>Ga0325400_1005597_pt1 | contig 11865 bp, 9 predicted proteins | sample PopdelMetagenome_2_FD_205662 | JGI IMG/M metagenome (GOLD analysis project Ga0325400, IMG submission 205662) | Populus deltoides microbial communities from Bellville, Georgia, United States - Xylem-PdKOR-R1 | ecosystem: Host-associated > Plants > Phyllosphere > Stem > Wood/Secondary xylem...
CCCCAGCAAATAGAGAGAGGAGATCTATGTTGCTGGCTCAGGTTGGCAAAGCATTAAGCAGCTTGGCAGCTGTGGATGAAGCGTCAGCATCAAATGTTCTAGTACTTTCTGGGTTTAGCATTCCTAAGTTGGTATTGCAAATTGTGACAGTTGATGCCATTTTTAGGGTCACTAGTCCAGCTCTTAATGAGCTCATCATTCTTAAGGAGACTGCTTTCACTGTATACAATAAGGCCCGGCGAATTTCAAAAGGCTCTTCAAATGATGTTCAGCCATCAACATCAAGTAGATCTCATTTAACACAAATGAGTTCTGTTCCAGCAATGTGGAATTCGTTACCAAGAGAGACTGACATTGATTCTAGATTGAGATCTGGCACTTGGGATAACTCCTGGCAAACAGCAAGGGCTGGAGGCTTGACCTGTGATCCAAACCGAAATGGAGATTTTTCTCTTCAAGATGAGATCCGCTACATGTTTGAACCACTTTTTATTCTTTCAGAGCCCGGATCTCTGGACCATGCAGTTGCACCTACAATTATTGGTAATATGGTCTCTGAATCTTCAAAAATGCAATCTGATGATACTGGTGGAAGCTTCATGCAAAGTGCAAGCTCAGCAGGGAGTGTGGATTCTGGATCTAGCTCACAACATGATGGATCTGAGCCCGATGGCTATGGATCTAGTTATCAAAAGACTCTTCCAAGCCTGCATTGCTGCTATGGATGGACAGAGGACTGGCGTTGGCTTGTTTGCATCTGGACAGATGCAAGAGGAGAATTGCTTGACAGCCATATATTCCCTTTTGGTGGAATTAGTAGTCGTCAGGATACAAAAGGTTTGCAATGCCTTTTTGTACAAGTTTTGCAGCAAGGATGTCAGATACTTCAGGCTTGCTCCTCTCCTGACACTGGTGGTGTAAAGCCTAGAGATTTTGTGATTACTCGAATTGGAAACTTCTTTGAGCTTGAGTACATAGGTATATAAGTTTCTTTCATGAAAGTCCTCCATTGTTCTCTGTTTGATGTTACAATCAATTGCCTTGTCATGTCTAAAGTTTTCCTGTCTGCTGTCATTATTTAGATTGGCTGCTTCACAACTATTTTATTGTTTATGAGCAACAAGTAAATGGTTTATGAATTCAGTTTAAATAAAAGAAGATGTCTTGCATTGTGATTCTCTTACCAATTACCAGTAACGGAAGTTTTGCTGCAGTCTTGGGGTGCCTTTATATGGTTTAGTGTGTTTGGAACCTTTTGCTAAGTTGCCAGTAATTTATCAGTTGCCTGCAACTATTACCCATTTAGCCTGTTGATTGAAGGATTTTTGGTGTTGTGATTATGACTTTTGACCTCTATTTTTGTTCTATTCTCTTGGCATTAACTTTGTTATTTCTCTTCTGCTGTGTGATTAAACAGAGTGGCAGAAAGCCATTTATTCAGTTGGGGGTTCTGAGGTGAAGAAATGGCCACTGCAACTACGGCGATCAATGCCTGATGGGATGGCTGCAAGCGCTAATGGGGCTTCCTTGCAGCAACAGGAGATGGGTTTAATTCAAGAAAGAACCTTGCCTTCCTCACCTAGTCCGTTGTATAGCCCTCACTCAAAAGCATCTGGCTATATGAAGGGTGGTTTGGGGCAAACTTCTTCAAGAAAACAACTTATGGGTGGGCACGCAGCAGTTGACAACTCAAGGGGGATGCTTCAGTGGATGCAGAGCATCAGTTTTGTTACAATTTCAATTGACCATTCTTTACATCTCCTGCTTCAGGCTGATACACCATCTCCTGGTAAGTTGATGTTCTCCCCTCCACTCTCATTCTTTATTTCCCCTCAGTGCATTCATATTAAAAACATTTGATACTCTTGTTAAAGAAATGTCACATTCTTCATCTATTGTTCGCTGCACCTGGTTTTCTGTGGTGATGCCTTGGTAGCTACGTTTTACCACCAGTCTCATTTTCTTGGATGTAGATGGACTGTAACCTTGGCATAGACTTGGTATCCTTTTGGAAAATCTTTCATATGACTTTAGACAATATTGTTATGTTGGTGTGGTGATGAAGATGCACAACAATAAAACATATTAAAAGCACACGTTATGTTGCCACTTTGCTCAATCATTGGGCATGGTTTTCCTTTCCTGGACATGCATGTACAATTAACACAAGCAAGCATACTTTGTAACCTTTAGGAACATATGAAATAGTTTTGGTGTGGCCTGTTTAGAGGAGCTGGAAATATTTTGGCACATAAGATCATATCCATGTAATCAGGTTTATGTTGAGATTTCTTGGAACATCGTTTCCTCCACTAATTAGGGTTGGAGTTCCTAACTTTATTGCCTTGAGTTCTAATAGCAAAAGTTGTGTAGGAGGAAGTGGCAGTGGTGTTGGCACGTCAATCTATCTGGAAGGTATCACTCCTGTAAAGTCTCTCGGTTCAACATCAGCATCTTACATTTTAATTCCATCACCCAGCATGCGCTTCCTTCCGTCAACACCCCTGCAGCACCCCACATGCCTCACTGCTGAATCTCCACCACTTGCACATCTCCTTCATAGTAAGGGATCTGCAATTCCGCTCTCCACTGGTTTCGTGGTTTCAAAGGCTGTACCTTCCGTGAGGAGAGATTATAAGAGCAATTCAAGAGAAGAATGGCCTTCTGTTCTTTCTGTGAGTCTCATTGATTATTATGGAGGCAATAATATGACCCAAGATAAAATGTTTCGAAGGATTATGAAGCAAGGGGGACGGACTGTAGGTGTAGATGGTAAAGATTTTGAAATCAGGACCCAGGTAATTCTTGAGAGTGTCGCAGCAGAACTTCAAGCCCTATCATGGATGACTGTGAGCCCAGCATATTTGGAGCGACGAACCGCACTTCCATTTCATTGTGACATGGTTTTAAGACTCAGAAGACTGCTTCATTTTGCTGATAAAGAGCTCTCTTCACAGACTGGTCGGTCACAGGTATAAGACACAAGCAACAATGACCTGCCCCCTGCGTTGTTGCTCCTATGTACAATAAACTGTAACGTGTAAATGTAACTGTAGCCTGCTGATGCATAGCCCTCCTTTTTGAAGTCCTAGAAAGAAATGAAATGTTTGGGAAGAAATAGTTAGATCTAACAGATATAGGTTTTGACAGCAGGTGCCAAAAATGTAAATGAATAGGCAGTTCATTGTTTCTCTAGGCACAACATGTTTGTAGATTTTGTTTATGTGAAACATAACCACCACCCTTGTAATAGATACCCCTTTTATTTATCTCACATTTCAATTTTCTATATTGATTTTTGCCTCTAAGATAGAAGTTTTTCTTCGTTTATGTGCATGTGCACGTATAGCACTTTCCGAAAAATTTTCATTATAGTGGATTGGTTATTGGAGCAGATTCAAGAATACAGAGAGTGAAAGGTTGTCAAGTTATCAAGTTGTGTTTGGTTAGTGTACAAGAATAAATGAGATAGATAAAGAATGTATAGAAAGACGGAGACACAAAAATAAATATTTATAGGCTAACTTTGAAGTAACTTCTTATCTTTTCAAAACAAGAAATGCAAATGAGACATGTATAGAATGTTACAACCATCTTGTTTTTTCTATCGCAGAACACAAGAAAATAAAATAAAGAGGAACACGGTGGCATGAGCAGCTATGATCAGCGTTGGTGAACTCTTTATCCTTGGAGGTCTCTGTCTGCTATCTTGGTTTGAATCCAATAAAAAACAACGAAACACAAGTTTTTAGTGCAGATATGGAAGAAAACCTGACCAGATCAGGATTTTATTTCAATGCCTGAAAACTGGCGTGAAAATACCTGATGATTAAACGAAATGGATTCTCAACAAGCCAAAAGGTAGGAAAAGAAAGGACATGGATGGCACTAAATGCTAGAACCCATGTTTTTTTATGCATAGTCTTAGCGTCCAGACAAAGCTTACCCCAACCCACCTCTTCTGCCTGGTGACACTGCATTTGGTCACTTTCACAGGCCTCGTGTGCATAGCACATATGATGTGAGATTCCACATGTCACCTTTGCAAGCTTTCTATTCTCATCTTCTCATTGATTAATAGATGATCAGTGAGTTAATCAAAATTAATGACAAATCTCCGTAGCTATCAAACTACTTCTTCTGCTTTTGAGTTCTAATTTGGTTATCCTTGTGGGAACAAATTTTAATTGGGCTGCAGGTGCTTGGATGCCACCTTACTAAACAATATATTAGCAAGCATAATTCTCTATGATTAAGGCCACTAGTTAGGCCGAGAAAGCTTAATATAAAATGGATTCCTTCTAAACAAAAACTGCTGTACAGGGGGCTGCAATCTTACATTCTATGTCCCAACAAGCATGTGCCATTTGTTAACATGTTCACATCATCAACTGGTCTTAACTCCTACCCTGGCCGCTCACCCATAATTCTAATAATATTGATTCATAAAATGTCCAAAGTCTAACAATTCATTACATTGTTGGCGGTTTAGGGATTGGATGGCCCAAGGAGTGATTTTGCAAAAAAAAAAATAATAAAAATTGGAGGTGAAATCGATGGGGAACACTAGGATGGCAAAGTTTAATAACAACGGAACCTTTTTGTGACAGAATTTGAGTGCTCTTTCCATTAACCACAGTTCTTCCATCAACGACCATGGCCTGCCCTTGTTAGTAAAATTAATACTAGGTTTCTTTTAACACGAAGCAGGATTTTGATGGCATGTCATTGTAGGGCATCCTTAAAGTTTGGTGACCATCACTTTACCGGTGGTATTAGTTCAAGAGAATAAAGGAAGAATCAGGTGTCCCTATCAAATGGAAAAATATCATCTTGTGTGGCTATGGCACATCAGGGCAGTAGGCAATATTTTTCAAGCCGTTCAGCATTCCGAATGGGGGTGTGCCAGCCAAGTTTTGAGATACATTTGGCCCATAGAATCAGAGCATCACTAATGCTTGAGATTAGGGTTTGGTTTTCCCATTAAAAAAAAAAAGGGAAGTTTGATTTGATTTTGGAAGCCTCATGCTTCATTTCAATGGGTCGGTGCTTCATTAGCATTGGTTTTTTCATGGAAATGCTTTTACCAGATTTTTGTAGCAATACAATTCCTAAACTTCTATGCTCCCTTTTCACTGCCAGGCCATTTGATTCTGGACCATATTTCTTCACATGTCAGGAAATAGTAACCACTTTTTTACCTTCACATGGTAGGCCAATGCCATGCCTTCAAATTCAATGGCCTGGCCATCGTGCCTAACACAATCATAATTGGAGGCCCCATCAACTACTGTATACAATCATCACCTTCACCAATCACCACATAAACTCCGATGGAATCTGCCAAACTACAGCTCATTACCATCCTTCCAGCAAAAGCTTTCAACCTGGTCCTTCACTTGTTTAACAAGAATCTATTCTCAGTGACCCTTCTAAACCTCAACGAGAGAATTTGTTATGAGGTGATCAAATGGTTAAGGACATCGATTATTCTCATAAAAAAAAACATCAAATTCATTGGAGAAGAAGAAACAAAGAGCAAGACTTTTTTTATATAAAAAAAAAGGTGAGAAAGGATTTATTAGTAGAGTAAATCACAAATACAAGTGAGAGAAGCTCAAGCCAGAGTAAGATACATGAATAAATGAAAAGGAATTATACAAGAAAATACAACACAAGTGCCATCAAAAGACATCAATCACACCCCAAGTACATCAATACATAAAATAAATACAAAAAAGAAAGGAAGAAAGGGAGAAATCCCAACCCATTTCCTCTCCTTCTTTCTTGTGTCACTCCCATATTGTAAGCATGAAAGATCCAACATTACAAAAGACTATGGAAAAGTGATCCTAAGGGGAGAAAGAAAGAAAAATGGGAAGGGAAAGAAATGAGAGAAACCATGCTATAACACCTAATAAGTTGGCTCAAAAGAGCAACCCGAAAGCAAGAGCAACAAGAGATGCCAAGAACGTGGGAACAAAGATAGTGGCATCAGATGTTGGGCTTGGTGCTGGTGCGTCGGCAGCCGCAGCCTTTTGCATGGTTGAGAAGGCCATCAAGACCACCATCAACACAACAAAGATCTTCATTTTCATTGCCTCCATTTTCTTGATCAACAGATATAGAAAGAAAGAAGAAAGGCTCTACAAATCCCTCTTTGAAAAGGGTTTTCTTAGAGAGAAATTGTAGAGAGGCAAGGCAACAAGCAAAGCAAGCACAAAAACAATGGAGACAATGAATTGTAGGAATGTGGATGGTAGGGGTATATAAAGGGGTAAAGAGGAAGGTGAGTGAGAACAGGGTGGCGAAGACAGGGTTGCCATACTGCTGTCCAATGGTCTTTTGTGGCTCCCCCATCTTTCCTCTACCTACCATTAGAATTTTTCACCTTTTTTTTTTCACACTATTTTAAGGATTTTAAAACTAGAATTTTTTTGTTGGGTTGTGAATTATTTCAACTACTTTGTGGAAATGTATGTACATTGGTTGTTTGGAAGCATGTCATGTGCTTGCTAGAATGGTTTTAATCATTGCATGGTCTTAAATCATTGTTTTTTTAGTTATAGATGGGGGAAAGGTTAAGAAAATTACTATACAATAGAGCATTGATCGGAAGTATTTGATTCCTAGAAAGGGGAAAAAATGAAAAGAAGAGGGTAAAATTAAGATAAATTTACAAAAGATACAACCCAAATAATTAATTAGTTTCTATTTAATTGAAGAGTATTGTTTTTTTTTAAAAAAATATCATAGTTGTTTTTGCACTTGAAACTATATCAGGGTGTATTTGGCTTGAAAAAAAATTAAATTAATGCTTTTTTTTAGTATTTTACGATAATTTTGATGTATTGATGTTAAAAATAAATACAAAATCTAAACATATTATTTTAATATATTTTGTAGTAAAAAACATTTTTTAAAAACACACTCCACCACAATATCAAACACACAAAATCAGTGTTGGGCACATAAGTAATGATTACCTTTTAAAGTGTTTTTTTTTTTAAAAATACATCAAGATAATATATATTTTTTTATTATTTCTGATATCAGCACATCAAAATAATTCAAAAACATTCAAAAAATTACTTTAAAATTAAACACGCTACCACTACAAAAACAAACATTATCCTGGACATGTCTAGGCTGTCAAGTTTTGACAAATACAATAATTAAGTTCCAAGTTTAAGCACCAATTGTCTAGAACAATTAGTTCAAATTCTAAGTTGTTGGGTGAAATATCCCTTCTCTTTGAGTCTTTGTATATATTACGACTTTTATTTATACGTATTACAATTGTAACTGATTTATTATTCAAAAAAAAATCTATTTTCATGAAAAAATAAAATATAGTATGATCCCGCTTTGCATGTTAAGAATGAACAATTAAAAAAAAAAAAACTAAAAAACAAACACACTTAGACACATACATAATTTCCTAACATTTTTTTTTTATCAAAAAATAAATAATTTGTCCTCATTTATTAGGACCATTTTTAAAGGCTTTGGAAATTATATGCAATTGAGAGCCCAATAGACAGTATAACAACAACGACAACACTTAATTTATGACATTTATAACTAATATATATGAAGGGAAATAAAAGATATTGAATGAAAAGTATATAATTTTTGTTCTCAAAATTATTAATCACGACTCCGTCTAGGACATGTATTATACATTACAAGGGTTAACTTTGGTTAATTGATGAATCCAAAACAACATCATTTTAAAATTAAAAAAATAAAAATCTCAAATCAATTAAGGTGCAAGTCGATTGATTAAATTTGATTGAGTTAATTTTTATCCAGTTTAATTTTAAAAGCTATCTAGATCTTGGATTAACAGGTCATCGGGTTAATCCGCAGGTCAATAAAGATTTAACAAGACTGTTATTTTTTTATTTTTATCTTTTTTTTTTCAAAAGAACAATGAATGTAATTAATTTGAGTTGATTTCATTTTCATTATCCCTTGCCATGCCCACCAGGAATGATAATAACAAGCTGTTCTTGTTCAAATGAGTGGAATTGAGGAAATTCGTGTGTCAGATCCAACTTTGGAAAAAGCCAAACACTAAAGAAGTTTCTGCTTAAATTCCAAATAGAAAAGGATATCTTAACTGTTATGATATGTACATCAATTTCTATGAGGTTGAGAAAAAACGAGGGAATGCTTCAAATATGCACCAACTTTTTGCCTAACTTCTTGCAGGTACTTTGTCAAGATCAATGCCTCCTTATTACACATCTTGACAGCTCCTGCTTCGTGTTTTGTTACCTTTAATCGCCCAGAACAGGTCGATTTCTATGATTAAATTCAAACTGGAAATAATAACGTGAGGAGTATGGAACATCAAGCTGTAAAGCCAGGTTGACTACACGGTGCAAACTGTGTTCGAAAAAAAAAAACACAAAAAAAGATGTTTTTAAATGTAAAAACGTAGTTTGCATCGCTCGCCTAGCCATACGAAACCTTTAATCTTCAAGGATCCTTGGTTGCAACCATGATGTTACAGGTTCAAACTTGAGAACAATAATTCTCTACATATATGGCTGTACTTTAGGTTACGTTTGGTCCTGCAATGCAAGAGATCAATGGCATGCTTTGTAGTTATAACTATATATAGTTTTTATAACCATCTTAGAGATCGACTCGAAATTAATAAAGCTTAATTGGGTGTTAATGAATTTCTTTCCAAACTTGGGCTCGTTGATGCGACCTAAATTCGAAGGAGATGGAATCATGGATGCTATTAATATACTACAAGTTAATTAGCCCCAACCTCGGAATCAACAAATAGGTGGCTGGCTGGCCGCCCTAAAGAGAAAACAACAAAGAACCAGTCAAGTGGATTAATGTCGACACCGTGTGATTGTCAATTCCAGCATGGATGGAGCTCATGATTCATCGTCATCATCGAAGCTAGGCGTGGGTGGTCACATAACCTCTCGGTGTATTGCTTTCCAAACCAACCTGTTCGTTTTCAAAATTCAAAAGACTCAAGAAACCAATCGAAGTAGTGCACTGGAGCAAGAGTAACGTTACGATGGTGAGACCCTTTTCTGCTTTTAAATCAATGAGAAGCAATGCCAAAAGACCTTTTCCTTCATCGTAGATAGGAAGGGTTCTGGTTCCCACCATCGATCCCTGTTTGGTATTGCGGTGTAACCTAAGAATAAAAGTTAGCTCGGTCGATCCGATTAAAACAAAATAAAACTCGGTTCGAGGAGCTTTATAATTACGCTTGAAATAGAGGATTTAAACCCGTGAATTTCATCATAAGTTAAAACCCTATGCATGAATCACACTTCACTTTCTAATTTTCTTTCTCTACTACGGTGATGTAAAGAATGGACATCATCTGTGTCTTGAAATTAAGAGGGTGGTTGTTAGAGCTGGGCAGGTCACCCAATATTAGACTTGATGGGCTCGTTTGAAATAAGGAAAGTGATCTAATTGCGCAAACAATAATTATTAGTCGAAGACTTCTGAACAGCCCACTTTAATTAACTTCTCCCGAACGAAAAGAGAGCTTCTGATCAAACTCTAAGAATCAATAAATATATATATATAGAATAAGTTACAGCCTGAGCTTTTAAGTAACCATTGTGAGGAATAAAATGAAGTGAACGATGATGAGTGCTCACCTGCTGCTGTTCATGCACTTTCTCCCTACAACCTTCAATGACAATATTTCACTTCAATCAGCCGGGCAGTAGGAAATTTAAACAAAACTCTTCAACGCGTGGTGAAATCATTGTAGCGATGGATGCAGTTTATCGTGGATTGTTATAGTAAATTTACCTGTCTCCTTTGGTGGAAAAGTTGGAAGGTCAGGATATGAAGGTATTTTGATTTTTTTACATTGATTCAATGGTCATTAAAAGATTGAATATAGATATTATTATCCTTTTCAGATTATTTTATATAGTAAAAACATTTCTCTACCCCTAAGGTTAATGAAATTTAAATCCGCTGTTCAAGGGTTTTTTTCTTTACTTTGCACAAACTTTAAAATAAGTAAAATATTTCTTTGCTCTTAGATAAGACAAAATTGCTTTTATACATTTAGGGGTGTTTTGGTACTTTCGCATTTGTTTATTTATTATTTCCAGAGTTATGGGGGGCTTTTTAGTAATTTAATATTTATTTTTAATATTAAATTCTGAAAAGCTGCTAGTGTATGTTTTTCACGCACCAGCACGTTGGTGGCGTCCGTGCTCTTTCTACGGGGCACGCGACGCCATCGTTTGTTTGAAAAAAAGCCTTCCATCGTATCACTGGAAATGTCATCACATGCTCTTTCTCCTAGTGTAAAGTGTGTTGGTGGTGGTCTGAAGGTTTGTTGTTAGTGGTCGTTTCTTCTTTTTTCTTTCTACTTTTCTCTCTTCCAGTTAAAGTATAAGTTTATCCTTTTTATCTTTTTGTTTTTCAATTCCAATCCTTATGTTTTTTATTGTTTATTTTTGTCCGTGACCCTTTTAAAAAAAGTTTTTTATGTTTTCAATTCAGTCCTTAAATTACAATTTATCATATATTGTTTTCACCAATTCGGTTGTTATTCTTTTTAGTTGTCATTTTTATCCTTGGATCTTTTGTTAAAGTTTTATTAATATTCAATTTTATCATTCAATCAAATCAAAGTTTATGTTGTTTTTTGTTTTCAATTTATCCTTCAATCTTTTGATTTTTTTTTCCTTTTGTTAATTTTTTTTTCTTTTCAATTTAACCCTACAATTTAATTTTTAAATGCCCTCAAATTTATTTTTTATTTTGGTTTCCACCCTTATTTTTAATTAAAAAATGTTATGTGGTTGATTTTTTTTTTCCGGATACATCCTTTAGTGTTTGATTTATTTGGGATTGAGCTTCACGGTTTTTCCATTTATAATGCTTCCAATTTAATGACATGGGGCACAAGTTTTAAGTGTTAATACAGTTATGAATTATTTTTTTTTCTCTCATTATATTTTGTGATTTTATCATTCTAAATTATTTTTAAAAAAATTATGGTTACCTTTATATTCTTTTCTATTAGGTTGTCTCTGTCTCATTACCTAAACCATGGGTTTTGCAAACTGTTTTTGGATAAAGATTTTTAAAAAAATTGTTTTGTTTTGTTTTGTGTTTAATTTTTTTTATTTTTTATTTTATTTTTTATTTTACTTTATACAAGTAGGTTTTGTTTTGTACAAAAAATAGTTATTTTGAAATAATATTTCTTATATTCGGCCATACATATTTTTTTTCCTTTTATTTTATTCACTCTGTTTCATATGTGTTTTTATTTTTGTTATCTTTTATTGATTTTAATAAACAAATTTAGTGAACACAAACGAGTAAATGTCTTATTTTGCGAGATGAAATATCTTGATTTACCTTCATCTCTAAATTTTTTTAGTTTCTCTTTTAATTATTATTAACAAAATAGTCTATACTCAAGTTTTTTTTTAAGAAAGAAAAATTGCGACCCGCTACGGAGCGCATGTCAAATAAAATTTTTATTTACCCTCTAATTAATGTTTTTTTTTCACCTTTATTTTTTAGATCCTTTTGTGTAATTGATTTTTTTATTTGATCTTTTGACATTTGATTTGTTAGAGATTTGACTTCACACGATTTTATCGCTCTGCATTTGTTTTTTTAAATATTGGTTTTGTAATTATGTTTAATTTTTTTTCTATAAATTTGTCTCGATCTCATAATCCAGGTCATGGATTTTTTTTCATGTCATTTTTTAATATAAATGTTTTTAGAGTTGTTTTGTTTGTGTTTGATTTTTTAAGATGTTATGCTAATTCATTTAGATTATTTTTTTGGGTTTTATACAAATGAAGTTTATTTTTAGAAATAAAAAAA
>Ga0325400_1005598_pt1 | contig 11864 bp, 8 predicted proteins | sample PopdelMetagenome_2_FD_205662 | JGI IMG/M metagenome (GOLD analysis project Ga0325400, IMG submission 205662) | Populus deltoides microbial communities from Bellville, Georgia, United States - Xylem-PdKOR-R1 | ecosystem: Host-associated > Plants > Phyllosphere > Stem > Wood/Secondary xylem...
AAGCAGCGCTGACTATGCTGCATGTGTAATTGCCATAGCGTGCCAGGTGGCTGCTCTTGAACGTGGGATACTGTCAGCCTTACACTTGTCAATCAACTATTTTTAGGGTAGATTCGAATTGCTGTTGTAGGGCTGGCTCAGGACTGTGCTCCTCAAGTAGATCTCAACAAAGCCCGTCTATTCATCCGGAAGGGGACATTATTTGGAATATAAAGTGGTAAATTCAGTTGCATTTCTTTCCGTGGTTGAAACGTTTTGTAATTTTTTTAAATAAAAATTATTTGAAATTATTTTTATATATTTTTAGATTATTTTAATGTATTAATATTAAAAATAATTTTTTAAAATAAAAAAATATTATTATTATATATTTTCAAATAAAAAATATTTTATATGACAAGATTGATGTTCAATTTTCAATTCATTTCACGCCATGCGATGAGTTATTTATATTAGTGTTTGGAATCGAGGTTGAAACTATATTTAAAAAAAAAATTATTTAAAATTATTTTTTATATATTTTTTGAATTATTTTAATATATTAATATTAAAAATAATTTTTAAAATATATAAAAAAATATTATTTTAATATATTTTTAAATAAAAAATATTAAAAAAACCACGTGTAATTTTATTTTTTCCGTTATCCTCGTTCCAGCAGCCACTACCCCGCTTTACATGACTAGCATAGTATTGCCTGGAAAATATCTTTGTAGTGCTGTCGGTAGAAATTGATTGAATCCATTAAACCGTTTCGGTAGACGCCAAATAAGCTAAACTTGTTGCGTACAAGAAATTATAATTGAACTATGAGCATGGACCGTTAAATCTCTCTAATGTGGGTGAACTTAAAACATTTGATTTTACAAGATTAATAAAATGTTTGAAAGGGAGCAAACACATTTAATTACAAAATGAGTTTATTTTTTTTGGTATGAATTTTTAAAAATTTATTTCAATTAAAAAATTTTTGAATTTAATTCTCCTGACTAGCAAATCAAGTTCAATATAGAAGATATTAAGCAGATTTTTCTAACCCTTTCTTGCTTATTATACATTTTCAGGTCTTTTATATCTTATAGTTTCTTGAATCTTTTTTTAATTGAAAGCAAATGCACATAGTAATGCTTGATTGGTTTTTGTAATATATATATGGCGGAACATAGGATTACTTCAAGATTTGTCTTTCTTTCTTGGGATATTGATATGGTGTGTGTGTGTGTGTGTGTGTAGGTGTTTATAACGTGCATGCGTTCTTTTATTCCCAGTTTCTAGAACCACACGACTCCATGCTCTGCACGTTGTGCTTGATGTCTCGATAATGATAAAGTTAGATTGTGAACTTTTAAAGTTTTTTGTCACCTGCAATTCCAGGGTCGAGCATGAACAGACGCAAAGAGATTGTTCAAGAGATTACCAAACATATTTATAGATTAAAATTATATATATTAACTCATTTTTATTATAAATTATTTAAAAGTCATAATTCCAAAGTTACATCAAATCAGATCATGTAGCGAAGTAGAAAACCAACCAAATCGATCCGCACCCAACACAGGCCAGCGTAGCATCCAGAATATTCTATGAAATAAAGACAAAAACTATGACGGCACCCATTGCGCAAGGTGGTAGCTTCTTTGTTTTTGTCTGTCAACCAGAATACAAAACGTAAAAGAAGACAAAATGCGATCAATTTTATGGCTGGTGTCTAAATCCTATAATTCAATGGGGTCCTCGTGCATCCATGTCTCCTCGATCGTGTCCCATATTGCTGACAGCCCAAGAGGACGATAACCACCTTTCCCGCATTATAATTACGTTTACAAACGTTGTTTAAACGCCCGTACATGTGATTCAGTTCATTAACCACCGCAAGTTCTCATGTTCCTCGCTAACCATGTGTGGAAGAATAAGCATTCAGAGAGGAATAAAAGTTCAGATACATAAATTTTTATCCATTTTTATTTTTTCAAGAAAATCTAAAAAATACATGTTTGATGCATATGCGTTATTTTTTTTTGCTTCTTCTCTCTTCTCTCTTTGTACGTGCCATTATCAACTGCGAAGAACTCTTTCAGTCAGCTTCTTAACCAATACCAGCAACAAGCCTATCAAGAAAAATCACACTGCCACACCATGTAAGCTATTATTGCAGGATTCATGACAACATTAAGAAAGATTACACTACCAACTTACGTGAATTATTATTGTATAATCAACTCATGCAACGGCAAAATTCAGCAACTTTATTATTGCATGATCAACTCATGCAACGACAGGATTCATGACAGTATAAATCAATAATCATTGCAAGCTACAATCAAGGATTAGTTGATGTAAAGCTAGGATCGATTTCTTATATTCTTACTATTACTATAGCTAGAATCAGGGATTAGCTAGAGTCAGGGATTTGGTTTCTATTCTTTCCTTTATAAGCCTTCCATACTTAGCACTCTGTATCTTGTATATATATTACGTTCTGTAGTTTGAATGAATTAAGTAAAATTCAAAACTTTTGTCTTCCTGTTTTTTATGGTATCAGAGCATTTCAATCTCTAACGAGTATCGTTCCTAAATCTTCACCATGTCTTCTTCCGCATCCATCAATTCTGCTACTGCCATCAATGAAAAACTTACAGCCTCCACCTTTCCACAATGGAGAGCACAGTTTGAAGCCTTACTTATTGGCTATGATCTCATGAATTTTGTTACTGGTGATCTCCAGTGTCCTGCAATTGATACTGAAAACTCTGTTGTCTCCAAAACTGCAAACTCTCACTGGATTCGGCAAGATAAATTGATTCTTCATGCACTGCTAGCCTTAACATCCACCACCATCACACCTCTGCTTGCTTCATGCAAAACCTCCTATGAAGCTTGGAACAAACTAACACGTTTGTATGTAGGAAAATCACGCACTCGTGCGATGCAGTTGAAGGAGGATCTCACCCTCAATCATCATGGCAGTAGGATTGTCACTGAATTTCTCCAGGCGATTAAACTTACAGCTGATGAACTTGCCATGATTGATCATCCTGTTACTGATGATGATCTGACTCTTTATGTTTTAAATGGACTGGGTCCAGATTTTAGGGAAATTGTTGCACCAATACGAGCCAGAGAACATCCCATTCGATTTGAGGAGCTACATGATTTGTTAATTGGCCATGAAAGTTATCTTCGTCGTTTGGAACAACAAACCATGCAACCGCTAGTTTCAACAACAAATTTTACTCAACGAAGGCATTTCCCTGCTGGAAATAACGGATAACACTTTTACTCCAAAAGCCGTGACAACACCAAACGAAGCACATACAATTCAGGTTTTCGCAAATATAAACCTAAGTGTCAGCTATGTGATCAGTTGGGTCACATAGCTAAAACATGTTCCAAAAGCAATTCATCTGATTTTTCTACAAATTGTGCTGCATCTTCTAAAAGCAAGGATTCAAAATGGCTAGTGGATTCGGCAGCCTCTCATAATATGACGACCAATCTTTCAAATCTATCTATTCGTTCTGAATATGATGGTACAGATGAAGTAGTGCTTGGTGATGGATCAGGTTTGCAAGTATCTCATACTGGGTCATTATCGTTCATCTCCCCCACCTGTATTTTTCATTTGAAAGACACTCTATGTGTTCCTAAAATTAAAAAAAAATTAATTTCTATTCATCACTTTACTAAAAAAAATAATATTTATCTTGAGTTTCATCCCTCTTATTTTCTTGTGAAGGATCGGATCACGGGGGCGACACTACTAAAAGGTGCATGTGAGGATGGTGTGTACCCTTTGCCGAAAACAATGACTATGGCTTCCAAACCTGTTATTGCTTATGTTTATGAATGCACAACAACAGATGGATGGCACAAACGACTTGGTCATCCATCTTCCAAAATTGCTCAATATCTTATCCGCACTTTTTCCTTACTTGTCAGAAAAACAAAAGAAAATTCTTCTCTTTGTGTCTCATGTTCTCACAATAAAGCCCATCGACAAACATTTCAATCTCATGGTTTTGTTAGTACAGCACCCCTCGAATACATTTATACTGATGTTTGAGGTCTGACTCATGACACTGGTATTGATGGTTCAAAATACTACATTATTTTTGTTGACCACTATACTAAATATATATGGCTTTATCCTATGTCCCATAAATCATGTGTTCACAGTATCTTTCCTCAATTTCGAAATCTTGTGGAAAACAGGTTCAACACCAAAATCAAAAGTTTATATTCTGACAATGGAGGTGAATACATTGCTCTTAAAAATTATTTATCTCTTCATGGCATTGGTCATTATACCACTGCTCCCCACACTCCACAACAAAATGGAATATCTGAAAGACGGCATTGCCATCTTGTTGAAACAGGTCTCACTCTTCTTACTGATGCCCAAATGCCTCCTTTCTACTGGCCTTATGTATTTCAAGCTGCAACATACTTGATCAATCATATGCCAACCTCTACTCTGAATAACAAAACACCCTTCGAATTGCTTTTCCATCAAAATCCCAACTACATGAAACTAAAGCAATTTAGGTATCTCTGTTATCCCTTAACCAGACCCTACAATACACATAAACTTCAAACCAAAGCTGTGTCATGTGTTTTCATAGGTTACTCTTTAACCCAAAATGCTTATTTATATGTAGATCTTCTCAGCAGAAAAGCATATCACTCCAGACATGTGCTCTTTGATGAGACTGTCTTTCTTATGGCTCAAACTGATACTTGTTCTTCTGTAAAATCCCAACCTGCAACCAGTGCTCTTGGTTCTTCTCACCCGGTTGCCATAAGTCTGCCATTGTTATATCCTGCACGACTACCAGAATCAATTGCCTCTGCACTGGGTACCGATGCTCCTTCATCACCTTTGGTAGCTTCACCTCCAATGTCAGTTCCCTCACAGGTATGTCCTCCTGCTCAAACTGAACCTTCCTCTGAAAATTTAATTGTTAGTCATGCTCCTGTGGTGCTTCCTACTGATGAACCTCGTCCCCATCGTATGATTACTCGATCTATGAACAACATCTATAAGCCTAAAAGCTTGTTCATGGTTACCAAACATCAATTACCTTCATCTGTGGAACCTACATCGGCGACTCAGGCCTTAACTGATCCTCAGTGGCATGCTGCAATGTCCTCAGAGCTTACAGCTCTTATGCGCCAAGATACATGACATCTGGTATCACCTCCCAATGGCTGCAACATTATTGGATGCAAGTGGGTGTTTCGGGTTAAAAGGCTTGCTGACGGCTCAATTGATATATTTAAAGCCAGACTAGTGGCCAAAGGTTTCTATCAAAGACCCGGTTTGGATTATACTCAGACTTTTAGTCCTGTAGTAAAACCAGTGACTATTCATACTATTTTATCAGTTGCTGTGATGCATGGATGGCCTCTCCATCAGTTAGACGTAAACAATGCATTTCTCCATGGCCATCTCACAGAAGAAGTATACATGTCGCAGCCTCCTGGATTTCGGGACCAATCTTCACCAGATTCTGTTTGTTGTTTTAAGAAGGCAATCTATGGCCTTAAACAAGCACCACGTGCTTGGTATACTGCACTTAAACAAGCTATTCTGGAATTTGGTTTTGTCAATACCAAGTCTGACTCTTCATTGTTTGTCTATAATGTTGTGTCCACTACTGATTACTTTCTGGTGTATGTTGACGATTTAATTATCACCAGCAACAACTCTCATTTTGCTGCAAGTGTTATACAACAGCTCGGCAGGAAGTTCTCTCTTAAAGACTTGGGACCCTTGCATTTCTTCCTTGGTATTGAAGTTATTCCCACGCAGAATGAGTTGTTCCTCACTCAGCATAAATACATCAGGGATCTTCTTGCCAGAACCTGCATGGATGGAGCAAAAGATGTTACCACTCCACTGTCAACTTCGGTCTCTCTAAAATTAAATGATGGCTCAGCTGTTGTTAATCCTACTGAATATCGCAAGGTAATTGGAGCATTGCAATATCTTTCACTCACTCGACCCGACATCAGCTTTGCAGTAAATAAATTGTCACAGTTCATGCACTGCCCTTCTACAATTCACTGGACTGCCACCAAGCGGTTGTTGCGTTATCTGAAGAATACAATTTTCCATGGCATCTCAATTCAGAAAAATGTTAATCCTCTGCTTACATGTTACTTAGACGCGGATTGGGCTGGCAATTTGGATAATCGCAGCTCTACTTCAGCTTATCTCATTATGCTCGGTTCAAATCTCTTCTCTTGGAGTTCCAGAAAACAGTGTGCAATTGCACGATCATCTATAGAGGCTGAATATTGTGCGCTTGCCACCGCTGCTTCTGAGTCTATGTGGATTCTGTCACTCTTTACTGAAATCAAGTTTTCTCTTCCTCAGTCTCCACTGCTCTTGTGTGACAATCTTGGTGCAACCAATCTCAGCTTCAATCATGTTCAGCACTCACGCATGAATCACATCCAAATTAACTTACACTTTGTTCGGGACCTTGTTCAGAAAAACTTTCTTACTGTTCGCCATGTTCACACGAATGATCAACTTGCAGACCTGCTTACCAAACCACTCTCCAAGCAGTGCACAGATTTTCTCAAGCACAAGATCGGTCTCACCGATGGGAGCCTATTCTTGCGGGGGCGTATCAAGAAAAATCACACTGCCACCTCATATAAGCTATTATTGCAGGATTCATGACAGCATCAAGGAAGATTACACTGCCAACTCACGTGAATTATTATTGCATGATCAACTCATATAATGGCAGAATTCAGCAACTTTATTATTGCATGATCAACTCATGCAACGACAGGATTCATGACAGTATAAATCAATAATCACTGCAAGCTACAATCAAGGATTAGTTGATGTAAAGCTAGGATCGGTTTCTTATATTCTTACTATTACTATAGCTAGAATCAGGGATTAGCTAGAATCAGGGATTCAGTTTCTATTCTTTCCTTTATAAGCCTTCCATACGTAGCACTCTGTATCTTGTATATATATTACGTTCTGTAGTTTGAATGAATTAAGTAAAATTCAAAACTTTTGTCTTCCTGTTTTTTAAAGCCCACCTCTATAGTATTAACCTCTTTCTCTCCATCAGAGAATAAACTGACTCACTCTTCTTTTTTTCCCCCCTCATTCTAAGACTAACCTCAACCACCACCATGAGCAACATCCTCTCTCAAACCCTCAACACTAGTAGCAGCGACGGGTTCCCCCTCACAACAACAACTCTCTGTGTTCCTCTCGGCTAAAACAACTCCACTAGCTTCAGACACCAGCTCCTCAATATCATAGAAACCTCTTCCAGTAGCAAATCCAACAATAATAGCTCCAGCAACATCGTCAGACCGTGAGTACCACCACTAATGACTTCTCATTTCTTATTTAAGCCACCCACGACTCTATCTCTCCAGCGACCAATACTCTCTTTCTTCTCCACGTCATCCATATGTTAAAGAGAAGAAGAAAGTGTTAATAGAAAATCAAGCACATAATAGGCAGTTAGCTTAGTCAAATACAGTAATTAAATCTTTAATTATTAGTTTCTTTATTCATAAATAATTAGGCTTGATCATAGGCAATCGTATAGGATCTTGATACTAAACCATCAGTATAAGTTGTAAACTTTGCTTAAAATACAATAATAAGAATGTCATTCTCTTCAAAAAGTAAAACAAAAAAATCAAATCTAGAAAAAAGATAAAAACCGATTGTTTTGTGTTAATGATTTATTTGTTTGCAGGTGACGGTGACTCTCACCACTAACATAGAAGTGAAGATTAGAAAAAGATAAACCCGATCCACCTATTTTTTTGTCTTCAACAGTGACAATTCGTGAACCCGCACGTCGTCACTGTTCTTCTGCTTTCCAAAGTCTTATAACACTGCTTTCTTGATTGCAATAATCTCTCCAATTAATTTCTAGTCTTTTGAAAGGTCGATCCATAATCTCAAATTATTTTTGTTGATAAATTACTAAAAATTATGAAATTTTAGGATAAAATGCTTATTATTGTGTATAATTTTGGACTGTTTAGACATTATTTACTTAGTTTGGTATGTGTTTTTTATTACCACAATCATACTGCTTTTTAGTCTTCTAGCACTGTCTTTTTGACGTTGTCATACAAGAAGAGTATTTTCATGATTTTTAGGCTTGAGACGGGATAAGTTAAAACTCTCAAAAACTAAGAACATTTTAATCATAAAGAGATTTTTAAAATACTTAGATTTATTTATTAATATCTTACTTGTCAAAAAACTATTAGAACTTTTTATATAAAATAAAACTAGAAAACTTTACTGAAATAAACTAAAAAAACCATTTCCTTTCAATAAAAAAAATAAATTAGAAAAGCATTGTAATACAACATAATTTTATAATAGAATAATAAAAATAATAATTTTAAAAGCTTAGATCACAATCTCTCCCGCACATAATTTTATAATTATTTTTAAAAATTATAATTTATAGTTTTCAGATCATAATAAAAATCAATAGCAATAACTTTCCCAAACCTCGGTGGAAAAACTCATAAAATAACTTTCCTCAACATCAAAAAATTTATAGTTGCCGCCTTTCCATCTTATCGCTCAGTTGGTGGAAAAACTTTGGGTCATCTCCATGGATAAAGAGCCGTTGAGGAAATTAACGTCAACGACAACAAAATAGAAAGAAACTAACAGATAATCCCACGTCATTTTTTGACCGTTGCAATGCCCAAACCTCAGTTTCATTACCACAATCGTAAGTAACGCCGGGCAGAAGCCGCACACGCACGTGCTCCCTTACGGACACACAACAAATTTGAGCACCCTCATTGGACAGCCAAAACAAATGGTCCCCACTTTGCTGACTTGGCGAAATCCGATTTGCTCTTCGTAGACACATCAGCATCCACCTACCACCCAATCCTAAAACATGCCAGCTTATCGCCACCAACAACTGCCTCTAGTAGAGCATAGAATAAATTTATACAGATGGAGAAACCACAATGCAGCCCTCCAATTACACTGTGATTTCATGTGAGTTTCTTACTTTCAAAATTAAGCAATTGCATCATCAATGAATTACATAACAAGTAGTGGTAAATAAATAAATAAATTCAAATGTATTGAAGTATTTTATTCATGAATTAGCTATATAAAAAAAATCATCTAATAAACATAATTCATTTGTTTCACTTGAAATTATATTACGATTTTTTCTAGTAATTGATAAGTTAAAATAATTGTATTTGAATCTTAGAACTTCGGAAGCTGAAGTGAAAAAAGTTTCTATTGTTAAGGGACTGATTTGTAGTTTTCCCAAACAAATATAGTATAATATTTCTGTCTCAGGTTTGGCCGTAATGGTCCACCGGCTTAACGCCAACTCCTCTCTCTCTCCTCCTCTCTTCACTCTGCAACTCTCCTCTTCATAGAAGAAGGTAAAGGAGAAAGAAAAGAAAAATCAAGAATTTTCTGCTCTTGATTTAAAGAAAATAAAAAACAGAAATTCGATAAAATGGGGAAGTTGTTGTGCGATTCAACAACTGTCGCCGAAACGACATTTCAAACACCAACATCACCGATTGTTCACTGGAGGGACGATCCAAAAGTCACCGTAGATAATTCGGAACAGACTCTAACCATCTCCGAACAAACCACGTGGGAGGACGTGATTGGCTTGGAAGACCAGCAAAGACGCCACTTACAGAGGCTCCAATCCAAAGGCGTGCTATGGAAGCATCCCAAGAACGACGAGTCGTATCCCGTGGTGGTATTCAAGCTGTCGCACGGGGGAGACGTGTCGGCGGACGGGAACTGCCTGTTCACCGCGTCGCAGAGGGCGATGGTGGCGAGTGAGATGGACGCGCGGGATTTGAGGAGGAGGACGGCGAGGAGGTTTGTAGAGGACTTTGGATCTGTGAGTGGGGAAGAAAGGGAGGCGATAAATAATGCTATAAAGCATATGTATTCGCCGGATCTGAAGAACGGGTGGGGGATACATGTCGTTCAAGAGGTTAAGCTCTTAGCCAAAAAAGAAGATCGTGTTGCGTTGGATTCTGCTATCGATGAGCTTGTTCTCTTAGGGATGCAAAGGTAATTATTTCACTGTTTCTTTCTCCTCTCCTCGTTTTTATTTTTTTGTGTTATCTGTTTATTGGATCTGTTTTTGTTATTTTCTTTATGTTCAAGAAATGAAAAAAGAAAGGTTCTTTTGTCTTGTTTTAGTTAAAGATATGCGTTTGTAATTCTGAAGTTTTATGTTATATTGTTTTCTTGAAAGAAATGGAGGGTGTTATTTAATGGAGGATTTTGTTGCAGATGATTGTTTCTAATTTTTTTTGTTTATTTTTGTGATTTTTGTCTTAACAAGAGCATAAAAATGTTAGGGTTTTTAGCTAATGTAAAACGACTAAAATGAAGTATCAAGGGTTTTGCTATGTTATATTGTTTTCTTGAAAGAAATGGAGGGTGTTATTTAATGGAGGATTTTGTTGCAGATGATTGTTTCTAATTCTTTTTGTTTATTTTTGTGATTTTTGTCTTAACAAGAGCATAAAAATGTTAGGGTTTTTAGCTAATGTAAAACGACTAAAATGAAGTATCAAGGGTTTTGCCAATGCATTTTACTAGATTTGTTTGTTTCTGATTCTTAATGTAAATTAGGGGTTTAAGTAATTTAAAATGAATCATCACTGTTTAGGTTCAAAATATGAACAATGAATAGCTTTTTTTTTTCCTTCTAGTTTTCATTGATTATTGATTTTTGAAAAGCGAAGTGTGCTATTGAAATGAGGGTTATATTGCAGATGATTGTTGTTGTTTCTGCTTGCCTTTTTATTTGAATTTATTTCGTGATTTGAAGAGAAATGGCAGCAGAGTCAATATACAAAGAGAGGTGTATGGCGGTGAATGATGGCCCGAGTTGGGCAAAATACATGTCGATCTCCGGTTCACATGATGATGAGTATGATATCATCACTTTGCAATATACTGAGGAAGGTTTGTTATACATTGATGAGAATAGAAAAGGTCATGCTGCAGCTTTTGGTGATGATATTGCAATAGAGTGTCTTGCAACAGAGTTCAAGCGTGAAATATATGTGGTAAGGACTATTTAAACTTGTTGTTCTCTCTCTCTCTCTCTCTCTCTCTCTCTCACTCTTTTGAATCAACATATCTATTTGATTGTTTATCCTGATTTTGGTTTACATAATGCTGCAGAATATATGCAAGTATCATAATGTGTGCCATATGCTAGCAGTGATTTAGATAGACTACATATAGGTTCCAAGTCTGATATTTTGAAACCATTTATGTAGAATGTGTCATCATTGCAATAGCCTCCTTGCATTAATCCATATGATAGAGTATGTACTATTTCACTGATATGTAGGTAGATACTACTGGGTATCTACTGGATAGGCTGTTGGTTGGATAGCTATTGTATAATCCATGTGTGTTTAATGAGCAAGCTGCCAGAGACCATCGCATCGTTCCTCCTTTTGGAGTTTTTCTGCTATTCCAATATCACCTTCCTGTCTGTGATGTCTTTTTATTTCTACTTTCTATTGTCGATGGATATAAAGTTGTATGGCGAGTTGGTAATATATATATATATGTGCAAGTATGTACTACTGTTGTTTCCTGACTCTGTTTAGTTTATCGAATCTTTGTATCATAGGTAATTGTTAGAGAGTCTCAATTGTAATGGGTTATTTTTTGTTCTGATTTAGCCCTCTTGTCTGATCAAACATTTTACAGGTGCAAGCACATGGATCCGATGGAATGGTTGACGAAGAAAATTGTGTCTTCTTTCTCCCACATCGACCTAGGAGTGAAATTTGTGAACCCCCCTTCTTTCTCTTTATGA
>Ga0325400_1005599_pt1 | contig 11863 bp, 5 predicted proteins | sample PopdelMetagenome_2_FD_205662 | JGI IMG/M metagenome (GOLD analysis project Ga0325400, IMG submission 205662) | Populus deltoides microbial communities from Bellville, Georgia, United States - Xylem-PdKOR-R1 | ecosystem: Host-associated > Plants > Phyllosphere > Stem > Wood/Secondary xylem...
AGATGAAAGAACAAAACAAGTTTGCTTGGCTCCAAATCATCATATGTAAAAGAAAACAAACTCCGCACAACTACCTCACGTAAGATATAGAAAGTGGAGCAATATTTTAAAACAATCAACTCAGTTTTGTCAAAGCCATTAACAAGATTACAACCTTCTCAAAATTATGGTGTTTGTACAAAGGCTACAAGTTGATGTTATTCATTCACGAGTAATTATTACAGAACTAATTCTTAATGCCCTAAAGTTGCATTTAAACATGTTTGGTGTATTGATGAAATGGAGAGATGATTAAACTACTGTGTGTGTGTGTGTGTGAGAGAGAGAGAGAGAGAGAGAGAGATTTGAGCATGGTTCCTTGAGAGAAAAAAATCTGGATGCCCCCCCACCCCACACCCCCCGCCGAGCCAAAAATTGCACCAAACACAACTATTACCCAGGCTAAATTTTCCATTCATTACTTCTTCACTAAATATACTTTCAGGGTCAAAATAAGATTCCCAGCATGCATATGTATCCAGAGACAGTAACCTGTTATAAGTCAGTGTCAGGCGATCAAGCATATCTCCAGCATTTCTGCTTGAGCTGTCCATAGCAGACATTCTTGCACCTTGCTCACTGCAAGCATTCTCCATTACCGCATTGAACAGAACCTGAAGAAAATTTGAAAATTTACATGTAAATCCCAGACATACAATAAGGTTCTGTGGAAGAAACAGGCATCAAACTAAGTGCGTGTTCAAAATTGTGGTACAAGGTGCTTTTTAAAAATATTTTTTGCTTGAAAATACATCAAAATGAATTTTTTTCAGATTTTTTTTATCATTTTTTATATTAACACATCAAAATCATCGAAAAACACTAAAAAAAACATCAATTTGATGTTTTTTCAACACCAATGCACTTTTGAAAAGCACCAAAAAACAGAAGCTACCGCACTCAACTGGTCAACAAAAGAGGGTCCTAAAACAATAGACTGCAGTGGATTATCAAAGGTTACAGGCGTCAAATGAAAGAAAAGAAATGGAGTTAAATAAGCAAGAGGGTGAACACACCACTACTCAACTGATCAACTAAACTTGGACCAGTAATATAAAACCTACATGGTAGAATAAGCCCTAAATGGCATAACCATTAAACAGGGTTGAACTACTGCTCTCGAAGTTTCTAGTCTAAGTTTGCATTCATACATGCTTTGAGAATTGGACTCACATGTTTTGACAATTGGACTTGAATTGGACTCACATGCTTTGAGAATTGGACTCACATGTTTTGAGAATTGGACTCGAATTGGACTCACATGCTTTGAGAATTGGACTCTGTCCCAAATACTACTCAGAAAATAAAGGGTTGTGGCAACGCTTACACAAGAAAACTGGAACTCGGCAAGATTCTGAAGTATTTCACCCTTTGTTTCACCACCTTCAATCTCATAGGAATCAAGATCGCCAAGCTTCCCATCAGATTCAGCCTCTCTCTCCACAACCTATATCAACATTCAATCATACACCCAAAATCCTTAACAAAAAAAACCAAAGTGTATACATATTACAGGTGCACCACACTGAATTACCTCAGGAGATAATACAGTTGTCATAGTCGGAAGAAATGAGACTACTGACTGGAACTTGTTGAAGACAATCCTCAAAGCATCATATTCCACATTCTTTAAAATGTCATCTGCCAGAACAGAGACCTGAAATAAATAAATAAAATCAAATGGAATTGCAGGAGAATTTTTGTAAATTATTCTATAATAAGATTAGTAGCTTATATAATGTACAAGCTATTAATTGACTTCTACTCTTCGTTAGGAAGAGAGGAAAGAAAATGAGAGGAAGGGAAACTCTCTTATTTTTAAGAGGGAAATACAAAAGAAAATAGAGATATTCCTATCTGGATGTAAAATAAAATGAAATGTTAAGAAAATGTTGGTAGTAAAATTACTTTGATGTCTTCTATGTTCCTCATACCATAAGATTTTAAATTTTAAATTGAACATAAAAAGGTATTTTTATTATTTGAATCAACACCCCACCCAAACCCAAAATCCCACATGCACTTCTCTTCAAATTGGAGAGATTAGCTTTTGTGGGCCCAAGGGAAACCCTCTCACTTTTCATTCCCTTCGTTTCCACTCACCCTTCCAAACAAAGTAAAATAACTGCAACAGCTTTTGACAAATGCATAAAAGAACCCATCGAAGGAAAATTATAGCAGATATCAGTGCAACCAGGGACTTGCTACCAGGTCCATTTAACAGTAAACAGTATTAGAATGACGGGTACAAAAAACAAGAGCTCAATCCATGATAAACTGGGCACAAGCAGCTAGCTGGCCATAGAAACTGATTTTTTCCCTCCTTTCTTCTTCATTAAACCAATTTGGGATTTAAAACTCTAAAAAAAGTCTATACATGTGCATGTAGATAGACGAGGAGGATTTTTCTCGAGATACTTGTTCCAGGAAATATGACCAACTAACCTGGGTATAATTCAGAGGATTCTTCTGCAACTCTGTCATGCATATTGTAATGCTCTTTTTTGAATCACGTATCAACTGCACCTTTGCCTTTTCTCCCAAGATGACATATTTAGTTTCTTTGTCAGGACCTAGGACAGTATAAAAATATATTTAAGGTTTCAAAACAGCCAAACCCATTGCAAACATGAAAAAAAATGAAAAAGAAAAGAAAAGAAAAACACACCTGAAGTCAACTTGTTAATGGCCCTGCTGACCTTGACTGCTGTAGAGTTAATTCCACCACACAGACCTTTGTCCGAAGATACGGTGACAATCACATTCTTCTTTACATCAACACCTAGCAAACAAAATAACAGCAAAGCCAAAAAGAAAAAGAAAATAAAAGAGGACAAAAATAAAAGAAAAAAATGTATTCAGTGATAGAAAATAAACAGAGTAGAAGGGGATCTAGTACAATAGCTAGAGTGACATAGGTTTGGAAGGGGAAAACAATAGAAAACAGAAATCATACTGAATATTGGATAAAATTGAAATTGGAACAAGATAAAACCTCTAGAATCTTAATAGATTGATAAAATAACAAAGAGCGTATATAAAATAACCCTAGCAGTCTATTTATACTAGTAAAATCCTAATAATATCACATGCTAATCACATGACAGCTAGAACTCCAAGGACTCCTAAATTAAATAAGAAAATCAAAACTTATAGGAAAATTATTAAAAAAAGCTCCTGCATCAAAGAGAAGTTTTTGAAGTGCATAAACTTATATGTTGTGTGGGCAGTTTAATGTTTACAGAATCAGTATTCTAATCAAGAATTTGAAACAAATTCCTCCACTATTTTTTTCATTAATTGAGTTAAAAAGGGTGCTGGATTTTGAAATGTTGTACTGGTAATTTCTCACATTTCTTAGATTCTTAATTCTCTGTTTTCAAGATAAAGTAAAGAGATCAATCTGAAGTTTCTTAGGAGGTTGCATCTTTCAAGCTCTCACATTCTAGTTGCTACCACCATGAATTCTATAAGCTTCTAACTTCAGTAAAGAGAAGGACCCACTGAGGCTCTACTATTTGAAATATTCATAGGGTTTGCTCAAAACAAATTTCCATTCCATCAATTAATGATAGACCATATTAATAAATGCATCAGAATATACACTCAGATAATAATTAAACGCATCTAAACAATGCATCCTTGTGAGTACAAAATATAAATCAATCGCTGCATGCAAGCATTCAAAAATCTTAACCAAACTTTTGTGGGAGTTGCAGCATAATGACCAAAATAAACCAGAAAAAACATGGTTAGAACTTAGAACATGCACTCAGCACAACATGAACTAATGAAACCAAATTATAGTTGTTTTTAAGACTAGAAGACACGATCCTTACTTTCAATAACTAATTAATTGGAAAGTTGAATATAATTGGAAGAGATAAAATATCAAATAGATGCAAGTTAACAAAGCAGTGGCTAGATAAAAACTTCTCAGAACATACTAGGAGTATCTCCAAGAAGCGCAGTAAATGGTTGCCATAGGCCACGAGATTTTTCAGCTCTAGATTGAATTAATCGCAACTTTGAGGCTGCAACCATCTTCATAGCCTTCGTAATTTTCTGAATGTTCTTGACACTTTTCATCCGATTCCGAACTGCATAAGATACATCACAATGAGTTGTCCACAGTTACAGGTTTCAGAGACTTAATTTAGTAAAGATGCAGCAAGAAATAAAGTCTTAACGTCAAATCAAAAGATCAAAGGATGCCACTATTGAATGGCAACATTCTTACCAACTTGAGTTGAAATGGAACGCACTCCAAGAGGGACATGCTCCCTGCAAATCCCGAAATATTATTTATCTTCCAATTAAAAAGTAGAGGAACTTTCTTAAAGCATCCAAAAAAAGCAATCAAGACAGAGGAAATCATGGAAGGTGATATGTGCAAGCAAACACGCACAGCAAGTTATTCTCTCTCATACATACATTTATTTTCTGAACGTTCTACAAAATCATTTAGTTATACATACTCGTACAACGTCTAAAATGTAGCTAGTAAAAAAATCCGATCAAAGAAGACAGATGAATCATGATTAACACTCAAGGGAAATACAACTTGATAAGTGATGTTCCCAAATATCACTCAAACTCAGTTTAAAGATGGAAGACTTGTTTGTTAGAACCATTAAAAAAAAATGTTATTTATTTCATTGTTCCTATGAGCCTAAATTTTTTTTCCTTCAAAGTTTTTAAAATGAAAATATAAATCCCCCATGTTTCCACCATCTTCACATTCTAGGTATCACAGAAATGCTCTCATCAGGGCAATTCCGCAACTGAAATAGAAGGCTGTATTCAGCCACATTACTAATTGGATAGCTAAACAACAATTTATACAAAAGAAGAGAGCAAGCAAGAGTATTTGTATTTATATTTATAAATAAAGCTAATTTGCCCAAGGAACTTCAATGGAACCATATTGGGTATTCATGAATTATACTGGAACAACTCACCGCACAAACAAATGGCTAATTGGCTGGTGTTAATGACACAGACCCATGAAGAAGAAGCGATAAAACAGCCTCTTAAAAAAACCCTGTTTTTTTTTTTTATCTTTCAATATATATAATAAAGAAACCCGTTAAATAAACATTTCAAAATCAATAACAATCCCAACAAATTTATCTTTTTTATTAAAAAAAATTTATCTCATTTCGTAATCAGCCAAACAGAGAACAAACACACAGAAAGAGAAAATAGAGAAATGAAAAGAGAATAAATCTGATTGATTCATACTCGGGGATGAGAGCGGATCGGACGGGGGTGATTGGTTGAGGGGAAATGAGAGGGGAGGCAAATCTCCTTCCTTCGCGTCTCAAAGCAGCTGCCATCGCCATTGCTGTAAATGATTCTTCCGGCCAAACCCTAGAAGCTGTTGTTTTTGTTGTTAGATCGAAAATTTATTATCGACTGCGAGTGAGCTCAGCCTCGGGTGTGTGGGTCTTTTTTTAAAACTTTATTTTCGCTTTTTTCGCTCTTGTTTTTGGAAAGGAAAACCATAGTATCCGCCACGTGTTTGTAAGAGAATATCAATTTGCACCATATATTACCGATTGATTTAATTCCAACCAATCTCTCTAAATTGTTTTTTTTTTCCTACTTATTATTATGCAAGCCAACAACATAAATCTTAAGATTTAGTAGTATATTAACCCGCTTTTCACATTGGCTCAATATTAATTTTTTAATTCTTTTAAAAAATATAAACAGTTTATAAAATATTTTAAACATATTGGGTTTCACAGTCATGTCAACCCAAATATCTTGATGCTTACAGTCATACTAGACCTAAGAGAATTAGACCTAGTAGTCATTTCAGACCCAAGCAAATAATAAACAATGAAAAAACAATTATGCACTTTAGTTGTCAGGAGAGAGAAAATAAAGAAAAAACACAAACAATCAATCATCGGCGACAATCTAACCAAGCAAACAACAAACAATAAGAGGAAAATTATGCACTTTAGTTGTCAGGAGAGAAAAGAAAGAAAAAAATGTAAACAATCAATCATCGATGGCAATCCAACCATGATATGTATACATACGCCGCACTGCGTGGAAGAAGGGACGGTTGCGTATCCAGTGAGATGGCGGATGACAAGATTTGATCATCGAGAAGGCCTTGCGATAAGGTCCAGAACCCACTGTATGGGATTTGTATTAGATTCCAAGTTGAGTTTATTTTTCTTTTCTATTTTATTTATAACTCTTTTATTTTTTTTAGTATTTTTTATGATGTTTTTACCTATTATAAATAGGTTATTTAGCTTGTATATAGGTTTTTTTATATAAACTTTGATTTTAGAAATTATTATTGTGTGCTTGGCTCATACTTTTTGGTTCTTTATTGAACTACTCTGACTTATCAAAGAATTAACCAAGTTTCATAGTTTCTTCCATACTTCTCATTTATGTCTCTTCATATGAATTGGGTGGAGGTTCGGTTTCTATAGTCCTGGTACTTCAGTACATGTTATTATTGTGTCAAGCTCATTTATAAGCCTAAATTTAGCTTTCTTAAGAAACGTCAATTTGATTGTGGGTTTCTAAATCTTTATATCCATGAGGTTCGCATTACAAGGGTAACAAATGAACAAACATTGGGTATAACATGAGCTATATAAAAGTATTTATGTGATCGATAGAAGATTCATCACCCTAAGTAAATTACAGAATAAATATGATTTGATAGAAAAGACACACTTTATGCTATAATATTTAAATGGGAAAATTCTTGATAAGAATATAATGATTAGATTAAGAAACTAGTCACTGAAAGGTTAAGTCAGACCATTTATGACATTTCTAATATTTGAAGGATCATGACACGTTGCTAAACACTTTACTTGATCTTCAATTATGAGTCAATTAATTTGTTGAATTGATAATAAGTTAAATTCTTTAATTTATTTAATCATATTTTTTTAGGATTATGATTTATATTTGAGCTAACTTATTAGAGAACCTAACATAAGAATCATTCGTCAGAAATTGAACTGAGATAATTAATCAAGTGGGACTTGATTATATATAAGTTTTAGAAATTAAAGACTAGAATGTACTTGCAATAGAGGATTACAATTTTAGACGTAGAAAAATCAAGTTGAGACTTAATTGAATAAATTTCTATAATTGTCATGAAATAATATATTTAATATTATTCAGGGAGTGAATTGATATTTTTTTCATTTATAGGGTTATTAGCTTTTCCTATTAATAGAATATTACGCCTCATATTTTCTAAACATAAAAATTATGTCAGTTATGGACTGTATAAAAATACCTGAAAACACACAAAAGAAAAGTTAATGCTCAAAAGCATAGCAATCCTTCTCTCTAAAAATGAATTTTAGAAGATTCTTCAGTAGTGGTTCGTGTATATAATCTTGTTAGAGGCCGGAAACTCAGACGACTTATGGCTTGTAATGACCCAACTTTAAAAAAGTTGATCAAATCTCAAAAGATCTGATTTTCAGATAATCTTCATATAAATCTTAAATGACCTTAGATTATCTAACAAGATTATTGGAAATCCTAAAAAAAATTAAATTTATCATTTCTATTACGTCTATGTGTTACGAGAAACCCAACAATGGTATCAAAGTCATTGTTAGACATATATAGTTGTTGATTGTATGTTTTGATTGTAATTGGAGTTAATTTTGAATTAATTTTATGTGCAAAATTATTTTTTCCAAAATTAATTTTTCTCTAATGAATTTTTTTAAAAATATCATTATAATTATTCCGGTTAGATCTTGCTAGAAAATTGAAAAAAAAATGACACCGGCTCTAGATCTACTAACACTTGCTGCTGTATAAGAGGCAACAACCCATGGTTGTTAACGTGCTACTGGCGTGAGAGGCAATAACCCATGGTTGCTACCCCGCCAAGCGTAGTGCCTGAAGCATTGGTGGCAGGTGCAATGCAGGGTTGCTGCCCCACGTTGTAGATGACACAACAACATGCTTTAGTGTTGGTAGTGTTGCCGTCGATGATAAGATATGAAGCCATTGTCAACTACAACTAAAGGAGAAGATGAGGAGCATAATTACAATTCTACCTCTCCTACTTTGATTAGGGTTTTTTGGGGAAGAATTACGATTATGTTCCTACAACTTATACCTTATAACAATTAGGGTATTTTTGTCAGAATTATAATTTTACCCTTACATATATAAAATTTGGACTTTATATTAAAATTGAGACCCTAAATTAAATTAATTATATACTTATTATTTCTAATTGATTAAAGTTTTTAAATAAAAATGTTTTGATTTTTGAAATATTCTAATTGAATTAAGATTTAATTAAAATATTTAATTAAATTATTCTAGATAAATAATTTTTCTAAATATAGAGAGTTTGAAGGCAAAAAAATATATTTAATTGGTCCTAAAATAGTTTAGGATGTTAATAAAAATTCTAATATGATTAATTTTCTTATTAAATCTTGAAAAATGTTTTTTCAAGAAAATATGTATGAAATAAAATTTATAAAGTTTGAGAAATTATCAAATTGGATTTTATATAATATTTCTAAGTGTTAGAAATATTAATTTAAAAACTATACATAAAGTCAATAATTAAAAATTGAAGAATGCAATATATTTAATTATGCATATTAATGTTTTTTTATGCATGATAGATGATTATGAACATTAAAAGACCAATGTGATTGTGTTTTTTTTATTGTTGAATGCTTGTAATATTAAATAAAGCATGTCTTCCCTTTTTTCTATTTTTTCTTATGGATTGTAAAGTTCTTTTCTCATTTAATTCCTCTTAAATGTAACTTGAGGTTTCTTATACAATTATATAAATATTATGTAATTTAGAAATGTAGAAATTTAAATAAAAAATTGTTTTGTAATCAAATACCAAAGGAAAATGGTGAAAAAGGATACAATCATAGAGCTCACAAAGATTTATAAAGATTTGTAGCGGCTATCTAGGTTTTGACCACCTAATTCCATTTGATGGATCAAAGGAGTTAGTTTAGATATGTTCATAATCATCCAATTAAAATGGCATGCTATGAATACATGCTTATATATAATTGTTGAATATGAAATATCACTAATGTCATAAAATGAGACCTAATTAAAATAAAATAATTCATAGTTAATATATTAAGTACATGTTAAGAACATGATTTGTTGCCTACTAATTTTATATACATAAAACCAGAGTTTCATTCATAGATAACATGTTGAGCCACTCAAGATTACTGTTAATCTAATATATTTAATGCTATAGAATTGGGTCATACTTAATTAAACTTATATGATTTGGATGAGTCACACATGATCATATAAGATTAGAGGTAATAGTTAGACAAAACATTTATGATATGTTTAGACAAATAATTGTCATCTAACTGATCTAGAAGTCACATATAGATATGATTCATAAGCTATGTTATCTACCTAGTTTAATATTTTTTATTTGTTGAGGCACTCAAAGTTGGATAAACTAAATGGGATCTGAGTCCAATACGAGATTTAAGCGAGATTTCCCGAATTGATAGGAAGACTGTTAATTTACAAAAAAGTAGTAAGAGATTAAATATGATTTAAGTTTTTATCTAAATTTGGTGACAAATATGTATGCATGAAACTTATAACTTGTTATCTTTACATGAATAGGTTGATAGATAAACATAAGTAGTTATATATCTCTACTTAGCATACTTAATGCTAACAAATTGACTGGACCAAACTTTTTAGACTAGAACTAAATGTGAGAATTGTTCTCAAACAAGAAAGAATGTTATATATTCTTAAAAATCCAATTCTCTTTGCTCCTGATAAGGATGTTGATGAAGAAGTCAGGACTGAATATCAATATCATATTAATAATGATGAGCATGCTACATGTGTGATGTTAGCCAACATGTCACCAAAACTTTAGAGATAATATGAGACTATAGATGCTCATATGATAATTATGCATCTCAAAGAGTTTTTTTAATATGTTTAGTAGGGTTGATAGGCATGAGACCTCTAAGAAATTGTTACACTACAAGATGATAGAAGGTTCTCATATGAACACTTATGTTCTATTTATGATTGAAAATTATCTTTCTACTTCATAAAGTATTTCTTAGGTATTGGGTACCTAATATGGTTTTCATATTTTTAATAATGTGGAGCTAAAGAGATGTAGAATATTGTGAAAAGGTTAAGTAGTTCTACGTGTTGGTGATGAAGCAAAGGTTACTACATTAACTTTGCTAAATGAGCTGATACTAGAACTTAATAATTATTATTTTATTTCAGCACTTTCTAGAAGCATCATATCCATTTTTTACTTAGCTTTGAATGGATTTAAATTTATTATCGAGGACAAATGTTATTTTTTATTTATAATAATGATGTTTATTATATATCTAGCATTTATACAAATGGTTTGTATATACTTGATTTATAAATGCTCACATTCAATATATATATATATATATTAGATAATCAATATCCATCATATTTATGGCATTGTAAATTAGATCATATTAATGAAACAAGAATCACTAAGTTACATAAAAAAAGATATTTTGATTTTTTTTAATTATGAATTGTATGAAACTTGTGAAGTAAGGTTGTTAAAATCATGATTTGACTCGTAAAATCATACGATTTTACGAGTTAATATATGCGTAACGTGCTGAATCGCCTTAAAAACTCGAAAATTGATAACATCGGGTCAAAATCGGGTAAAATCAGATAAAATCACCAAAAATCGCGATTTTAATACCTATTTTACGATTTCAACGTAGGAAGAAATTTTAGGCCACTTTTTGTTTTTGATATCGAGATCTGCTTATAGCAGTTCAATGTTGAAAATTGTACTCGTATATGCTGACATGTCAATAACTACGTACTGCTGTCCATTCAGGATATTATAATGGAAAAAAAGTAGTCTCTTCCTCTATATTGATTAGGGGTTGACCTATAGGTGATTAAAATGCAATCAAGAATTTCATGCTTATTTTTTTTCTTTTAATATTCCACATCCTATTAATTTCTTTTAACTGGTTGATAAATAAACAAATAACAAATGGATCTTATCAATAACTATTTTTCATTTTAGTTGGTTTCTAGGTTATCTCTTTGATCAAATTGTCATAAAGAGTGAACTCCTTCCTTGACATCTTCAAGGACATATATAGAAAAAAAAAGGCCCAAAATAAAACGTGTGTTTTCTTCCTTATTTTTTTGTTACAACTGCAATTAATTTCTTTTTCATTATGCTCTCTGTTTATTTTATGCTTGAACTATGTATGAATTTTTATTTGAACCATGTATTTTAACGTGCTTGAACTATGTATGAATTTTTATTTGAACCATGTATTTTAAGGTGCTTGAACTATATATATAAAAAAATTCCTTACGATTTTACGATTCTACGATCTGTTTTTACAATCCGAGTTTATTTTGCATTTTTCATATCGTGTCAAAAATGTGTTTTTGACAACCTTGTTGTAAAGCTTGTTTATTGGGTAAGATGACCAAAACACCCTTTACAAGAAAGAGTGGACATACAAGTGTGGATATCATCACACTTATTGATGATCATTCTAGATATGGTTATGTATATTTGATATATAAAAAAAGTCTAAATCAATTGAAAGGTTCAAAGAATTCAGAAGTGAAGTTGAAAAACAAACTGGAAAAAATATTATAATACTTTGATCTAATTGTAGTGGTGAATACTCGAGCTAAGATTTTTAAGATTGTCTAAAAAAGAATAGAATTCTCTCATAATAAGCACCTCCTAGAACACCACAGCATAATGGACTTTCTTAAAAGAGAAATC
>Ga0325400_1005601_pt1 | contig 11862 bp, 12 predicted proteins | sample PopdelMetagenome_2_FD_205662 | JGI IMG/M metagenome (GOLD analysis project Ga0325400, IMG submission 205662) | Populus deltoides microbial communities from Bellville, Georgia, United States - Xylem-PdKOR-R1 | ecosystem: Host-associated > Plants > Phyllosphere > Stem > Wood/Secondary xylem...
TTTACACCCCTCCATCGCAGAAGCTGATTGTATTTTAGATCCTTCTGTCAAAATTAACCTATTTTCATCCAATAACAAATGTTAACATGTCAAAAAGAATATTGTACTCTCTATTTCTAGACAAACACACACTCATGAACAACAATACCAGATTTTACACTTTCTCAATATTTTTTTTTATAAAAAGAAAATTATATTGGTAATGGAAAGGTACACTTTTTGTGTGCCAACAATAACATAAAACATAATGGAGGTTGTGATAGTAAAAGAACATTGTATTCTTTTTTTCCTAACAATATGAATCCTAATGATAATACAACATAATTTAGAAAAAGATTCTTACTGTTGATCCCAACCAGTATGAGACAAAAACTTGCTCAAAATCACTTCCTAGGATTATAATTGTAAAATTAGAAATCCAGATGGAAGGTTCAAATACTAATTGTCTGGTGGAGAGTATAAATCAAAAATTTAAAATTTATGGAAGTTTATCTGCAAAAACCTCATTCACAAAGATGTGCATATGCTTTTACCTAAAAAAGAATTACATGTTCAGTTGCCCAAAAGTTGACTTATATACAATGTGCACCTTGTACTCACAAAGTGGTACTGTGAGTGTAAGGCGTGAGATCCAGTTTACAAGAAATGGCTCTGGGAGTATAAGAAGTCCAATTCAACTCATGCAAGTCTGGACATATGAGTGTTAGATCTATTACTTAGTCCACACAAGAAAAGCTACGGGGAAGATGATGAGTATAATTTGGTCCAAATGACACTTGTTAAAGGACTTTAGGATGTATGGTTAAATCCAGTGAAGAATGGCCCTAAGTGAGACAAGGATGGCTGGGGTTGTAAGATGCGTGTTCTAGATTACATGAGAGTGGCCAATGTATAACCTAATTCAAGGAACAATGACCATGTGATTGTAGATGTAATGACTAGTTCAAGCAATTTGATAAAATAGTTTACCAGCTAGTTGGATATGGGAGTTTATGGTTTTTGATCCAGGCTTTAGAAAATAGTTCGTGAAGTGTAAGAAACTATGATGTATGGAGTAATCATTGATGAGCGGTTATAATCCATGTTAGAATGCTTGTTGAAGTATAAGATACCAGTAAACATAAGAGAGGCCATGAGAGTGTAAAATGTCCTTGCCTAGAGGCCCTAGCCTGCACAAAATTGTCCATAGGAGTGATGTTTATGACATGGTACTTATGAGGATGTATAATGAGTATGTCCAAGTCAACTCAAGTGTGGTCCTAGGGCATAAGATGTATGTATGGCCAATCTACGTAGGAATATTCTGGTAGAGTGGGTTATGTGGCCGAGCTCAAAGAAGAGTGGTCATATTTCTTAGTTTAAATGTAATGCAGTCTATATCACTCAAAAGTGTCCATGATAGTTTATTTTGTCTATGATTTATCATTTGTTTCTCATAGAGTGATCAAATTGTCTCTAATGCAACATGTCAAAAACATTGTATAGCCATAAAAACCTGACCGTCTTACTGAAGTAACTGCCATTGAGTTTAGACCGCTGTTTGTGTGGTGACTTGCATCACATGAATAGTAAACAGTGAATATTGTAAAAAAAAAGATACCAGAATGCTATGAGCACATGATGCTACTATGACCTGGTCTTGTCTTGAATTGATGGTGATGACAAAATTCATTGCATGGTTGCTTATTGTTCATGTAGACAAGCAGATGTTTCTTTAATTTTCTTTCATTTACTGTGTGCAATTCATTGTTAGACTGGCTTGAGCTATGCATTTTGTTCTTGCACATATCCATTTATTCTAGATTTTTATCCCACACTGCATGCTGAAAGAGGTGTACTGCTTCTTTTAAATATAAATGTTAGCAAATTAGGTTGATATAATTATTATTAAAATTTGGGACAGGGTGTGCTGGAAGCTGTTCGGATAAGTCTCGCAGGTTATCCCACTCGAAGAAGCTACACAGAGTTTGTGGATCGGTTTGGACTATTAGCTCCTGAATTTGATGGAAGGTGTTGTTCTTAATACCATTGCTTTTTCTTGGAAAATCTTTACCAATGATTCTGAAGGATGTAGTTTTTTTGTTACTATGAATGAGTGGTGTAGTTATTTGTTATTATGTTTTAATTTTTTCTTGTTTCCTTCACAAAAAGGGCAATAGATAATGGTTAGAGTCATAAATTTTTAGGATGATCGGTTGTGTGTGCTTGCATGAATGCTTGTTCGTGTCTCACAAGTGATCTTGAGAAAATGTGATTTGTTTTTGCACTGTTTTCTCTACCATCTTTTCCTAACAGTTTGTATGCTGAGAAATTTTTTCCTTCTGCATTTATATTGTACCAAGAAGTTCTACTTTTACTCAGTTGCAGTTATGATGAAAAAACTTGGACAGAGAAAATTCTGCACAAGTTAAAGCTTGACAATTTTCAGGTACTGCTGTTTAAGGATTGGGTATCAAGCTCTGTAATATCATTAACGTTTTGCTTATTTTTGTTATTGTTTCAGGTTCTCTGTTTTTAAATTTATTTTTGTTTGCAGCTAGGTAGGACCAAAGTGTTTCTCAGGGCTGGTCAGATTGGCATTTTAGACCTGCGACGGGCTGAGGTTCTGGATGGTGCTGCAAAGCGTATTCAGCGTCAATTGCACACATTTATTGCACGCCGAGATTTTTTCTCAACACGTGCTGCTGCATTTGCAATTCAATCATATTGCAGAGGTTTGCTTTTACTTGCTGCATTTGACCTAGTCTTATTTGTAATGTGATTCTTTCTCTTACAAAGTAGCATTCCCTTCTTCACTCTTCCCAACATAGCTCTTCATTATTTGTGTGACTTTGAAAATGTTATGTTTTATCACTTAGTGTAGCCTTAAAAGGCTGGTTTCAGTTTCATAAATGTTTACAGGGTCTTATCTGTTTGATTTTATATGAGGGTTGTGTCTAGGATAAAGCCCATAGTTACAACTAGTGCCACTACCATGCTTTGTCTTGTCATTCCAGCAGCCTTGCTATTTCTATCAACTAATTTTCTATACCAATTGCCTACTGCATCTATATATATCTAGCTCCAAAACTTTTTTTTGCAGCTCTACTAACTTTCCAATCACTGGCGTTGCCCTTACCTTTATGTGTTTGTTAATGGTTTATCTTTAATTAAACCACATTTTATCAGATGGACATTTCCCTGCATCTCTATTTCTATTTTATTTTGGTTTAGCTCTCTGGGGTTGCTATATAAGATGTATTTGTAGGATGCCTTGCTCGAAAAATGTTTGCTGCAAAACGAGAGAGAGCAGCTGCCGTTTCCATACAGAAGTATGTCCGCAAGTGGCTATTAAGGCGTGCTTATTTGAAACTGCTCTCAGCTGCTATTTTCATGCAGTCAAACATACACGGTTTCCTGACTCGCAAAAGATTTCTGCAAGAAAAGAAGCAGAGAGCTGCCACCCTAATTCAGGTAAATTAGCCAAGTGTAGAATTGTGTTTGCCTTTTTCTAATATTTTGATGGTGATGTTTTGCATATTTGTGTACTAAATAATAAGGCCAGATCATTAGTCATATCAGTGGGAATTAAAGCGAATTTATTTTAGTTACAAAACTTTGCAAGGATGTTTGTGTAATGCATAAAATGCCTAAATTCACCTCACCACTTGTTTTGAGTGATGGATATATCAGATGTCCCTATGCTCAGTTTTGTTGCAAATATTGTATTTCATTTGCCAGTTAAGTGTTAAGTTAGTTTCTGATTGCTACTTGAATTTTTGTTTTTTTAATGTGTGATTGCTATCTATGGCTATAGCTAAAATGTTATGGAAAAGTTGGGGAATTGTCTCCTGAGAGTGTTACAGGGCTTTGTGTGATTTTTCTTGGGACCTTGAATTAGTTATCTGAAGTCCTTTTCACTGTCATGGCCAATGCCTTTGGGGGTTGTTTTCCACATGGCTACACTCATTTGATTTCCTGTTTTTATTTTATAATATAACTTGCTTAGGTTCGTTGGAAGATTTACAAGTTCCGCTCAGCTTTGCGACATCGCCAGGCTTCTATCATAGCAATACAGTGTCGTTGGAGGCAAAAGCTGGCAAAAAGAGAGCTCCGAAGGCTTAGACAAGTGGGAAATCAATATTATTTGCATTTCTATTTGAGTTTAGCTTTTCCTCATTTATTTACTGTCTCTTTGTTTATTACCATGCAGGAGGCTAATGAAGCGGGTGCGTTGCGTTTAGCTAAGACTAAACTTGAGAAGCAGTTAGAAGATCTCACATGGCGGTTGCATCTAGAAAAAAGATTGCGGGTATTGCTTTTTCTTGTGATGTTCTTTTGGTGCTCTTTTGAATGCATTTGAATAGTTATGCATCGTTAAACTTATATGTAGACATCAGTTTTATGTCTTTTTCATTCTTCAAAAGAAAAAAAATACAGTTTATTCCTTATTTCCCCGTCTCCTGTCTTTGTATCTTGACTCCAAATTAACGAATATGAAAGTTTTCTATAAAGAAAGGGCTGAGTTAATTACTGATTCAAGCTTTCACTTGTTTCTAAATAAGGCACCATTTATTTTTCAGCAGATTTGATTGGCTAGTTACTATTATTGTTTCAACTAAATCTTGCAATGCTCATTTACTGAACTTCTTATAACTTTGTGTTTGTGTTGAATATCCTGTATCTGGAACACAGGTATCAAATGACGAGGCTAAATCAGTTGAAATTTCCAAGCTTCGAAATACTGTGTCATCTATGAGCCTTGAGTTAGATGCAGCTAAGTTTGCTACTATCAATGAATGCAACAAAAATGCAGTATTGCTAAAACAATTAGAATTGACAGTGAATGAAAAATCAGCTTTGGAAAGAGAACTCGTAGTGATGGCTGAACTGAGAAAAGAAAATGCTTTACTAAAGGTGATTGGCAAGGTTTTGCATATATGCAAATTTATTTGTTTATTAATTGTGGCTTTGATTGGCCATGCTTGTTGGGTTCCCATTGCTCTTTTACTTTGGTTCCACACATTGTAAGAATAAACTTTTATTATAAAACATTCAGTTGTCTTAAAATTAGGTATCCTCTTTTTCTTAGAAATGTTTAGAAAGCTTTTCTGGGACTAATTGGAAGTCTACACATGTTTTCAACATCATGGGTTAGAAATTTCGGATGAAAATACCATCAAAATATCTTGTGTAAATGAGTTACAATAGCTAATTTTTGTCAAAGAAGCAACTTGCTTGGCAGAAGGATAAATCGGTATTGGTGATATTTACATCATAGTAGTGTCCACTAGTAAATAACCAAGCTCATTTTTATTAACAAGATTTTGATCAAGGTGTAATCTGTTTGAATATATTTTACATTTTCTTTGCTTGCCTAACCTAAATTGAATGCATGTGGGTAAAGCTTAATGGCTAATATGATTTTAGGATTCATGAAGGAAACTTCATGCATATTGAGTTCAATTCTAATGGCTATGATTATAATGTTTTTAGGATTCATGATGGAAACTTTATGCATATTAATACAATTTTAATGGCTATGATATTCTTAGGAGTGTTTGATATGATGAATTGTTTGCTTGTTTCACTTTGAATAAATTTTGATAGGGGAGCACCATCTCCTTCTCATTTTTTCACCTTTTGGTTTCCCATGGTCCCATCTGCTTTACTGTGGAATGCTTTCTAATGAAAACATTTGTTGCATTTACAGAGTTCTTTGGATGCCTTGGAAAAGAAAAACTCTGCTATTGAGCTTGAGCTTATTGAAGCTCAAAAGAATGGTAACGATACCACTGTGAAGTTGCAGGAAATTGAAGAGAAATGTTCTCAGTTTCAACAAACTGTTCGAAGGTATTCATCAGTTGAAAATAACAATATCAGCCACCCTTTAATTTTGTAAACAGCAACATCAACTTGATCAATCTTCTCATGCATTGCTTATTCTTCTGAATTTATTGGAGTTTTTGCTGGTGTCAAAGGCGCAAATTTGAGAATGTTGATTGGTATTTGCATCAAAGACTTGATTTTCAGAACAGTTTGAATTGAGAGTCTATATTTTTTTGCATATTTATGCTTTGAGGAAACAGATGGTTGTTTCATAAATTGGTTATTTTGCCTCTTTAAGGTTTCCACCTGCATAAATGTAATCCATCTGAACCTTACTGTGGATTATTGTTGCAGTGGTTTCACTTTTTTCAGGGTGGGGTGGGGGGGGGGGGGGGTGAGGGGTTTATAAATCTGTTCTTGTAATGAACTCTTATATCCTGGTATCTTTGTGCATGATGTTTTCCATATTACAGTCTTGAGGAGAAGCTTTCTCATTTGGAAGATGAGAATCATGTCCTTCGACAAAAAGCTTTGACCCCATCCTCGAAGAGCAATCGCCCTGGTTTTGTGAGGGCATTTTCTGAAGTAAGTTATTGCAAACACAATTCCATCCTTATCTCCCGTAAAAAAAATTCATTCTCCCATATATACCTGAACATTGGATGCATGCTTGTGTTACGTGGTTTCTTATTAAAGACTTTAGTTTTAGGTCGCGGTACTAGATATGTATTCTCCTTTTCCATAGATATAGGGAGAATTTTCTGCTGTAATGCTATTTGTTTGTTGACAAAACAAAAATTTCATGGATAACAAAGTGTTCACTGATCCTGTTGTTTTGTTAACGAAACAGAAATACTCTAGTGCGCTAGCTCTTGCCCACTCTGAGCGGAAGTCTGCATTTGTAAGATGTTTTTTTTAAAATATTTAGAGTTAATGTAGTTGTGAACCATGGTATGTTTTTCAAGGACATTGTTTTTTCTCCAGGAATCTCCTACACCATCAAAACTTATTGTGCCTTCCATGCATGGTTTGTCAGAATCACGTCGATCGAAGTTTACAGCTGAACGTCACCAGGTTTCTTTCCTTGTTTGTGAAGCCTTCAGTTCTAAGAAGTGAATTTTCATTGACATACAGGAGAACTATGAATTCCTCTCGAAATGATATCACCTAAGAAGTGAATTTTCTTTGACATACAGGAGAACTATGAATTCCTCTCAAAATGCATCAAAGAAGATTTGGGTTTTATTGATGGCAAACCACTAGCAGCTTGTATCATATACAGATGTCTTCTTCACTGGCATGCCTTTGAATCTGAGCGCACAGCCATTTTTGACTACATTATTGAAGGAATAAATGAAGTTCTGAAGGTTAGTTACATGCTTCAGTCTTCAAACAACTGTCCTGAAAACTTTTTTTTTTGTAAAAGAAATTGTTCTTTTTGCATCAAGTGATGTTACTCAACCTGATAATGCGTCTGGGTAATGAGCCTTGGTTCTTCTTCTTTTCCCTCCATTTTACTTTACTCTTTCTTCTCTGTAATTATTTTGTTACTCTCTGATATCTCAACATTGTAAGGAAATATTCAGAACTTTCTAGTTACTCATTTGTAAAAACATGTAAATTTCAGTTTCCAAACCCAGCTTTCTTTCCCTTTTTTAACCACCCACTCTAAAAAACATCTCTGTACAATTTTTATTAATGTTTTAACTTGAAAACTTTGCTTAGGACAAAACGCTCTGGGGCACTCCAAAATCAAACTTTTAGTGTATCATACATATTTTTCTTCCCTGAGAGTCTGGCTGTGAATTGTTTTTTCTAGGATACAATATATACATCTATTAAGTTATCCTGTCACAATTTTTTCAGGTTGGGGATGAGAACATTACGTTACCATATTGGCTGTCAAATGCCTCAGCACTACTTTGCCTTCTCCAGAGGAACTTAAGGTCAAATGGCTTTTTGACTGCAGCTGTTCCATCTTCTACATCTTCTGGATTATCAGGGAGGGTCATTCATGTGAGTTTGTGTAAAATTGAATTTTTTTTGTTGTTTGCAGAATGCATACATGTAATACATTCTTTCAAGGCTTTTTTATGGTAATCTTGTGCAGATTAAAGGAGAATGTATGAAAGGCATTCTAATCCTGCTGAATATCATTAAGGGAAATGCCCTAAAACCTCGAAATCAGTACACCACAAGAACACAACAAACACTATACACATGTCCTACACAACTGGACACCGTTGAAACAGATGGCTGGCTTTGTGCCACTCAAAAATCTTAAACTTCAATTACAGGAGAGGGATTTTCCCAATTTAGTTTCTTCTCTGCCTTGCAAAAAAAAAGAAGAAAGTTTATTGGCTGGATATGCAAGAGTTAGAGATTTCCATAAAAATTAGTATTTTTTGTTATTGTAGAAATGCAGCATTCTAGCATTTCCCACGACACAAATCATCATCAATTTTCTGAATTTACTAGCTGTGACATTTTATTCTTTGTTTGACTTTGGTCATTTTGTTTATTTTAAATTTATTTTTGATGAATTTGACTTGAGTCCAGCTGATTTGAGTTTGCTATACTTCCCAGGGTCTTAAATCTCCTTTCAAAATCATGGGATATGAGGATGGTCTGTCACATGTGGAAGCAAGATATCCAGCAATACTATTTAAACAACAACTAACTGCATGTGTAGAGAAGATTTTTGGCTTGATTAGAGACAACTTGAAGAAAGAGTTATCACCACTGCTGGGTTTATGTATTCAGGTGAGTTTTAGCAAATCCAGCATGGGCTCACTATGATCAGTTTTATAGTTATCTTTCCCTGTCTTGAGTGCCTAATTGTAATTTTGGATGTAGATCTCATTGCATATACAAAAAATCCATATTCTAGGTTGCATTCCTATCAAACTGGTTATTTGAATAATCACTTATTCTTGGTTCCAAGAAAGTGCTCTGAATGTTAGTTCTGAATGATGGGTTTTTCAGATGGAGTTTTGACCATGATAATTGGGAGCATTAACTATTCTAGTGTGGAGTTATCACCCAAAATAATTCATAGTTCATGCTTTTTGGATAATCTTTTTCCCTTTTCAAATTGTTTCCATTAAACAATATTCTTCCCTTCTCTATGGATGGGTGTTCTGAACTGTATATAGGTTTTATGCATATTTTCCAGCTGTACTTTTCATAATGTTGACATAAATGTTTTCATCTTTTGAGCTATTCTCCTAACCTTTTTCTTTAAGCAAAAAATTATAGTAACATCTATCATTTTACATGCTTGGAAATGTTGTTTCTGTTCTGCCTGCTTTTTTTTTGTGCTGTTTCTTGAATCTATTTTCGATGTAATTGATCAGAAATTTATGTTTTGATGACTACTTGTCAGGCACCCAAATCTGCACGGCATGCTGGGAAATCATCAAGATCACCTGGTGGCATTCCTCAGCAAGCAGCTAGTAGCCAATGGGAGAGCATTATTAAATTTTTGGATTCTCTCATGGACTGTTTACGTGAGAATCATGTATGTTCATTCTTCCCTGTTAATTGATTTTCAAATAGGAGGCCCTTGTGCTTGTAATATTCACTCATCATGGAGTCCTTCAGAATTCAGAATGCATTTGTCCATGCCAATTGCAAAGTTTTCCCACAGCGTGCATAATTTATCATTTGTATTGTACATGCATCTGCTGCAAATTTCTTCGGATAGATTGACATTCACATGCATCCTTCAACTATCAGAAAATCTGCTGTCTGATGTTCATTATCCAGGTGCTGAATCTGTTTGAGTTCTTCCCTTTCTTTTGTTTCTGCTACCGTTTTTCGGTCTGCTTGGTTTATTTTGAGTGCCTTGAACACCTCCAACAAACATCAGAGAGGATTGGTCTCACCTAATAAGCTTCAATTTGGCTTTGTTCCTTATCTTTGTGCTCTAAATTCCCTATCTCTTGATGCTTGCTGGTAAACAAGCAGGCTGTAACTGTGAATTTTAGTTACTTAACAGATATTCTGACTGACTCAAAACCATCCATTTAGGTACCATCTTTCTTCATCCGTAAGCTCATCACCCAGGTTTTCTCTTTTGTCAATATATCCCTTTTTAACAGGTGAGTGATCATGATTTGAAAAATTCTTCTGTGCTTCATATGACTAGTTTTTGCCTATGTTGCTTAATACAAATTTCTTTCTTAGCCTTCTACTACGACGTGAATGTTGCTCGTTTTCAAATGGGGAGTATGTGAAATCTGGTCTAGCAGAACTGGAGAAATGGATAGTGGTTGCAACGGAGGAGGTAAAAATGTCCTTTACCTGCCAAGTAGTTGCCACAGAGGTTAAAATCAACAGTTTGTGTGTCTGAATCTGTACAAAATGCAGTATGCAGGAACATCTTGGCATGAGCTAAATTATATTAGACAAGCTGTTGGGTTTCTGGTAATTTTTCTACCCTTTTCTCGCTTGACTTGTGGACTGTCAATTGTTTCTTTTTCTCATGGATAGTGCAATTCTTTTAGGTAATTCATCAGAAGAGAAAAAAGTCTCTTCAAGAAATCATGCAAGATCTGTGTCCAGTATGATCTCACTCACTGCTCTTTTCAATTTTCTTTGTCCATTCATTGATATGAAGTTATTTTAAGGCTTAGCGTGTCATGACACTTGGACAGGCATTGACCGTTCGCCAAATCTATCGTATAAGTACCATGTACTGGGATGATAAATATGGCACTCAGAGTGTGTCAAATGAGGCAAGTTTCTGTTTTGGCACCTTTTGTTGTTTGGCTAAATTTGTCTAAAATAATGGTCTCGTGGTTTTTAAACTTCAATTCATTTGCAGGTGGTTGCCCAAATGAGAGAGATGTTGAACAAGGACAATCAGAATATGACCTCAAACTCTTTCTTGTTGGATGATGACCTCAGGTATGCTGCATTGTCTCTCAACTTGCTTGGTAACAAAAATGGCTGACTGGACTGAATGAAGGTACTAGATGGTCTGCTTGTAAAATCTCTAGGACTTGTGCTAGAGACTTGGGATCAAATCCGGCCTTTACATATTAAGAGTGGGGTTAGTGGATTGGGGGTATGTGTTGGTGTACCTTCTGAATTTTTGTCTTTGGATTTGCGGGAATGTGTTTTGGTTGCTCAATTATTGCAGTTATCCCGACCAAAGTGATCTCTAGACAAATTTTTGCATAAGCCAGGTTCATATTTTTATGAAAATTTGTTGTTGCAATACTTGGTGCTTCATCAAAGCTTGGGTTCTCTTCTAGTTTTAGCAATTTATTAAAATCTTATGACGCAATCAATGATTTTTTAATAAACCAATCCTTTGACACTTATTTCATTTGTTGTCCCTCTGTTTTCATTTAGTTTAAAGAAATTAGTCCTTTTAACATAAATTTGTCTTTCCGTAACTAGTCATTTTAGGCTTTAGGTGCACAAATTGATTGAATGTATTCATTGATTATGGGAACATGCTAATTTTACCACTGAATGCATTTCAGCCCCAAAATGGGTATTTTGTATCGTGTTCTGTTATTTTCTAAGCTTATAAACCATGTTCTTGTTGCAGCATTCCATTCTCTACTGAGGATATAGACATGGCAATTCCTGTAATAGATCCTTCCAGCGTTGAACTCCCAAAGTTGTTGACGGAACATCCTTGTGCTCAGTTTCTGGTCCTATGTCAAACGTAAATGATTAGTTCTGTAGCTGCAAAAGAACTGCAAAATTAACCTTGGAAGTCTAGCTTGTCGTGGAGGTTTGAAGACCATTTTATTTGGTTTCTACAGGAAGACAACTTTGAGCAGTGGCCATCAAAATATCGGTATATTGGCTTTATATACTGCCCATTTGATGGATAGATACTTCTGTCTGGATATTGGGGATCCAATTGGCGTTATTTGATGGATAGATACATTATTTTCAGATCTAGTCAGCTTTACATGGTCGGATCTAGGTTAAGTATGCTTCTATATTTTTTTGTGAAGCTCATTCTTTCTTTGTACATGTTTTCACTTCCGAATAGCGTCCTGTTGTATTATGATTTATGATTTTTTTTTT
>Ga0325400_1005604_pt1 | contig 11855 bp, 5 predicted proteins | sample PopdelMetagenome_2_FD_205662 | JGI IMG/M metagenome (GOLD analysis project Ga0325400, IMG submission 205662) | Populus deltoides microbial communities from Bellville, Georgia, United States - Xylem-PdKOR-R1 | ecosystem: Host-associated > Plants > Phyllosphere > Stem > Wood/Secondary xylem...
TTGATTTTCTTAAACAGTTTTTCCATGTTTTCCACAATATTGATTTATTATGATATCAAAGGTAACAAATGTCACGATAACACTTGTTTTCTTGATTCCACCGCACTCACCATTAAAATTGAAGTTAAGAATTAAAATAAAAACATTAATTGTGGAGTATCTCAAGAAAAAAAAATAAAGAAAAAATTGAAAAAAAAAAGAGGACAAAACAAAGTCACATTCAAATCTTTTTTAATATATAGAGGAAAATATTAAGGATATAGACATGAATAATAATTTTAATCCACCTTTTGACCAAGGAGTCCTTTTTAATATTAAAAGAGTGTCCAAAAGGTATAAATCATTTTCTCTAAAGAAAAAGAAATATAATTCAAGGTCTCCTATAACAAAATAACAAAGGTTCAATTTAATAATGTATTGAGTTTTGATGTAATTTTATTATTATATTTGCATTTTAATTACATATGGTATGTGTCACAACCCATTTTTGGGTTATTTTTCAAATTCACTTTTTCTCTTTCAAAAAATCAAAAACATATTCGAACTAAAAACAAAAAAAAATTCAAAAAAATAATAGCAATGAGAAGAGGATGTCGGAGTGCCCTGAAAATGGCTAGAATTTGGTTAATGAGGTTCAAAAATATAAATATTGAAATTTAATAGTATTATGTTGACTGATGAGAGCCCTGTTGATAAAGAAAATTCAATTTGAGGAAGAAAAGTCCAAAATCAGATGTTTATGGACTCAATTAAATTTTATTGAAGGTTTAATTGAATTTATGGAGGGTTTGATTGCAAGAAAAATTGATTTTTAAGTCAATTTGGGCTTTAATTGGAAGAAATTAAAGTTTTAGGGTCAAATTATAATTTTTTAGAGTTGTTTTGGTTAAATTAGGGGCTTAATTGCATTAATATTGAAGTTTGATGGTCAATTAAGGACTTAATTGAAGAAATCTGAAACCAAGGACCAAATAGAAAAAAACACGCAAATAGAGAGACTGATTTGAAACTTAATGTTTTGGCGCCTTTTCTCTTTTAAATGAAACGACGTGTTTTGTCCAAAACGGCGCCATTTCATCCACTGTTTCAAAAAAAAAAGCGCCAAATGGTGCTGTTTTGAACGGCACTGTGAGTCTTCTTCTTCTCCTAGACGCGCGAGGCAGGGGAAGAAGAAGAATTTTCTCCCTTGCTTTTGTACTCCCCTTCTTTTCTCAGAAAGCTTCAAAAAGATACCGACACCACTCCCCACTTGCCGAAGTTTTGACTTGTGATTTACCACGTGGTGAAGAAGCATAGGGGACACACCCCATGGGCAGTCATAGGGCGGTTGCACAGTGGCCGCCCTGGCCACGCTACCCCTGTGCCACGACTGGCAAGGTCAGTGGGCCCCTCCCTCCTGTTTTTTGCTTATAAATACAGAGGAACAAAGAGCATAAAAAAAAGGCAGCTGGAAAAGACCGAAAAAGAGAAGAAGAGAAAAAACAGAGGTGAAAGAAGAAGAAGAGAGCAGAACAGAGAGAGGAGAACAGGGGCGATCTGCCACCTGCACCGCTTTGCCACCGTCTGCAGCCACCACAACACCATCATCGACAGGAATAGAAGAAGAAACAGAGAAGCGGGAGAACAAAAGCAAGAGAAGAAACACAAATAAATATAGGATAAAAGAGGAGGAACTGCCAGCTGGAAAAGCAGCCACCAGCAGCTGTGTTCTGCCACCGTAAGTCGCCGTCATGTCTGCTTCCTTGCCCCTCTTCTTCCTTCTTTTTCTTCTGCTCCCCGTCTTCACTGTTCACGTTGCATGTGAACAGTGGAGAGCTGCTCCACTGTTCACTGGGTCGGGTAGCACCGGACTAGCCTAAAATGATTTGGCTGGGTCCGGCGCAATTAAAAAAAATCAAAAAAATCAAAAATTCTTTTGAAAAAAATGTGATTTTCCCGCATATTTTTCTACTAAATTTTGCTTAATATTGGTTTGTATTTTTATAATGTAAAAATACAAATCCTGTATTAAAATACCCGGTTTTTCATAAAAAAAATTGTTTTTGTTTTCATGCATACGGCCAAGTCTATCAAAAGCTAAAAATCATATTGTATTTTCATACAACAAAGAAAAATTTTTAAAAAAATATTTTAGCATGCATTTTGGCTTTAATAACTAGTTTATTAAAGTCACGAGAATTTGGCCAATATTTCAAACATTCCAAAAAAATATTTTGTTTTGTTTTAGTATCAGGGATTATGAATTTACACGTAAAACGTATTCCTGATATTAAGAAGGTATTTCATTTGACGACATAGAACAATTAGGTTTTTACCCGATAAGATAAGAATCTCATTACAAAAGAGGACTTTTCTTAAACCATAAATAGACTGACAATTAAAAACCAGAACAAGACCTTAGATTTTATCAGGCAACAAAACAATACAGCTTACCTTAGGTAGGGCGTAGTTGGGGCGCTAATACCTTCCTTTACCAGTCTTCGTACCCGATTTCTAAGACCAGTCAGGGTTCCCAGTAACCAGAATACTAGGTGGTGACTCCCATTTAAATTTTCCACTGATAAAAGACAAGAATGACTTGTCTCCATATATTTTCTAGATAGACTTACACATACCTTGAGGGTGGACGATTTGCTGCGACGTTGCATACGTGCAATAGTATGTATAAAAAAATTAAAACCATGGCGATGAACAGAAATTTTATAAATATTTTTGTGTAAATGAGTTTAATTTTTTTTAATATTAATAGTGATGGTAAAAAGAAATAAAAAAAACATGAATATTTTTATCTAAAAGAGTAAATGATAAACTCTCTCTCTCTCTCTCTCTCTCACACACACACACACACACACACACACACACACACACACAATTGATTATTGGCATAGAGTTTTAATAGTCAGATCAATAAATTATCAATAAGGTTTCATGTAGGTTAGAAGTTAGTTATGAAGCTTATTTTTATATTATTTAAGATATTATTTGAAGTATAAATAGGCATATAAACCAGATTATTAAAAATTATATTAATTTATATTGTGAAATACAATAAAGTAGTGTGAATAACTTTCCTTTTATATATTGTATATATTGCAGAGGTCCTTTTAATCTTGACATATTTATGGTAATATATATAATCTATATAATATTTACTACTAAAGTTCTCTTAATGCATATTATAATTATTGAAATAAGAGTATTTTTATCGAAACAAATGTTTTAACACAGTTACAAATAAAGGGGTTGGTTTGGATAGAAAATCAGAAGGTATTAGATTATGGACTCACCATGCCAGGAAATGGTCAGGTTTTCAGCTTCGGTATCTATAATTTTATTTTCCTTCTTGTCTTGTACTTCATCTTGTTAGTCAGCATTGGCTACATTTCTTCAATTAATAATAATCCCTCTGATATATATATATATATATATATATATATATATATATATATATATCACATTCTCTTTATTTTTGTTACCTTATTAATTTTCTTTCTTCTACTTAGACCTACTTATTCTTATTTACTTTTGAAAAACAAGTGATCCGAAAATTATTGAATATAATATTGCTTTGACTTTAAGCCAATGTTAATATAAATATATATGAAAAAAAAAATTCATAGCCAACCCAACATGGAAGGATAAAATTGAAAGAAAAAAAAAGCGATACGAGTCAACCCTAGTTATGAGATTGAGATAGCTTAATAAAAAAAATAAAAACAAGATTGCAAAGTTCAATTTCTAACAAACTCAATATAGATGGGTGAAATCGAGGGAAAAAGTTAATTAAAATAAGCACCTGTAAGCTCGGGCAAGACCACCAAACCTCGTTGATATGGTTTAGCCTTGTGATACAATCCAAGTAAGGTCAGATTCAGATTTTGGTGTAAAATTCTTTACAGTCAAGTTTTACGCTATTAGGCATAACTTCAAATCCAACAGTCGAATTAAGAATTATGATTGTTGCTATAAACCTGGACTATTGCTCATTTTACGCCAAAATCCGAATATGACCCTGCTTAGGTCGTATCACAAGGCTGAACCATATCACTCGTTACTTAGATTATACGAATGAGACAACCCAATAGAAAACAAAACAAATAATAACAATAATATGAAGCTCAAATTTAAATACAACATAATATTGAAGGATGAAACCAAAAGAAAATTAAATTAAAAAAATAACCCGAGTTAATTTGGGATAGCCCGCCAAACTCGTGGCTTAAGTCATGAAATCAGAATAACCCTATAGAAGGAAAACAAAAGCAAGTCGTGAAGTTTAATTTTCAAAAAACCCAACATTAAAGGATGAAATTGAAAAAAAAAAATCAACCCTAAAAAAGGATCAATATCAACCTGGGTTAACTTTTCATATATATGACCTGAGTTTTAAGAACAAAATTTCTCCATCAAGAAAAACACTAAAGCTCAATTCCCAACTAACCTAATATTGAAGGATGAAATTAAAAAAAATCAATTTAACAAAAAATAACAATAAAAAAATAAAGATTAAATTTAAAATAAAAAAATTTAAAAGGACAATTTACAATTTTGGATTGATTGATGAAATTAAAAAAAAAACTTTACAAAAGGATCTAAAGCAAAAATTAACCTCAAATTTGCAAAAATTAACCTCAAATTTGAAATGAGAAAAAAGAAAAAGAAAAGGAAAGCTTAGAATTGTGGATAGATCAACATGATTATCGATGACAGTAAAGAGATAAAATAGGAAAGAATAAAGAGAGTGCTGTTGGCTACACATTGTCGCGATTACAATAGCTACATGCGCTGCCATAGATGGAACAAGATGTTGCAAAGCTTCAAATGCAATCACAAAACACTAATTTTGGCCTAAATGTTGTGGTTTTTTTCACATTTCTGGCGCGTGCACTGCATGATCCAATCGATCTTCACGATGTTGGGTAAAAAAAAAAAAAAAACCTCAATATTTCCTATGCCAAGTGCAACCCGGTCTCTAATGGAAGAAAATTAAAGGGGCCTAATATTTGTTAATATTTAAAATTTAGTCATTAAATTTTTAATTGCTATAAATTAATAAAATTAAATTTTATTTTTTCAAATCAAATACCAACTGAGAAACAAAATAATTTCTTGACATTTTAATATTTATATTAGTTAACAAACAACCATAACCCGCCAATCTCGAACTAACATTATCACAATATCAAAAGACCAAAAATGTAAAATACTGAAGGAAGAAAAATTCATTTAGGATTACTAAGGTAATCCACAATGTTTATTTATTGAGAGGGACTCATTAATTTAGCTAGGGGTCTTAGGTTTTTCTTTTAATTTAATTTCTAAACATTTTCTGTAAATTATATCCAACATATATACAGATTGAAATGGGAAATTTAAAAGATTAGGGATCAAAATTGATAATGGTCTAATAGTTGAGTGAGTTTAAGGTTAGTCCAATAAAGCAAAATAGCAGGAGTTTGACCCTTTGTTTGCCAGCGTGCATAATTTTCGAGTGTCATTAAAATTGAAAAGAAAACAATTTCCAGGTGTCACATGAGCTCGATTGTTATTGGATCCTATAGCTTTTGGGACGCAATTACCTAACGTGGAAGCTGCGGATGTGTTGCAGCTTCTGTGTTCTCCGCCTCATGAAAGTCTACTGTTTTCTAACACAGCCTTCAATAATCTTCAAAAGCGGCGCAGTATTAGGCCGCAGTCCGCACAATCTTCAGAGACGGCACCTATACCCAATGGTTCTAAATGCAATAACAGCAGGCACATATCCGCTACAAATAGGGCTCCACCGGCCCATTTAGTCAGCCCGATATTCTACTCACTTTAAAAATACCCTTCCATACTTATTTTACCGGTCCCTAAACTTTTTAAAATATTTATTTGTATCCTTAAATATAATTTTAAGAAAATCCCTCAAACATAAATTCCTTTTGGAACTTTTATTTTATAAAAAGAATCTACTCGTCAAGTTAGAGTTTTTGCAATGAGTTAATTCCTAACATTTTAAATATAAAGTAAACAAAATGGTTAGCAAATAATTTTTAATATTTTGATCAAATCCTAACGGATAATCATAAACTGATTATGATATTCATTTTACATTTTAAAATATGAAAAAGATGTAATTTTTTTAATTAAAATATGCTTGGAAAACTTTTAGGATTTGGTCGTATGCACGGAAAAAAATATTTTTGTTTTTTCTTAAAGAGGAATTTAATTTAATTCTTTTTAAGTTTCAATTTTTTTTAAGAAAAGTTTCGAAGAAAACTGAGTATTTTAATACCGGATCTGTATCTTAAAATGTAAATATACAGCATGATATTATACAAAATTATTGGAAAAACTTGCAAAAAAAAAATCACAAATATTTGAAATGACCCTTCAATTTTTTTGGATTTTTGTGTTTATTATTATTATTATTATTATTATTATTATTAAATATAAATTAGGCTAGACCAGGTCTAGCACGACTCAGTTAGGTTGGGCCGACTGGCTACCCAACATACCTTTTTTTAGGGCTAAGTTAGATCAAAACAGGTCCACCCATGGACCATATGGTTACTGGTCCGGCCCATCAACCATGTTAATTAATTTAACCTCTGCATACAGAACAAACTCATGTTAGGAAGGGGAGGAGGGGATCACTTGATGTTAGGAAGCATGACTGGTGGTCTGGGAGGACGACGTGAGGCTAGTGGTGGCGCTAATGGAGAAATTGGTGGTTGGTGTTGGTTGTTGTAAGAGAAAAGAAAAGAAAAGCTAGTTGTAAAGCGGCGACTAGAGTTGATTGTTGGAGGAGAAGAGGGTGAGTTAGTGGAGGATATTCCTGACTATTGGTGGAGGAAAGTGCCTTTTGTAAGGTCGTCGAGGCTGAAGGCACGATGAAGAGACGTAAAGATTAAGTTGGTCGAGAGAACACTAATGGCAGAAAGAAAAAATAGGGAGGGAGGCTAGTTTTTTGTCAACTTTTCACCCCATTTTCTTCCTTCTCAGGCCATGAAATTCACCTATATTTATAAAGGGTGGAAGAAGGACATTTTGTTTTTAATAGTGTCAAATCTTGACCCTTGAATCAGCCATGAAAGATCTCAATCATTGGCTCAGAATGGCCATCATGATCTGTTAAATTTTTCGGTTGAAGACTACTTGAGTTGACTTCTTTGGGCTGGTGCCACGACCATTATGGTGTCAATTGGCCAGAAAAAGCTATATCGGCTTGTAATCAAATGTTAGGTGATTATTTTCCTCCAAGTTTTGTCAAATTTTATAGAGAGAAGAAGCATTAAATGTCCTTGAAAAGTAGCTCCCTGAGCATTCTTTTTGGTAAAAGTTGAAGAAGATGATGAATAATAATCAAAATGGTGTTGTTTTGGTAAAGTTTAATTTAGTCCTCTGATTTGTGATTTCTTTGAATTACACCCCTGATTGGCTACAAACTTTTAATTTTGAGCAATTTTGCCTCTTACAAACTTTCATTTTAGCCCTGGATTTCAACATCATTTTCATTTTGGTCCTTAAGTTTGGATTTCTATAATTTAACCCCTATTTAACCATTAAACTTTCAATTCTCTTCAATTTCACCGCTGATTTCAGCCAATTGGGTCCCCAAAGTTCGACACCATTTTCAAAATGGTCATTGGCTACAAATTTCATCAATTTAGCCCTTAATTGACTATTAAACTTTCAAATCTTTTCAATTTCACCCCTAATTTTGATTCATTTTTATCCGAGAGTTCAACTCTTATCAAAATGGTCATTGACTATGAATTTTTTCAATTTATCCCTTAATTGACCCCAAAACATTAATTTTCTTATGATTTTACCCCTGATTTGAACCAATGGACTTTGTAAAAATTAATTCCAAGGAAACTTAATTCTTGAAGTCAATTTAGCTTTAATTAAAATAAATTAAAGTGTGGGAGCTGAATTGCAAATTTTAAAAGTTTATTTGGTCGAATCAAGGGCTTAACTGCATAAATATTGAAGTTTAATGAGCAATTAGGGCCTTTATTGAAGGAATTCAAAATCAAGGACTAACTTGTAAGAAGCACGAGATTTCAGGGTTTGAAATCATTAAAATTAAGGATAAAATTGAAGAAATTTGAAAGTTTAGTGGTTAATTAAGATCAATTGAACAAATTAAAAGCCAAGGGTAAAATTGTAAAGGCTCTCAAATCAATGGATGGCAATGGAGTTTGGTAGGAGTGAAATTATATGAAATTAAGAGTTCAGGGGGAAATCATGGGTAAAATTAAAAGAAATAGGAAAAGTAAGGATTTCATTGATGTTTGCCAAATCCTAATTTGTAGGGTTTAGCCAAAACGACGTCGTTCAGCTACTATACACCTTCTTTTCCAACAATTTTAGCTGATCAAGTAGGCACTTTCAAGTAAGTGAATGTTGCATTTACGACCACCCTTAAGGCTGTAACGACCATCATTTTATTGAGAAACACTCCTTCTACAACCCTATTTCCATGAAATCACCCATTTGTTCCAATGATCTCAACAACATCTTGTCCATGATCAGCCACCTTACATTTTCAGATTATATACTGATTAGGTTGACACTTTTAAATGAATAAATGTGGAGCTACAAACCTCCAAATTGAGCAAGTTTGGATCCAATGTAAAGGTATACACCCCCTTTACCATGATCAGATAATCTCATGCGATGTTTATGTTAGTGTTGCTCCAGCGAAGCCATGAAAGTGGCCAACCCAATCAGCCTTAACTGAAACTCATTTGCACAAAACAACCCAACTCTTTCATGTTTTCACATTTCAAAACTCCATGAGGGTTTATATAAAGGGTTTAAAACCTTTCTTTCAAGATTAAAAGGTCAGAAACACTTCATATTGACCTCCAAGTTTGTTACAAAACTATTTAAATAAAAAATCATTGATTAGTGGTGAAACCAGCCTAATTTTAGTTTGCTAGAACCATAACAAACTCATTTGGAAGCTCTGAATATCTTATAAAATGAAAGGAAATCAGAGGAGGAAGGAGGAAAGAAAAAAAAGGTAAAGAAATTTTGATTAAGTTTCAAGTTATTCAATCAAGTTTATGATCTCAGGAAAGGATTTAGCTTGCCTTTTTTGAGTTTGGAGAAAAGAAAAAAGAAGGTAGTATTAGAAATCAATTCCTATTTGAAGATTTCAAACTTGGAAGATATATTTTTGCCAGTCTTGAAAATGAAGTCCATGAGGCATATTTGATTGATTTTTATTCTTTAAATGCAAAGTTTTGAATGTGTTGACATGTTGATGATTACTTTAATATGTTATGTTTGCATCTAAGTTTGATTTGGAATTTTCTAAATATGTTAGCTAGGTTATGATGTTCATCTGTTAGTCCTTACATGTTTCTCGGTTGCCGGGTTTTATTTGGTTATAGTTAAGGGTTTAAGAAGACGTTTTGAAATCAAATATAGGTTTTTCTAGGTTGACAATTTTGGAATTTGGATTATTTTACATGTTGATGATGATCTGTTGTTTTTTTGCAATGTTGATAGTATGTTTTATTTTTTTAGCTTGCATTTTAAATTTAATAACCAGTTTACTAAATCTATGAGAATTTGACCAATATTACAATAACTTATAAATTTTTAATTCATGAGAATTAATGGTCAATATCATGATATAAATATTGAAACTACAAGTAGAATGATATCTAAATATCAGGAGTTAACCAGAAAATTCTCAAAATTAATCTAAATATTCAATATTTTTAATTGAGAATATTTTTCACCACAATACTCGAGTTATAAAAAACACTTCTGCTTTCCAGGATAAGTGAGCTCTGTCAGGGCACTTGTATGAATCATTTCCATAAGAATGTTTTTGGGCACACGAGCCCATAATGAATTCGAAAATCTAGATTTAGTCACACGAATGAATCTTTACCCTAAGCCATAAATTGACTACTATTTAAAAACTCTTCAAAAACCTTAAACCGCATTTTGACCACATATTACCAGAAAGCTGACAAATACAAACGGAAATACTAACGAAATATTTCTGTCGGTAAATTGCAGTGAATTTTACCGATATAAATATTCCTTCATTATATACCGAGGGGATTACAGTGGGAAAAGAAGGAATTAAAACAAATCCAAAAAGTATGATGACATGTCATTTATACCGACATAATTTACCGACGGTATTAATATCGCCAATAAAATCTGTTCGTAAACTTGTTGATAAGCTGTTTACTTATCTCGAACACTGTTTATCACGTCAATTACAAAAGGAATCACTGATGGATTAATTTCGTCGATATTTTTCAGAAAGCTCTGGAACTGTTCACTTCTTAATTACACTATTAATTAATGTTCTTTATAGACGAAATCACCCATGAATTGAAAAGTTGTCGGTGGTATTCGGCTGGTTTTTGAAAATTTTTTATTAAATTAAAAATTTAAATTAAATATTACAAACAGAATCACCGAAGGATTAGAAAGTCATTAGTGATATTTGGCGGTTTCTGAAAATTTTCAATTAAATTAAAATTTTAAATTAAATATAATAGACGAAATCACCGATGAAATGATTAAGAATATTAAATTTTAATTCTCTGTTGGTAAAATGCCCTACTAAAAAGATTAGAATCTCTCATTCACAAGTGACGCACACATTCTTCGCATGTCTTCTTCTTCTTCTTTCCCTTATGTAAAAAAACACCAAAATCCCTTTCTTTCTTTCTCTTCTCTTCTCTTCTCTCCTCGACTCCTTCTCTTCTCCTCCAAGCTAAGGTTTGTTTTCTCCTCCAGGCTAAGGTTTGTTTTCTCCTCTTCTCCTATTTTCTCTTCTCAGTTTTTCTTTTAATTAACATATTTTATGAATTTGTTTTTTCTTTTATCTTTTTAGCTTCACTCGCAACTACATTAAAGTAAGATTTTTTTCTTCCTTTTTTTTGTATTATATTTGTTTTTTTATCTTATTTTTAATTTTCTTAGTTCTTAATAACTATATGAATGTTGTTGAAAGATTTTTTTTCATATGAGATGAATTTTGTTGGAATTTTTTTTTAATTTTATTGATCATCAATTAAATTTTTTTTATTTGTTGCTAGATTATGGGTTATGAAATACGTTTTCTTAGGTATTTATTTTTTGTGTTATTTATTTGTTGCAAATTTGTTTGAGCTGATTTTCTTCTCTCTTTTTTTCCAAGCAACTCAGTTCCTGAGTGTTATGAAGTGTTGATTTATATTAATTTAATTATTTTTCTAGTTCTGATAAATAGATTTTTTAAAAATATATTTTTATATAATCACCAACGGAATTGCATACAATATTTTTGTTATTATCGACAGACCAAATACTACCAACGAGAGTTTTGCTAACAAAGCATTTTCATCTGCAACCTCGTCGATAAATTAATTGCTGACAGAATGATAGTACAAATATCGACAGAAAATTCCGTTGAAAATATATGAATTCTGATAGTGACAAAGCAACTTACCTTAGGTAAGATGCATTAATAGTGTTAATACCTTTCCTAGCCACCATTAGTTCTTTATCCTTGAAATCTCTAATAAAACCAGTATATCTAAGTTTTCTAATGATCCTAACCAAATAATTAGGTGGCGACTTCTATGACGCCCTGCCGTCGTAAGCTCACGTGTAACATATATCTATATGTGAGGTTGTACATGTGGAAATTTACCTATATAAAAGATTTTTTAAAAAAATTTTAAAGTCTAAATTAATTAGTTATGGATCCAGTTTTACGTATAAATAATCTATTTTTAATAGCTGATAAAGCTTCTTACTAGTGTTATCTTAGCATCATATCCATCATGCTTAGACCTTTTTTATGGTGCCTTTTCATTTTGATTAATTCGGGTGGGATAATGTGG
>Ga0325400_1005608_pt1 | contig 11854 bp, 4 predicted proteins | sample PopdelMetagenome_2_FD_205662 | JGI IMG/M metagenome (GOLD analysis project Ga0325400, IMG submission 205662) | Populus deltoides microbial communities from Bellville, Georgia, United States - Xylem-PdKOR-R1 | ecosystem: Host-associated > Plants > Phyllosphere > Stem > Wood/Secondary xylem...
ATTATTCTTTTTCTTCTTCTCATTTTATGTATGGATGTACGTAGATCTACGTACGTGCTTATGTATTTTATATTTACTATCCTCATTTGTCATGATTTTTAACATTTTTAATGAAGGTATGCAGATTGATAGCGGTTTAAAGTTTTAAATCTTCTATAAACAATTTTTAATGGTACTACTCGTTCTTCGTTCATTTGTAATAGCTCGTACAAGCTTTACTTCCCGCACCAAGATGCGTCTAGCTTACAATAAATTTTTTTGATGTTGTTATTAAATCTAGTATAATAGGTTTAATTTAAACATTAAGAATTTAAATTTTTATTTAAATTAAATTTTAAATTTAATCATGTGAGAGTTGCACTTATATGATCTTGTCGACTTGACAAGTTTAAAAAAACACAAAGTCAAATGAACAAAAAATAACACAACCCAGATTAACTTGGGTCACGTTGTTAGATCTATGAATTTGTTCATAGATTTCATTGGGTTCAATTAATTTTTATGTTACTTCACTGTATGATTAAAAAATCCAAATCAAAGGATAAAATTAAAAAAATTATTAAAAAAAAGTAAAAACATACATTGAAAAATAAAATTAAAAAACATCCAAAAAAACAAAGAGCCAAAAAACCAAAACATTCTTGGCGCGACTCTAAATGGCCTAGTCTTATAGGGCTTAGCCAGGTTCATGCATTTGGGCCCAAATGTTCTTTTTTTCTTTTTGTAGTGGCGGATGACATGTTGAAGTAATAAAAGATAAAAGTTTATTAGCTCAACTATATTCTAGCAAAAACAATGATTCTAGTTTAAAATCTATATATTACTATTGAATTTTCATGAACAATTTATCGTTAGTATTATTATTTTCATATTAGATACATAATAATAAAAAAAATTATAAAAATTTAAATAAAAAATTATAATATTATTTAAGAACCTTGTAAAAACTGAAGAATGAGTGAATCATCATAGTAATTGTTTTTATATGTGAAAAAAAAACAAGATAAAAAAAAGACTTGAAAGGACTAGGCTTAACACCTGACTCTCTAGTAGCAAGCAGGCTATGTATGCTTAGGCCTGGACCCATGCCCACGCTCCAAACCTTGCTTCTTTTTTTTTAATTAAAAGGATGGACGACATGATATTTACCCCTTATTTTATTTTGAAAAAACAATTAACGTGTACGATGTGCCGTCCATTGAGAGAGATGACGCGACATCTTTTTGAGGCAAATGACATGTCGTTCCTAGTTTTCATCAACCTAATCAGTCAACCTAATCAACCTAATTTTTGACGTGCAAACACATAAAAAAACAACACACACAATTCAATACAAACATTTGTGCCTTTAAAATTTCCTAGAATTTTTCACAAAATAAAAAATCAACCAAGACCATCCAACTGCCTAACCAGTCTAATAGAATATTTGGGCACCAAACTTGATCAATTTTATGGTTGAAATCTCAATAAACAATCACTTTTTATCTCTAGTGTCACTTTCTAGCAATTCTCTCTCTCATACAAGGACAAAAAAAAAAAATAAACTTGTGAATCAAAATAAACATTAACAAAAATTTAAGATCAAACCTATTGTTCTTTGTGTTTTATAATTTAGCCATCTTTCTTTTCATTTAGTACTTCTACCATAATTTTAATATTAGTTCCATCTAATTAGATCATTAAAGGACATAATTGAAGTAAAAAAAAATTAAAAATTTATGAGGTTTCACTATTCATATAAAATCTAATGCCCATAATCAATCCTGAATTTTTAGGGTTTTAGGTATTCCATACGTGGACGTAAAATGCAAACATATCTTTCCTAAGTAATATTCATATTTTAAATAGTTTTTATATTGTCCAAATTATTCAATGGGTCAATTATTTTCTAAAAGATGATCTTACACCATCGTTGTTTTCAATTGCTTTGAGAAACAACAAATTATACTTTTTTAAAATGTAAAGTGAAAATAGCAAGTTGTTTATAATTTATTTTGTATTAACAGAATTGCTTCTTTATCTTTTTAAAACAAATTGTCTTGATTTTATTTTTTATTTACAAAAAAAAATATTAATTAATGATTAAAAATAATTTTCACTCAAATTATATTAGACTTATTTATAAAATTACTTGTAAAATCCATGTTATATGTAATCATTATTGTCATTAAATTGGTTATGCATTTCAAGTATAGTTATGAAATTTGGCCCTGCCCGATCCAGCGGGTTGATCCGAGGCCTAAGCAACCCGGGACCTTGGCTGGGTTTCAAATCACAAAAACTTGAGCTTGCAATTGGTTAGGTCAAATTTGAGCAACCTACTAGGTTAATCTGAAACCCGAGTGACTCGACGTAACCCGGATGAGACATGATTTTTTTAAAAAAATTATAAATCCAGAAAAATATAAAATTAATTTATGAATACTTAACCTCACGTAGTTTTCTTTATAGCCTATATTAACATGGATTGTTTTGTTATCTTATTGATATAGGATAACTATATATAGCTTACTTTCACAATGATTGTTTCGTAACTTTTCAATGTGGAATACTTAACTTTCCAATGTGGGATAATTATACTACAATTTATATTTTTTATAGCCTACATCCACATGCATTGCTTCTTAATTTTTCAATGTGAGATAACTATATATGGTTACATTCACATGAATTATTTTTTAATTTTTTAAATGTGGGATAAGTATATTACACTTTATTTTTTTTATAGCTATATATATATATATATATATATATATATATATATATATAGCCTACATCCATATAAATTGTTTCTTAATTTCTTGATGCGGGATAGCTATATATAGCCTACATCTACATGGAATGTTTCTGAATTTTTTGATATATGTTAAGTATACTACACTTCACTTAGTATATAAATATATACTGAGGGAATAAATTCTTTTAAGGGTCTTAATTTTTCAACGTGAGATAACTATATATGGTTATATCCACATGGATTGTTTTTTAATTTTTTAAATGTGGGATAAGTATATTACTCTTTATATATATATATATTGTTTCTTAATTTCTTGATGCGGGATAGCTATATATAGCCTACATCCACATACATCCACATGGAATATTTCTGAATTTTTTGATATATGTTAAGTATACTACAGTTCACTCTTTTTTATTACCTATATTAAGATGAATTATTTCTTAGCTTTTCAATTTGGTATAACTATACTAAATTATACTAGAAAATTAGCAAATATACAAACGGAACACTGACAGAATTTATTCGTTGGTGTATTGCGATGACCTTTACACATAGAATTTTTCATTTTTGTATCCATTGATAAATATCGATAAAAAAATTTATTTGGTATATATCGAGGGAATTGCAGTGGAAAAATAAGGAATGAAAAAAAATCAAACAGTACAATGACGTGTAACTTTTACGGACAATATTACCGATAGAATTAACTTGACAGTAAAGTACGTTCGTAAATATGTCAATGAATAAATTCTCTCGGTATATACTGAGGGAATTATGAAGGGTATTACAGTAGAATTAAAAAAACAAATTGTATGGTGATGTAATATTTTTATCGACAAAGTGACCGATGGAGTTATTGATGAAATAATTTCATCGCAATAATATTTAATTTATGACTTGGTGATCAACCTTCCTCTTCTTCCTTTCCCATTTCTCTTTCTTTCTTATGCATTCTTTTATGCAACAACAGCCACTCCATCTCCCCAATCTCAACACAATTCAACTTCTCTCAATAAATTTGGCCACTATAATACGTAGTTGTCTGCATATATGTTCTAATTCAAATCTTCTTGGGAATTATCCATTATAAATAAGCAAATTTATCCCTTTTTTAATTTGAATTCCGTTTTAAAATGTTATATATCTCGCTATTTTCACACTTAATTTATATATTGTGTAGATCTAGATTATTTTTTTGTGTAATAACATTCTCATAAGAAAAAACATAATAAACAAGAAAAAAACCCCAAAAAAAAAAGTAACTTTGATATAACATTGTAATAATAATAATAATAATTGGCAATTCTCTTATTCGTCTTGTCACCCACGTGTAAGATATGAAATAGCGGGCTTATGAGAGCAATGATTGGCAGTGCTGGCCACCCGCACGAGTGAGCTTTTGTTCTGTATGGTTTTGATGATTGCATTAAAAATAGTGTTGTTGGACTCCAAATCTACAGATGATAAATACAGCAATGCTATTGGGCCACGTCCCCTTCTTCAGAACCTTTTCTATTATACATTCTCAAAAGAAACTTTTAGTTAAAGAAACATCATAACGTCAGTGCTCTCTTGATCCCACAGATATTACATGTTAATTTCTTTTAAGAAAAATAATTCAATAATTAATTATCTCAATTTTCTACTTTGGTTATTATTATTAAATTAAAATAATTAAGATACTTTGTTCAATCACGTTTAATTAATTTGATACCACATTGCAAATATATATATATATATATATATATATATATAATGTACAAATTTTAAATAATTTCAAAATAATTGATATGATATTTAATAATCTGTACAAATTTTAAATGGTACATATTTTTAGTATAAAGGAAAGCGGTTGCTATTTGTATTCGACTTATAAATAACATGTGATGGGCAAAGCTTTTCATCACTTTCGGTGGTGAATAAGTTGTTATTTTAAGCTGCTTTTTTAGTTTGATTTATCATTAATAAATATTTTTTTATATATAAACATTACCTAATACAACTAAAATACTTGGAAAACATCACTACGAAACTCCTCTTTTTTTTTCATTTTTAATTCAGCCCTACTTTTTTTTCTTTTTTTTTAATTTTATCTTCAAACTTTGTTTTTAACAATCATTTAGGATTATTTTTGAACTGCTTTTTATATCAATTATATTTTTTTTTAATATTGTACTAATTTTTTTTTTATAATAGATTAGGTTGTCTTTGGACTAACAAAGCTGACTGAGTCATTTGAAGATAATTTCTACATAATTTAATTTTAAATCTAATTCAAATAACGTGTCAAATTGAAAATTTTTAATATTAACTTGACTGAGTTTAATAATAATAATATTAAATAATTTTTTTTATAACTTAACTATTTTTTTATTATATTAAAAATCAAATAGATATCACTTATTATTTACATTTATTTTATAAATGCATGAAAGCACGCTGTCATTACATCTCGTTTCAATTAAACGGCAATGTTTTGTGGGAAGCCGACTGGAAATTTTAAACACAATGTGTGGCTCAGCTCAAGGAAGTTTTGGCTGACCATCGAAAAAGAAAAGAGAAGTCGGAAACGGGTATTCACGTGAAGGGGCCATAATGAATGCACGTGGATTCATCATGATCATGGGCTCGTATACAAAGATAATGAATAAAAATAGGTTGTTTTTTTTATTAATAGGTTGTTTTACAAAGATAATGAATAAAAATAATGAATAAAAAAGGAAAATAAATGAAAAGGGAAAGAAATTAAGAGGTTGTTTTACAAAGATAATGAATAAAAATAGATTAGTGTTATCGATATCTTATTGTATCTTTTATTTATTGAGATTTTGATCCTTTATAATAAAAATTTGGTGATTGTTTTTAATTTATTAAATGATTTTGGTATTGATTGATAAATGTTAACTATCAACGGGACTTGATATTATAACATATTCTCAATTAATTCGCAATCCAAGTTTGCAAGAATTAATTTGTTATTTAAATTAATAAAAATACTAGTTGCTATTTAAAAGTTTAGTTTTTCAATTTCCATCATTGATGCTGTCAAGATTTTTTGTGAATTGTATGGTTGGATTCCTACTTTAGTTATTCTTTTATAATTGTGAGATGCAACAATATTTATATATTTTTTGGTATTGATAAAATAATGTTTTTTTATTCTAAAAAAAAGAAAAGAAATCATGATGATATTTCATCTGGTTCCATAATTTTTGAACTCCATTCTGCAAAAATAAATGAGAATGTTGGTCTATATTGTGATTTTTAGTATATATACCATATAACCAATCATTTGATTACACATGATATCAACTTTTTTCATGTAAGTATAATTATTTTTAATAAAATTTTATTTATTTTTAATATTCATCAAATATTTAATTAATGAATCTAACAATTGATTAATAAATCTATAGTAAAGATAAAGTCAGAAAATTATAAAGTTGTTATAATTATGCGATTCCTATTCATCAAAGCATTGTTCCTAAAAGTTTCTTGCCAATGATCTATTAAGACTGGATGTTAGTTAGAGTTGTTGATACTGATATATATATATATATATATATATATATATATATATATCATATTCTTTCTTTTATGAAATAAAACAGTTGTTTTTATAAGTTGAGGTATAAAAGATACCTAGAACAAATATGTAAATGTTAGTCAAATGATTATATTGATAGTATTGATTGTAAATCTTTATGCAAGATGAAATGAGATTATTATTTTGAAAGCCAAAGGTTGAAATTATTGCATATGTAGCTCAGCAGGATTATTGCAAAAACGAGGCGCAAAACTTAAATTTAAGGGGTTTTTTCCTTTTTTTTTGGAATGAAAGCAATCTAACGTCTGTTTTTTGGAGAAGGAAAGCGTATTTATTGTATTAGAAAGTTACTTTATGACTGGCTACATCACGTCGCAGGTTGGACTGGAAACTTCTTGAATCTAAAAAAAAACATTTAAATTGTGGGAACTTCTTTTAATAATATTATTAAACCTAGCTCGATTGATCAACGTTGAAACTTTTCAACCACACTTTTTGCCTAATATAAGCTTCATATTAAACCATCTAGGTGCTTCTCTCCGTGTGACTTTATCGATCTGACAGGTTTAAAAGTAATATAAACGATAGGTACAAACAAGGTTTAGATTTGAAAAAAATCCAAAATGATATTTAAAAGAAATTGAGATGATGATACATTGAATCAATCCGGGTTTCGTGACTTACCTTATCAAAACAATGACACGGGTCATGGATTTTATTAGGTTTATTAATTTTTTTTTGTAAGTTATTTTTTACTTAATTATATGATAACAAAAATAGACATTGCAAAACTGATCGTCAATCTAATATCAGAATGTTTATTTAAGACCACGATAAATCTATAAAAATAAATTATGAAGCCCAATTCAAAATCAACCAAATTTTGACCGATGCATTTGAAAAAAAATATAATAAAAATCAATAAAAAAAATTAAAGGCCCAAAAATGGTAAAGTGTTTAGTGGCCAAATCTACGTTTTTGGCCTTAATACAAAAGCTTAGGCACGTCTGGGCCTGAAAGCCCAAACCCACATCTGAGTTTTTTATTTTTATTTTGTCCTTATAAGCAAACGACATGTCATTTGCTCTTGGGTTTTTTATGACAAAATATGGACAACATGTTTCTTGTAGTGGCAAGTGACCTGATGCTTACTAGGCACCAATCCAAAAATAGCCATCATTGTGATGATCAAAAAGTTAGGAGAGCTTGGTTTGCCTAAAATTCTATCTTTCAAGCTACTTTTATCTAAAAACATAATAAAATCTCAATAAATCACCTATAAACTCTAAAACGCCTAGAATTTTAAAGAAAAAACAAAAATAAATTTCAGTAAAAATATCTAAACTAAGTTTGATCTACCTTTTCGAACAAGATATAGGTTCGAAACCGCCACCATCAAACCTCTATTATCAAACGAAACTCGTTGACACAAAAAACAACAAGTTTCGTTACTGAAAAGTGACCCAATCAAAAACTTTCTCTCCTCACTATTTTCTGACGAGTTTCTCTCTCATTTCTCTAACTTAAGGATTTAAAAAATACATAATAAATTTCAACACCAAAATGAATATTATAGTGAATTTAAGATTGATTATGCATTTTCTTCATATTTTACATTTTATTCCTTTGAATTTTAATTTGGTACATTTACAATAATTTCAAACCTAATTTTATTTAATTAGTTTACATAAAGTTTCAATCGAAAAAAATTAAAAAAAAAAGTTAGGTGCTTCATTGTTAATCATATAAGAATGAATGAAGCACAATGAAAAAAAAAATGTATTATATATGGTATAAAATTTCTCAATTAAAAAACAAATAAATAAACATAATCTTAAAACTTAGATAAACAAATGGATGTCACTCTCTCTTGAGCAACACTAAATGATAGGGTAAAAAATGCTAAATCAAGACATGGGTGCATGAAGCTCAATTATTATAGTGTATAGACTTTGTGATTTTAAAACTAAAATTAAAGTCTTTTTTTCTTTGAAAGAGAGAGAGAGCATCTACAAGTTAGAGTTAAAAAAGTAGTGTAACAAAAACAAAATATTGTTAAAAATGGATAATGTTGATATTGGCAGTACAGAGATTACACTTCTCAAAAAGAAAAGTGCAAGTATTACCTGTCGAAGAAATGAAAGCACAGTTCTTTCAGATTATACTAATTTACTCCACATTGTGTCGTGGGTTTATCTAAAAACAATTTAAACTTTTAAAAAAATCAAATTATATAGGATTTTTTTAATATTATTATTAAATCTAGTTCAGTCAAATTTAAAAATTCTCAACGTGACCCCTTATAAAGTTTGGATTTTTTAATTGGCCGTGAACCAGGTACTTTCAACATCCTAATATTCCTCTCCCCTTGGTTGTGTAAGTCAACTACCTAGTGGCATCAACAAGAGCATTTATGGGATAACATAGAGCACTCCCTTCCCATCTATCTTAAGCTGATCAGCTTCCTTTATTTATTAGATTTTTTCGAAGCCAAAAATAAATGTGAGCGATTTTATATCTTATATTGAAAGGCACATAGGTATTAGAGCAATTTTAATGCATAAAAAATAACTCACGACCTATTTCAATAAGAAGCTTAATGGAACAAATCTTAGCTATCCAATGCATGATAAAGAATTCTTTACATTAGTGGGAATCTTGGAGACTTGACAACATTATCTTTCGCCTAAGGAGTTTATGAAACATATAGACTATCAATCTTTAAAACACTTAAAGAGACAAGGTATGCTAAATAGGCAACATGCCAAGTGGATTGAGTTCATTAAGATGTTCATATATGCCATCAAGTACAAGCAAAGTAAAGAAAACATTGTTGCGAGTGTATTGTCTTTAAAAAAAGCACGGGTTCTTAAATATTTTCATACCAAGTACAACAACATATTGAAAAGATGAATGAACAATATGTATTTAAAGCCAATAAGAAAAGGAAAAGGATGGTTTATGAACCAGGAAATTAGGTTTGGGTGAATATAAGGAAAAAAAGATATTTTCTACTTAAATGAGATCTAAATTGATGCCAAGAGGAGACAAACCATTCCAAATTCTTGAGAAGATCAATGATAACACCTATAAAATGGAATTACCATGTGAGTATGATATTAATGCTATATTTAATGTATATGATCTTTCTTTGTTTAATGTGGGTGATGATTCGATGGTGAATCCTTTTGAGGAGAGAAAGAATGATGCAATCCTAGTTTCTAATTTATCAAGACAAGGGATAAGCTTTCGTTTGAAGTTGGACTTCAATTATGTCATCAAATTACAAAATTAGACTTTGAGGTTGTTTTAATTAGTTAAGTTATTATTTATTTATCTTTTAGTTTATTATAGGACATATTTGGGTTAGGTTTTATTTTATTATTTTAGTTATTTTAGGCTTTTAATATGATAAGGTCAATTTATCAAGTTTTAGTCAATTAAGTCAAATTAAAGTTAGTTTTCTATTATACAAACCAATTGTTAACATTATTTTTATCTACAAGTTATTGTATATTGTGTGCTTATTTCTCTTTGAGTGGTGGAGTGATTCTCATACTAAGGCCTCGTTTGTTTGCTGGAAAGTAATTTCTTTTTGTAAAATGAATTCCGAGAAAGTGAATTATTTTACAATGTTTGGTAGTGTAATGGAAAATAAGTTGAAAAACACTTTCCAGTGTTTGATTATGTCATGAAAATTGAGCTGGAAAATAACTTATTAATGTTTTATTTTTTTCAAGTTTATTAAAATAATAAGGAACAAATCTTACAAATTAAAAAGTTGAATGAGAATGAAAATGAAAAAAAATATAATTTCATAAATTATCTCAAATAAAATAAATAATAATCAAAATAATAGAGATCAAATCTAAAAAATGAAAAGATGGAAAGATGAGGAAATTAAAATAATAATAATTAAAACATTTCATAAATTATATCAAATAAAATAAGTAACAATCAAAAGAATGAGGGCCAAATTTGATAGATAAAAATTTTCAATTAAAAAATGATAAGTGAAAGGCAAATAACAATTATAAAATAAGGACCAAATTAATATAAAAATTAAATTCTAAGGGATGAAATTGAAAAACAAATATTCAAAACAAAATATATATAGCAATCAAAAGTTTGAGTACTAAATTTGATATAATCAGCAAATAATATGACATATCTAAATTTTTCACAATTTTTGGAAAATGTTTTCCGCCCAAAAAAAAGGAAAACACTTTCCTGAAAACCAATCCAAATTTTCCTTTAACTGGAAAGTGTCTTTCGTTGACCGGAAAGTATTTTCTGTTGACCAACTTTTCTAATGGCAAACAAACACAAGAAAGTTTGGAAGGTGATTTTCTGAAAACTACTTTCCAGGAAACAAACGCAGCCTAAGTTCTTGATTGAACTTGTAAACCCTTTGAATGATTAATCAACTTCGTTGTTATTTATACTTCTCGTTCGCATTTTGTTATAGGTGTAGGGTGAGGGTGATCAGTTGCATATAACTTTGATTCTTCAAGACAAGGTTTTTGTTGGGTCAAGTTGTAAACTTTTCTTCATACCTCAAATTAACAATCTAAAGGATAATTTTGTATCCGTTTGTTTACCATTATGAAAGTTTGTTAATGGAAAACATTTTCCAGTCAATGGAAAATTTGAATTAGTTTTCAGAAAAATATTTTTTTTATTTTGGACGGAAAAACTTTCTAGAAGTTGTGAAAATTTAAAAAATATCTTGTTTTTTATTAATTATATCAAAATTTAGTCATCAATCTTTTGATATATATTAGTCTTTTATTTTCAATTATGTCTTGTAGAATTTAATTTTATTTTATTTTTATACCAACTTTAGTCTTCATTCTTTTAATTGTTATTTTTTTCTCTTATCCTTTTCTTAATTGAAATTTTTTATCTATTAGATTTAATTTTCATTATTTTAATTACTATTTATTCTATTTGAGATAATTTATTAAATTAATTTTTTTTTCAATTTCATCCTCTTTTATTTTTTATATGTCAAATTTGGTCTTCATTGTTTTGATTATTATCTTTTATATGAGATAATTTATAAAATTATTTTTTTTAATTTTATCTTTCTTCAACTTTTTTATCTATCAAATTTAGTCTATAATCTTTTAATAAACTAAAAAAAATAAAAACATTAATAAATTATGTTCTAATTTATTTTCTATTACATACTTAAACATTATAAAATATTTTTCAACTTAATCTATATGATACTATTAAATATTAAAAAATAATTTAATATCTAATAATTTTATATATATATATATATAAAATCAATTTCTAAAAAAGAATACTATACTTTAAACAAACGAGACGTAGCTCCATTTCCAGAAGTGACTTAAAACCTCCTGAGCCTTTACAATGATGGAGTAGTTCGCAAGAGTATATACTATCTGATTTCACCTTGCTTAGAAACGCAAAGCAAATTCAACAGAGAGACTGAGAGAGAGAGATAGAGTCAGTCAAGCTCCATGTCTCACTCAGAGCTTGTTGTGCTTCTCCTTCCTTCAATTTTATCTCTACTCCTGGTCTTCATTCTCATGCAA
>Ga0325400_1005609_pt1 | contig 11854 bp, 10 predicted proteins | sample PopdelMetagenome_2_FD_205662 | JGI IMG/M metagenome (GOLD analysis project Ga0325400, IMG submission 205662) | Populus deltoides microbial communities from Bellville, Georgia, United States - Xylem-PdKOR-R1 | ecosystem: Host-associated > Plants > Phyllosphere > Stem > Wood/Secondary xylem...
TTTTTTTCTTAGCTGGAAACCAATATTAAATAAAAGGGTTATGAAAGGAATTCTTTTATTATTTATGTTGTATATGGTGAGTCAATTCATTCAGTTTAATAGATAGCCAACCTTCTTTTTTTTTAATAAAAAAAAGAAAAAATTGAGTTACTAAAATTTAAGATTTATAAAAATATATATATTTTTTTATTATTAGACATGAGTCTTACCTCAATATTTAAAAACAAAAGGCAATCTTAAGAGATTTAATTCAATTAATCAGATCCTAAATTTATTTTTTAAAAATTATTAATTCGAGTTTCACAAACCTCATAACTACTGGAAGTTTACATGATCATTAACTTTAGAACTCTTGAGATTAGTCGAGATACATGCAAGTTAGCTCAAACATCCACGTTAATCTAAAAAAACATACTTTTTTTATTAATTAAATCAATTTCTAATAATCTTAGCACACATAACCTGTTTTTAATGGATTCATTTGATGAATTTAGCTGTGATATATAAAAGCAGTATGAAAATATTTTTAAATATGAAATTTAAAAATAATAATTTCAATATATTAAAATGAAAATTTATTAAATGGCTTAGAAAATCTTAGAATCACAGAATAAACGTAAGCAATTATAATATAATTTTAAACATATTTGTTTATTATTATACATATATTTTCAATCATAAATAAATTTTATTTTTACGCTCTATATACCTTCCACGTGATTTATTTATAGATTTTATGGTTAAAAAGAAAAAGAAAAGGGTACATTTCCCGGCATACTCTATAATTCCTCCATTAAAACTAGTCCTCGTATTGTTTTTTTTTTTAAAAAAAACCTATATAAAATGACGAGCATAAAAATTAATTTAAATAAGAAAAGAAAATAATAATAAGGCATAAACGTATAATAATTAAATAAATAAACAATAATACTGGCGGAAAAGCCGCGAGAAATTGAAACATCCGCCCCGAACTCATCGTTGCCAGCGTCTCTCTATCGCATCCTCTATCTGTAACAGAGTTTGTCTAGACAGAGAAAGAATCAAACAAACCCCAATAGTGTTAAACTAAAGTTTTAATCCTTACAAGAATTAATAAGAGAATCTTTGTCTTGGTATAATCACCCCCTCCTCAAAAAAAAAAAAACAGAAAAGGAAAAAAAGAATAACAGAGAGAGAGAGAGAGAGAGAGAAACTCTTGGTTAAGCAAGAAGCAGCACCTGGTTTTTGATCCAAAAACCTCTCCACCTTCCTTTTCTCTCTCCCTCTTTCACATTTCCACTCCATTAGTATTTGCAAATCTTGGGTTTCTATTACATTTCCAAGAAGGAAAGAAAGATTGGATCTTTTTGGCTGTGGTATGTGTGGATAGAAAAAAAGAAGGGAGTGTGTGTGTGTTTGTTTAGAGGTTGGTTAATATGAATCCAATTTTGGGTTCTTCTTCTTCTACTGCTGCTTCTCCTGCTAGAGGAGAAGGACGAGGAGGCGGCGGGGAGAATGGAGGGATGGACAAGGGTTATAAGCCGAAGAGGCTATATCAAGTTTGGAGAGGAAGCAATGTTAGTGTTTCTCTCTCTTTCTTTGTCAAGTTTGTTTTTTGATCTGTGTAATGGGGTTGTTTGATCATTCGCTGAATTGGGTTTTGATTATTCTCTTTGTTTTGGATGTGCGTGGTGCAACTTGGAAATTTGGATTTTTTATTAGCAATTTCATTTTGTTGATCGTGGATGGAGGTTGACTTAGTTGTGTTCAATATTTCAATGTGGAAATCAATGTCTTTGATCTTAATTGTTATGTTTGATGAAATTAGATGCATTCTGGACTGGTAGATTTTGAAGCGGTAAAAACTTTTAATTTTGTTTGGTCATAATTGAAATTGGTTCATGAAGTCGTTTCTTGTTGTGTTGAACTTGGTTGGATTTTGTAAATAATTTCACCCTGCAATTTTGATGCGTGATTAGCGGCAAGAAGTTTGTTCGGTTTCTGGTTAGAGTTTTCCAACATTCCAAAATTTTTTAATCAATTTAAGAAAATATTCCTCTGGTTCATTGTTCTTTATCAGTATATCAGTTAGTTACTTAGTTTGGTCTTGGATTCCTTGTGAAGTTTCAGCTGACCATTTCTTGATTCACTTGATCAACTTGCGAATTTGCTGAGTATTTATCATGTTGCATTTGAAATGCACACATCCTCATGACAGTTTTTTTTTTTTTTAATCTTGAATATTGTTTCCTTTTATGGAATTGTAGCATTGATGAGCTTTAGTTGTTTTTTTGTCTTGGTTTCATCAGAGATTTTTCTGTGGCGGGAGATTGATCTTTGGTCCTGATGTGGCGTCGATTTTTCTATCAATGCTTCTTATTGCTGCCCCTGCTATTGGTTTTTGTATAAAAGTCTATAACAAGACTTTGGACAAAGGTACCAAAAATCCAGCTCGGTGGTATCCTGTATTTTTCGTGGGCTCGATCCTTACTGTATTAGTAAGTATTTCATTTTCAACTTGGCTTCAAGCAGTGCTAACAATAGGCAGAGTTGCAATTTACTTGTTCTTAATGGAAGCACAGCAATTGAATGAAATGCAATTATTATGGGATTTGGCTTTTATTTTGGCTTCTTTATGGGATTTTTCTTTTGCAGCTTATGATGTGAGTTTTTCAACTTGCTAAAAATTTTCAGAAAGATTTGTTGTTAAATGACTACCAAGTGAAAGTTGTCTGACATTATAGTTTCCATTAGTAGATAGGCAGTCAAATTTCTGACAAGTGTTTCAGTAATTTCTGTGCAAAACCACCTCTTCTTGCATATAATGAAAAATTTAATAATAAAGTAAACTTTTTCTGTAGGATTTATTGTTTCTCTTCTTAACATCTTCTCGGGATCCTGGAATAGTCCGTAGAAACACAAAGCCTCCTGAGTCAGATGAAACAGGTGACGTAACCCCATCAATGGAATGGGTCAATGGGAGAACCCCCTATTTGAGATTACCTCGGACAAAAGATGTGATGGTAAATGGCCACGCAGTTAAAGTTAAGTACTGCGACACCTGTTTGCTTTATCGTCCTCCCCGTGCTTCTCATTGTTCAATTTGCAACAACTGTGTTCAGAGATTTGATCATCACTGTCCATGGGTTGGTCAGTGTATTGGAATAGTAAGTTCAAGTTCCTTGTGATGCAATTTTATTTTTTCCAAACAAATAAATTTAGATAACACTATTTTTTTGTGGGACAAGCAACAAATTCAACTTTTTTGGAGATAGCCTGCATGTTCTGGAAAGAAGATTTATTAAGCATTGAATAATAATTTGAAAATTTTCCTCTTTTGTTTCAATTAAACAGATATGTCATGGAAATCATTAACAAGTACAGTTATGGGAATACTATCATGGGAATGAATAACATATCTTGTCATTCTCATTGCTTATTTGCTCTTCATCAGATATACTGGATCCTTTTCTATTGAACTTGGTGCTCCCTGATTGCCCTAATAACTCTATTAACACTGCATCTAGACCTTTCCTATAGTTTTAGTGCCAAAATTTGGATGTGCTCAAATCTGGTCTTATTGCATCCATTTGCAACCTGTTGTGAGATGTCTACTTAAAAGGGTAGGCATATCTGGTCACCAAAAAGTTGTATGAATTTTAGCTGCTTTAAATTTTGTGATGTTTTCATGATTTCTTCCATGGATATTTGCTCTCATCCAAATTATGCTGCATTTACTTTCAAATAGTAGTTTGATGTCATTCTTTTTCTCCTTTTATTGGAAAGAAAGAAATAAAGATCCTTGATGTACACTCTTACATCAATTGAATTCTTGATACCATAATTTCTTATTGAATACTGATCATTGTTTTGGACTATTTAGGCAAAGTTTGGTCTCTTATTCTGGAAAAGTTTTGGACGTTGAAATGTTAGGAATGACATGATTTATTGTTGGTATCCATACCATGCATGTTGCCAATTCTGTGGCATTTTAGCAGTAATCTTGCAAAAATCACAGTGACAGCTTACCAATTAAAATCCTGACTTCACTAAGTTAAAGTACAATCGAGAGGCACGGATGTCCTTTACACTTTTGGGCTATATGTTTTCAATGGAGAAATGGCGCAGACTTCAATTAGTAAGCCAGGGAAGAAAAACAAGATTAATTATTTGTGATCTCAATTTCTGTGAATAAGCAAAACAACCCTCATCGATTCATACAGTTCGTAATATGATTGTATCGCACACTGTTACCTTTCTGTGGGGAACTTACTGTATTATCATGTCTTGATCTGGTTTGCAGCGTAACTATCGGTTCTTCTTCATGTTTATATCGACAGCAACCATCTTGTGCTTATTTGTTTTTGGGTTTAGTTGGGTCTTCATTCTTGATGGGAAGTCAAATGTATGGGAAGCTATATCACATGATGTACTCGCTGATTTTCTCATAGTCTACTGCTTCATAGCTGTCTGGTTTGTTGGTGGCCTCACAGCTTTCCATTCCTATCTGATTAGCACAAACCAGGTGACACTTTTATCCAAAAATAAACTGGGCCAACTAGTTACTCTTTAAAATCTTATTTGACATTTTTGGTCTTTTTCCTTATACAGACTACGTATGAGAATTTCCGCTACAGGTATGATAAGAAGGAGAATCCATATAATAGGGGAGTAATAAGAAATATTAGAGAAATCTTTTTCTCCAAGATTCCACCTTCAATGAATAAATTTCGATCATTCGTGGATGAAGATGAATATATGGCAGTCGGCTCTCTGACGCTAAATCTTGGAGATAATCTGGTTAGCTCAAAGGAGAAAATCGACATTGAAATGGGAGCTAAGGTTGCAGGAGCTAGTAACTATTCCCTTCCAGAAATTTTGCGAGATTTAGATTACGATGATGATTCTGATGATAATTTAAAGATGGAGGAAGATGGAAGGCCAGGCATGGACCCATTCTCTCACGGTGAACTAGATTTGAAAGGATCGGTGCAAACCTCTATTGTTGGAGATGGTTCAATAGAATCTGTACAAGGTCCAGATGCCTTTGATGGAGTGGGGGAATCTGCTAGAAGTTCAAGAGAATCAGTTCAAATTTCCATTGCTGGAGATGGAGCTGGAGAACCTGCTCAAAGTTCCATTGCTGATAACGGAGTGATAGAATCTTTGCAAAGCTCTATTGCTGAAGATGGAGTATTAATCAAGAAATCTACCGTTGAAGATGGGACAAACCTGGCCAAGGGAACTAATAACAATCATAATTGTCATCAAACCACAGCACCAGATCTTCAAGTATAGAGGTTTGTGCTGACCTTTTTTGCCACCGGTGCATTGAAATGAATCGATTGAACTTTAGCGGGATATGCATCATGATTGTGCACTTATCTGAATGAAGTAACTCATCATCGTAATATCATATACAGAAGATTGGGATTTGATAATGATTTCTTTGCATCCACATTATAACTTGATTCACAAAAGAATTATTCCAAATTCCATGTGGGAAATTGGGTGAAGCAAATTTGAACTTCTTAGATTCTTTCTTACTCTGTTACTCGCCGAGTTTATTGATAATCATACAAATGCTCCATTCTTCTTTTCTCTACCAACTACATTACTTGTTCTTCTACAGGTTTTGCTGCAGAATATCTTTTGCTTAAATATTTTGAATCATATACGAAGGATAGCTTGTTCCTGTGATTGCACTAGTTGGTAGCTGCCGGGCTTCGAAGGGCTGTAATTTCATAAAGGTTGAATGCTAGCTTATCAATGCTGCTTTTGCTGGAAAAAAGAACAGAAACTGATCGTACACTTTCATCTGTTCATTAAAAAAATACCGACTTATGTGTTGTTGCAAGTTGTAAAGGTGACATTTTGTAATAATCCAGATACCTACAGACGAGTGAGGTATCTGTGAAGGTAAAATTGTTAAGATCTTTCTTTTTTCCAGATAGGCTTGTTTTCTCTCCTTTCTTTTTTGTGAAGACAGATTGGATTTTACGAGTTGTAGAGGTTTGGAACCAAAGTTCTCATTTCTAGAAGTTGTAGTATGATTCCTTCACTCTTCCTCTCTTCGTGAGCACGAGCCCTGCATGTCTGAACTAAAGAAGCTGAGATCATAGTAGTAATTTTAATCCTAGTTATAAGACACGATCTGGTTTAATACTAGGTCGCGAGTTGGGTTTAAAATTAGATCATGAGTTGGATGAGTTAAAATCAAAACGAGGGGCGGGGAATAAGATTTCAGTTTCTCATTTGATTTCACATTTTCCCAACTTGAAAATCCATTTTTAAAGGTTCCAAAGCTACCGCATTGCCACAAGCAAAAGCAAGCAAACCAATAATGGGCCTAGAGCTTGGTTGATAACTGTTTAACTACCAAGTAAACATAAAGGAAAGAGGGAAAAAAATCAATGGAACTCGTTAATAAGAATTTTATGTGGTGAAATACAGACCACAAGCCATGGTACAAATGGCATTATCACAGTTATCATAACCACTCAAATAGGCCTGTAAGAATATGACACGTGTCAAGTTCCCATTTAGATTCATAGATTTCGTTGGATGAGATTGAATCTCCTGTCAACCAATTAGAAATCACATGTCCTATCCTTGTTCTTCTAGTCTCTGCTTTCCCCGCTTGAAAGCTCGTTGCTTTCCACCACCGTTGCCACTTCAAAGCAAGAACCTTTCTCCAAGAAAAAATGGCTGCAGAGATGGCTTTAGTAAAACCCATCTCCAAATTTAGCTCCACACCGAAATTTGGAAACCCAAGAAGTTTCTCGTACCCCAAATTCAGTACCATCAAGATGTCAGCTACTGCACAGACAACAAGAAGTCCAAAGCCAAAGAAGAAAGGTAACAAAGGTGAAATCAAAGAGACCCTTTTGGCACCTAGGTTCTACACCACTGATTTTGATGAAATGGAGACCCTTTTCAATACTGACATTAACAAGAACTTGAACCAGTCTGAGTTTGAAGCACTTCTGCAAGAATTCAAGACTGACTACAACCAGACTCACTTTGTGAGAAACAAGGAGTTCAAGGAAGCAGCTGACAAGATGCAAGGACCATTGAGACAGATTTTTGTTGAGTTCTTGGAGAGGTCTTGCACTGCTGAGTTCTCTGGCTTCCTTCTCTACAAAGAGCTTGGAAGGAGACTCAAGGTATTCCTCTAAGATCACTTTAATTCCTTGCTTGTTTTCTTGTGTTTAGTGAAATTTAATTCCTTGTTTTCTATCATTAACTAACTAATCTTAACAATTGATGCTGTAGAAAACCAATCCAGTGGTAGCAGAGATTTTCTCCCTCATGTCCAGGGATGAAGCCAGGCATGCTGGGTGTGTGAAAATATTGGCCTTCTTTTTCTCACATGTGAATCACTTTTCAAGAATGATCGAACCTTTGTATATACAATTGACTTTTTTTGGTGTTGCATGCAGATTTTTGAACAAGGGTTTGTCTGATTTCAATCTGGCCTTGGACTTGGGGTTCCTAACAAAGGCTAGGAAATACACATTTTTCAAGCCAAAGTTCATTTTCTATGCTACATATTTGTCTGAGAAAATTGGGTACTGGAGATACATAACAATTTACAGACATCTCATGGAAAATCCTGACTACCAGTGTTATCCTATTTTCAAGTACTTTGAGAACTGGTGCCAGGATGAGAACAGACATGGTGATTTCTTCTCCGCATTGATGAAAGCACAGCCTCAATTCCTCAACGATTGGAAGGCAAAGCTGTGGTCACGTTTCTTTTGCCTATCGGTAACTTTCTTACACCAGATGCATTTTCATACCATATTTAGATTATCTGTAATGTTTCTGTAAATGCTTATGTGTGTGCAATGAACCATTGGTCACTTGATATTATTGAAAAATCTTATCCAAATACAATCAGGCAATCCCATCTAGTGTGCCTACAATTGTTCTAGGTTTAATAATTGGGTTGCGTGTTAACCATTCAACCAAAGTACTGGCCTTGAAACTTGAGACTAATGCAAGGATTATCTCATGTCTTTTTCCTCTCTTCTTACATCTTAGAGAATTGATTTTGCAGGTATATGTGACAATGTACCTTAACGATTGCCAGCGAACTGCTTTCTATGAAGGCATTGGGCTCAATACCAAAGAATTTGACATGCATGTGATTATTGAGGTGAGGCTAATGGTTTATACCTGTCTGCTTTGCACATAGTTCTAATCTGAGTATTTTTTTGTCATCTACTTCCATATCCATACTGAATTATTGATGATATGCAATCTTCCTTCGAATGGTATTGTATCGGGTCGCATGGTTCCCAATTACCCCAATGCTATGTTTCATTTGATGCAGTGTTAATTCTCCTTTCGCTTGCCTAGATGACCTTGAGAAGGGGATATCGAATTTATAGCCTAGACTAATGGATATGCACTTGTGACTCTAACGTCCTAGATTTTCAATAATCATTGCATTGTTTCTCATTATACAGACAAACCGCACAACAGCTAGAATCTTCCCAGCTGTGCTGGATGTTGAGAACCCAGAGTTCAAGAGGAAGTTGGACAGAATGGTGGAAATTAACCAGAAGCTGATAGCTGTTAATGAGAGCCAAGACAATTCCTTTGTCAAGAACTTCAAGAGAATTCCCCTTATTGCAGCATTAGCTTCTGAGCTCTTGGCTGCATATCTAATGCCACCAATCGAGTCTGGATCTGTTGATTTCGCAGAGTTTGAACCACAACTTGTTTACTAGTAAAGTTTTGTCTGAGTTTCATTTACCCCCTTTCATGCCCAGCTTTGGTAGTCTTGATGCACTATGGCTAGATTTACAGTATGTAACTGAGGAAACATTCATATAAAATGGTGTCCTTTCGTAATGTAAATTAACATAATTTTAGTCCCCTCACCTCCATTTCTCCTTTCACACCATTTTGCTGAGCAGATATGGGTTGCAAAACTTGTAATACAGAAGTTTGCAAGCGAATTGAGTACTAGATTCCACTAACGGAGGAATAATACTAAACAACCGAAGGTGGATTTTGTGCTTGTGACTTGGAATGACCGATTACAAGTGATATTTTGGAACCAATTTCTTAGGGCAAGGAAACATCAAATCAAAGTTATTAAAACCTGTCCGTGTTAATCTAAAACAATATAATTTTAATTTTTTTTTTAAAAAAAACAAACTATGTTTTGTTCGAAAGGATTAAATCACGTCTATTTAACTAATTTAAAAACTCTCTTCTTGTTTAATTTAAAAACTTGCTCATGGGTGTCGGGTTATCCTACCGACCTGTCTTCAATAACAATCATTAAACTTATTTGATAATTATTATCCGTATTTGTCTAGAACATCCATTTTATTTGCCATTTCTCAAGCTGCGGTGAGTAAATGTCTACGTCGCAGAAAGCAGGAAAAAATTTGCTGCTGAACAGTGTTAATGCCATTTATCAACTTTTGAAATTAAAGGTTCAAAATAGTTCACGGTGAATAAACCTGGATGCTGTGACTAGCAAGTTAGAGAGAAGACAGTAATGGAGCAGATATTTCACTGACAAAAGCAGCAGATATTTCACATATAATGAAATGTAGTTACACTGAAATCCTTCAGTGAGACTTTCTTCGAATTTACATGCATTGCCCCCCTTTGGGGCTTGCAGGTGAGATCATACAGCACAATTTTAGCTGAAAAGTTCAGGGGCGTTTCTTCATTCTGTTTTGCCCTTCAACTTTTCTTTCTCATCTTGTTTTTGTGGACGAAATAGCAACTTAAATGTCCATACTGCCAGCAGAGTTCCCTCTATTGGGGCAAGCCAATATACGAGTATATGCTCCTTGGTTATATGATCTCCACGGGCATAAGCCCATCCCATCACCTACAGAGTTTAAAAAGGTTCAGGTCATCTCTATCCAACCTTCTTGAAGCTAAACAAACTTAAGATACATGCATTATGTTGTAACTAGAAGATGAGAACATGACTTACAGAGGCTGGGTTCATACAACCACCCGTTAGATCAGAGCCAAGTATGTGAAGAGATAACTTCGAGACACTTGAGATCCAAGTCTTCATGAAGAAACTTCCAGGGATCTTTCTTGCAAGCCCAAGAGAGATAGTAACAATGGCAAATGTCAGCAATCCTTCTGTGAGAGCTCCTTTATGGATGTCAACAGTCAAACGTGGTCCAAGTCCTATCTCAGGAAACGTATCAATAAAGAGCCTAACCCCAGTGATAGATCCAATCACCTAGAGAAAGAATTCCAATCAAAAGACATTATATTTCAAATAAGATGTCTTCAAGACCTTCAAATCAGAAATTTGATCAACAAAACCAGATAAATAAATGATAGATTAGTGCTTATTTGAAGTGTGGTAGAGATTTCATTTCAGAGTGTTTTTCACTTGGAAATACATCAAAATAATATTTCTTTTATTTTTTAAAATTTATTTTTAACATCAGCACATCAAAACGATCAAAAAACACGAAAAAAAATTAAAAAAAGTGAAACGGCGGTTCAACCGCAACACCAAAAAAACTTAAAAAATAACAAGCAAAGAACTTCCAGTAAAACAATCAAGTTACTTCTGTAGAGCACTGTTACTAAATGCTCAGACCAGTGGTAACTGATATCGGGTTTTCTTGTCCAGTCAGTATTTGTCTTCTCAGCCACAACATCTCCACGTTTGCTTAAGCAAACACTGTTCTACAAAAATGCATGCACCGTCGCCTTAAACAGGGCACAATGGCAGGATAAGAGTGGTTTGCTTAATGCTCACGTGAATTAACTAAATGCAGAATCTTCTAAAGACATTAATTCATTTCTTTTCCAAACGGATGGTAAGTTGCCAGGAGCCAAAGAAATGCATCTTTGGTGATTGATCAACCCAAATCCCGTGCTTTCACCAATCATCCAAGAGCCACAAACATTATGCTTTCTTTAAAATTGAAAATCAGCACCTAGATCAGACCAATTTGAGATGATAATGATAATAGTTATAATATTAGAATTTAGAAATACCGAGACAAAATGCAGCGAAGGGGAAAACATTTCACTGGTCATATGTCACCATAATCAAGATCCCACTAGCATCCAAACACAATTTCAGCTATCTCATTCAAATAATACACCAACCCATTCAAGGAACAGGATAACAGCTTCAATGAATTACCCAACCCAACATACTTAGTCAGTGTTGTTACCATATATTCAACAGGTGAGTAAATATCATATCCTTTATTGAAAAAGTCATGAAAAGCAATGCGACGCAGCCATCACAAATTCTGCTCATAAGTTAATCAAAATACAAACTTGCTTAACAAAACCCCAATTTGAGTTCATGTTGGTTGGCACCATGTTCTTCCCAATAGTATATTGACCTTTCTTTTTTAAAATAAATCACAGGCCAAAAAATCTTGCAGTAATTGTTTAAGCTGAACCCATTATTTGAAACCAAACACAAACAAGAACACAATAAAATATACAAACTACAATACAACCCATTTTCCTCGCATTTCAAGCAAACGAAACAAACCCAATTCACATCTAGATGAAACAAAACTAAGTCACACCTTACAGAGAGAGAAAATCTAACCTGAGCAGGGATTCTAGCCCCAATGGTGAAGAGAAACTGACTGAAATCCCCAGAAATAGCAGAAGACAAAATAGTAAGAGGATTATAAGCCCCTCCTTTAGTAACCTTACCCAAGAACGCAAAAAGAAACATGTTCATAATTGACAAAGAATTCTTCAAAAATTCACCTCTTGAATCATGCCCCATTCCCAAAACCTTGAACACAAAAATCTTTATCAAAGAACCTGACCATACCCACATAAGAGAAACTACAAAATCTGACAGAATTAAACGAGTCTTGGAAACCATTTTGAAAAA
>Ga0325400_1005614_pt1 | contig 11849 bp, 13 predicted proteins | sample PopdelMetagenome_2_FD_205662 | JGI IMG/M metagenome (GOLD analysis project Ga0325400, IMG submission 205662) | Populus deltoides microbial communities from Bellville, Georgia, United States - Xylem-PdKOR-R1 | ecosystem: Host-associated > Plants > Phyllosphere > Stem > Wood/Secondary xylem...
TGATGGTCTTTCTTGGTTATTTGCTTTTGATTCTGTAGTTGTGGTTTTCTGTTTTTAATGATCAAATCTGTGCTTGTAGATATTTGCGGGAAGACAAGCCACATGGTTCTGCCGGTGGGCTTTATAATTTCAGAGACCTAATCATGGAAGATAGCCCAGTTAACATCTCAGCCTAAACTTTTCTATCAGCATGCACACCTAAACTTTTCTATCAGCATGCACATCTGTCTCCTATTTTCAATATTTTCTTTGCATGCTCTTATGTGAACATGTATAGGTGCTAGCATTTTCTGGAGATATAGATGGATGTCTTGTACTCCAAAATTTAGTACTGATGTTTGGTTATCATTTCGCAGTCCCATATCTTTCTATTGAATTGTGATGTTTGCTGCAGTTTTCCACTCCCAGAAATGCTTGGTAATCCACTTATCCAAATTGGATTCTTCTTAACTCCTTGAATTTGTATGAACTCATTAATAAATTCTTCTTCAGAATATCATGTAAATCCTCATGGAGCCTGGGAAAATTATTTTTATGTTGCAAGTATATTATTTTTTAACCAGGGGCAGTTTTTATTTTATATTTTATGTAGCAGAAGCACTAATTACCTTATATCACCTACAATGTTTGCAGAGGCCCACAGAACATATGGTGGGATGGGAACTATCCTAGTAATCAAGGTTGGTTGAATGCAAAAGATGATAGCCAAGGAAAATTTTTCAGAGTTTGATATTCCAGCAGTAGGATTGTCCTCTGTTTGTCTACAAGATTTTTGTGCTCCATTATTGTTTTCTACATGCAGGTCTCTGCTGAGTCAGCCAGCCAGTTTGGCGAATTGGTAGCTGATCCTGACACCAATGAGTTGTTGCATTACACAGAGAAGCCTGAAACTTTTGTAAGTACAAGTTCAGATATACTCTTAAAGTCTTAATATTTAGGGAATTTCAGTGCTTCCACTATTTCTTGAATGATTGATTAAAGATGGATCTGGTTCAACCTTTTTAGCTTTTGCTTTTTATGCGACTGATCTTTTCTGGTTATCTCTTTTTTTACTGCAAGTAAAATCAATACGTTTTCTGAATACCATATTGCTAGTACATAACCAAACATCAGCTTTTTCTTTTCTTTTGTTTTATTGAAGTACGAAAGGCTTAAAATTTCATTGAATTGAATGGTGATGTCTGTTACTATCTACTACCCATTCACTTTCATTAGGTTTTTCTTTTTATTTGTTTGATCTTACGTTTTGATGCAGGTAAGTGACCGGATAAATTGCGGTGTTTATGTGTTTACACCAGAAATATTCACAGCCATCCAGGATGTTTCTTCTCAACGGAAAGACAGAGGTATGCAATATGGTGTTTGGCCTGTAGGGTGCTGGTGTGTGATTAATTTAGAAATTCCAGAATTCTGTGGTTCTTTTGTTAAAACAACTTGAATATATTAGTGTAGCCTGTTTCAGCAATTACCAAGGGTTTCACAATTCATCATGAAAACCTGCACCAATGAAAAATCTTTTGACCCTAAAGCTTGCCATATCCTGGCATGTTTTTTTAGAATATGATAGCATTCTATGTAACTATGGATAGTCTTGAGTATCACTTGTGAAAAATTTGAACTCTGTTTTACCATTTGCAGCTAATCTGAGACGTATTTCCAGCTTCGAAGCCCTCCAATCAGCTACAAGGTTTGTCCTTACTCATGGTTCGGACTTTCCCTACTTTTTCATCCTTTTATCTTGGAATTACTGACTCTAGGTTGAGCATTGCTAGTATAATAATTTCACTTTAAACTATTATGATAAATTTATTGGAATGAAATTCAACAAATGTTTTGTCTTGTGTTTTTATTCTAACATACAGCATTATTTTACTTGTTAAATTTGGTAATTTGATTTCAAAATATAATTGACCTGTTGTTGACTATGTCAACTGGGATTTTCCAAACAATCCATAAGATGCATATACCTGTGCTGTAACTCACTGGTTTGAAAACCATCAATTACAATGCTTGTGTAATGGACTAAGAGTGGATCTATTTTCTTTCTTTCTTTCTTGGGCCTCTTTAGTTGTTGAATTTACTAAAATTTAGACTGGTGCATGACAATAATCATATATTTGTTTATGTATCTATGTAGATGAGTGGTTTGGAGAGTGACTGTTCCAGCATGTTCTTTTTTCATGATTGATTATTTATTGCCATGGGATTTGCAACTGCATCTTGATCTTGTTTGAAGAGTCAAGTAGTCAACAGGTCTTCAGTATAACAAGAAAATTCAATTTGTACAAGTCAATTGGAATACAGATTCACAGCGGTAATATGAACTTCATTGTTTAAGTTGCAATATACATCCTCTAATATCCGTACTAATATTTTGGGAGAGTCATCCTTGGTAGTTTTAACAAAAAATTGTCTTAGCCTTTTCTTTTCCTTTCTCAACTTGCGAGAATATTGTTGTTATTGCTTAATCATGGATTTGATAGAACCCAATATTTACCACAACTTCCTGCCCTTATGCAACTTCCCTTAACAGGAGTCTTCCAACCGATTTTGTAAGATTGGATCAGGATATCCTGTCACCCCTTGCAGGAAAAAAGCAGCTATATACATATGAAACCATGGACTTCTGGGAACAAATCAAAACTCCTGGGTAAGACAATGCTTACATATTATGTTAGTATCTTCTTTTCCATCTTTAACCATTCACCCTATGTGATTTTTACCAAATCCGCACTGCAGAATGTCTCTAAAGTGCTCTGGTTTATATCTTGCCCAATTCCGATTCACTTCACCCCATCTTTTGGCTGGTGGTGATGGCTCAAAGACTGCTACCATTGTTGATGATGTTTATATACATCCATCAGCAAAAGTACATCCAACTGCTAAGGCAAGTTTTCCATCTTGTTTATGATACAGAACTATGGGTACACTATTACTGTTGGCCGATGCAATCCTTTTAGAATAATCCTTTTTTTCCTTTCTGTTTATAAGTTAGTAATTACTTTTTTTTTTCATCCATGGAATGCATATTAGTACTCTGTTTGTCCCTTTATGGTTGATTAGGTGATGAGAACTAGGTGTGCATGCCTCTAGATCACCTTAAAAAACTTAGTTTCTTTATTCATCTATTATGATGCAAAATGATTGTTGCTGGCATACTCTTTTCCTGTTGGAGTAGAAAAAGATTTACGAACAAACAAATCATACTGAAACTCCATGCAAGTTGATGTGTGAAATAATAAGCGGTAAAACTGTGGGTCTTGCAAATAAGAAATGATTGGTCAAACATGAAAAAATTGTAACTGCTACATCAGTTTTTATGATATGTTTGTTTCTATAGCCTTACTCCTTCCTGTTGTATGTACCTTTTCTTTCTCCTTCATCTAATTCATATATGATACTGACCTTTTGTGGAATGTGATGAAACAGATTGGTCCCAATGTCTCTATATCCGCTAATGCTCGTATAGGACCAGGTGCAAGACTCATCTGTTGTATCATCCTAGATGACGTTGAAGTCATGGTAGGAAACTGAAATAAGGGATTTACTGGATTAGATTACTATTTTATACAATTTGTTTTAGGGTGAGTTTGTGGAGGGGCCACTTAACATATCTCAAATTTGATGGTATGCTTGTTTCATTTATCAGGAAAATGCAGTTGTCATTCATTCAATTGTCGGGTGGAAATCTTCCATTGGGAGATGGTCCCGTGTCCAGGCAAGTTTCCTGTTATATTTTAGTTGGCATGATACATCTGTTATTTGCTACTTTCCCAATGCTCTTTTCTTCAATCAGTATCCCGACAATGTAACAAAGGCAGGCATCATATTCGTATGGTGGTGTTTTTCTCAATATCTGTAATACCATTATAATATCAGTGACTTGTTTGACATTGTGCTAGTACCTTTTTCCCCCCTCTTACAAACATTTTTTGAAATCTTCTCTCTATCGTGTCCAAATTTGTCTGATATGATGCATCTGTTGGTTCTTATTACTACCACTAGGGTCTGTTCCTTAATCCATGGGAAGATTTATTATGTTTAATGAACTGGTTACACAGGCTGAAGGGGACTACAACGCCAAGCTTGGGGTTACAATTCTTGGTACTTATGCATAAAACCCGTTTTCCCTTACCAGTCCATTTCCATTTTTTAGGGACAAATTGTTTCTCTGCACAATCTCAGTTTTCTTTTCTTTGATCCAGGCGAAGCTGTTACTGTTGAAGATGAAGTGGTGGTGGTTAACAGCATTGTCCTCCCGAACAAGACACTCAATGTTAGTGTTCAGGAGGAAATTATTTTGTAGGAGACCTGGATGGCTCCGATGTCCATTTCTGCCTTCTCTCTTTCACCGGGAATCCAATATTTTTAAACAGTTTATTAACAAGGTTGTAAATTGAAATTTGCGAATTACAATAATAAGAAATTTATTAAAAAAAATAAAGAACAAGAACATGCATATTCAGAATAAATTCATATCTTTTCTTATATACATTTTATCAATTCTTGAAATACCAAACGAGTAATTTATTTATAGAAAAAGAAATAAGAACATATTAAGAAATTCAAGTGTCATGAAAAATCAAAAAATTAAATTTAAGAGTCACGAAGTCTAAGAGATTTTAATGAATATTTAATATATATATATATATATATATATATATATATATAATTATAGATTTTTTTAACTGTTTTTTTTAATGATCTTGTACTAAAATTTAGTCTGCAAAAAAAATCTAATTAAAAAAACCTAAGCAAAAGGAGTGCAATGTTTTTGTGTGGTTTTTTAATACTTCAGAATTTAATAAAAGAATTAATGTAGATATTTTAATATATATATTTAAATATTTTATTATTTTAAAAAATATCCTCATTAAAACTTTATAAAGTAAAATTTAATGAGAAAATCTAAGAAAAAAAAAATATATAATTTATATTAGTTTCACCTAGAAGTATATGTCTTATGATAAATATTTAAGATAAAACATTTCAATATTATGATAAAAACTTTGTAAATAAGTTTATTAAATTATCACTTGACCTGATTTGCTTGATATTAATTTTTCCCTTCTGTTGAAGCTTATGAGTAAAAAAGAACTTTAATAATATATGATTTGTTTTGTCTCTTTTAATGTAGCATTCTTTAAGTTTAGTGATGTAGACATCATTATCTTCAAACAATATTGCGGGACTATCTTTAATGGTTGACAATCTATATTTTTTCTTTATATGCTAGATAATTAACCGTGGCCATATATATTCTTGACTTGGTTCATGGATTACAATAATTTCTGAATGATTTGACGAAGTAGCTACTAATGTTTGTTTGACAAATCTTCAAGAAATTACAGTACCTCCATAGGTATTTAAATAACATGTTTATAATCTTTCTTTATAGGGATAGAGAGATAACCTGCATTTGCATATTCAATCAATTGTGAATTTGATCCACTATAAAATAACCTCATTTTAGTTGTTCCACGGAGATAGTGAAATATATATTTGATCTCATTCCAATGTCTTTTTATAAGAGTGAAACTATATCTTGCCAATAAATTGAGTGCAAAACTATATTTAATCTTGTACAATTTGCAAGATACATGAGTGCTTCAATAACACTAAGACATAGTACTTCTGGACTAAGAATTTCTTCATCCTCTTCTAACAGTCAAAAAGGGTATTTCTTCCCATCAAGTAATCCAACAACCATAGATGTACTCAAAGAATGAGCATTGTCCATGTAAAAGTGCTTCAAAACCTTTTTTATATGTCCATTAATGAACAAATATTCTATTTGAAAAATGTTCAATCTATAAATCAAGACAAAATTTTATCTTTCTAAGATCTTTCATCTCAAATTCATCTTTTAAATAGGTTGCAATTTTTATTAGCGATTTTTCTTCTCAAATTCATCTTTCAAATAGGTTGCAGTTTTTTCTAGCTCTTTAGGAGTACCAACAAGATTTAAACCATCAATATATACTACAACAATAACAAATCTGGATGTGATTTTCTTAATAAAAATACATGGTCAAATCTTATTATTCTCAAACCCTTTTTCTAGGAGGTATTCACTAAGACGATTATACCACATTTGACTAAATTGCTTCAACCCATATAAATATTTTTGTAGTTTAATAGAATAAGCACTTCTGGGTTTATCATAAAAGGCTTCAGGCATTTTGAATCATTCAAGGATTTTCATGTAAATATATTTATCTAATGATCCATATAAACATTTTTTAAATATATAAATTATATATATATATATATATATATATATATATATATATATATATAGAGAGAGAGAGAGAGAGAGAGAGAGAGAGAGAGAGAGTTTTTAAGACTACTAAACCAATCAAAAATCCGAAAGTGATTGCATTCACAACTAGAGCATAAGTTTTCTTATAATCAATGACAAGTCTTTGAAAGAAATCTTGTGCAACAAGTCGTGCTTTATATCGAACAATTTCATTGTTCACATTTTTTTTCAAATGAAAATCTACTTATATCTAACGAGCATAACACCTTTAGGTGTATGAACTACAAGTCCAAATACTTTACATTTTGGAAGTGAGTTTAACTCTATTTGGATTGCTTCTTTCCACATTGACCAATCATTTCTATGTCAACATTCTTCGATAGTTTATAGTTCAATTTCATCACTTCTAGTGATGCCAAAAGAAACCTTAAATGCAAATATGTCATTTATGATAATTTTATTTCGATCCAAAATCTCTCATATGTGAACATAGTTTATGGAGATCTTATTATTTCCAGATACCTGGATCTCTTCAAGAAATGCCTCTTCAGGAGGTCCCTCTTTAGGAGAATCAATATTAGAAGATGATTTTGACACAATATTTATCACCTGTTTTATGAATGAGAAATCTTTAGGAGTATCATCATCTATTTGTTGTAATTTTTATTTTCTATGATTTTTGTCCTTAGCACTAACTGGTCTTCCCGCGCTTTTGGCGTGATATAGATTCATTTGCTACTATGTTACTTTTTTTCCCTTTAGAGATTTCAATTCTAGATGGAGCATTTACAGCTAGAATATGAGATTTAACCATCTTTTTATTGGTGGTAAAAATATCTAATAATTGATTTGCAATATTTTGTAAATGAACTATCTTTTGAACTTCAGGTTCACATTGATTTGTTCTTGGATCTAAATGAAATAACTTCGGGTTTTCCAAGTAATTTCTTGTCATGTTTCAGGCACTAACTTTTCTTTCCTTAATGATGGAAAAATGTTCTCATCAAAATGACAGGCTTCAAAATGTGCCTTAAAAACATCATTAGTTAAAGGCTCAAGAGATCTAATAATAGATGGAGAATCAGAACCAATGTAAATTTATATTCTATGTTGTGGGTCTATTTTAGTCCTTTGTCCCCTACTATAGACACATAAACTACACAACTAAAAGTTTGTAGATTAAATATGTTTGGTGGTATACCAAAAACAAGATGCAAAAGAGAATATCTATGGTAAGTACTTAGTCTAATTCTAACCAATGATGTAGCGTGTAATATAGCATGTCCTTATACAGATGTAGATAATTTTGATTTTATAAGTAATGGTCTAGAAATTAATTAAAGACACTTTATAAATGATTCTACTAGACCATTTTAAGATTATACGTGGACAACAAGATGTTCAACAACAATTCCAATAGAAATGCAAAAATTATCAAATGCTTGAGAAGTAAACTCACCAGCATTGTCCAATCGAATTTTCTTGATAGGATAATCAGGAAACTGCACTCGTAATCTGATAATCTGTGCTATTAATTTAGAAAATGTAACATTTCAACTAAAAAGTAAACAAACATGTGATCATTTACTTGATGCATCAATCAATACCATAAAATATCCACAAGGTCTGCATGGTGGATGAATAGGTCCACATATATCTCCTTGAATTCTTTTGAGAAAAGATGGTAATTCTATAATAATCCTTGATGGAGATTTTGGTAATTAATTTACCTTTAGAACATGCAACGTATGGATTTCACTTGGTAAAAAAATCTTCAAATTCTTTAAAGGATGCCCATGTGAGGTTTCAATAATTCATCGCATCATTATTGTTCCCGGATGTCCAAGTCAATCAGGCCAAAGCATAAATATTTTTAGGTCAGAACAATTTTGGTGTATCATAATATTTGTTACAATAGATTTCATGATCGTATAATAAATTTCAAAAAAGAAAACATGTAATTTTTCAAGTACAAGCTTCTGGCCTGACATACATGAAATAATATAAAGATATTCTTTTTTGTCTTCATCTATTGTTTCAATATGATAACCATGAGCACATACATCTTTAAAATTGAGTAAATTTCTTCTAGACTCGGGTAAATATAATGCATCTTTGATGCCAAGTTTTGAGTTATTTGGTAATAAAATATTAGCTCTTCCGGAGCCTTTAATCATGTTTGTTCGACATGATATTGTAGTGACATTAGCTTTGGTTAATGTCAAATATTAAAGTATTTATTTTCCTTGAGAATTATAGGCATTGTTGCACTTTTTGCCAAACATAAATCTTCATCATGAAAATGCAAACCTTTATTCAAAATATAATTAAATTTTATTATTTAAATGAAATAAAATTGACATTGTTTATTGAAAGTACAATAAGATAAATATCATAATACAAATAAAAAGAATATTAATCATCCCTAAGGATTTCACCACTAAGCATATTATCTGTTTTATCTAGGTTTTCAAAAAAAACAAAAACATCAAGATAAGTATTAACCTTCAAAATCATCTTTGTGAATAAAATTAATCTTAATTGCATTTTGTTTTAGAGAAGCTTGATATAAATCTATAAGATGTTTTGGTGTGCGACAAGTGAGAGATCAATGACCATGCATACCACACATATGACACTTATCTTCAAGTTTATGCAAATTCTTGCCCTTTTCTTGTTTGGATTCATTGTGTCTCCATTTATGGTGATATGGTGAGTCACCTTTTTAAAGGATTATCTCTTCTCCTTTTCCATTTGTTTTTTCCATATCTATACCCTTTGGTTCTTTCTTGTCTTTTGGACAAAGGTTCCATTCACTTCAAGGAATGGTTTAGAACCTGTGAGATGGGATTGATGATTTTTCATCAAAAACTCATTATTTTGTTCAGTCACAAAAAAACATGAAATTAGTTCTGAATACCTCTTGAAACTACGTTCTCTATATTGTTGTTGCGGGACAATATTTGAGGCATGAAAAGTAAATAATGTTTTCTCTAACATTTGATATTATGTGATATTTTCATCACACAATTTGAGCTATAAAGTAATTTTAAAAGGAGTTGAATTATATTCACTAACCGATTTAAAATTTTGCAACCTCAAGTGCAACCAATCATAACGAGCTTGAGAAAGTATAATAAACTTTTGGTGGTCATATCTTTCCTTTAGATTTTGCCACAGAACAAGAAGATCTTTTATTTTGAGATATTCAATTTTTAATCCTTTATAGAGATGGTGGCGAATAAAAATCATTGCTTTTGTGCGATCCTACAAGAATGCGTTATTTTCTTCTTTGATGGTCTCTCCAAGATTCATAGCTTCCAGATGAATCTCAACATCAAGGATCCATGACAAAAAAATATATTCTCATATATACTAAGAGCGGTAAATTTAACTTTCGTCAGATTTGACATTATCCAAAAAAAGGAACAACTTATTCAATAAAGTCATGAATATAAAAGAAAATAAAAATCAGTCTTTTAAGACTGCTATTATTTAGTTCTTTAGAAATACTAGTTCTTCAATAACTATATTGATTTATTTAATTTTTCATGAATTACAATACTAGTTCTTCAGGAACTTTAAATCTTGATGAATAAAAATAAAAGAAAAATTGTCAAAATAAGTTACAGAACCAAATATATGCCATAAAATATATACAATAATGGGGGGAAAATGAAATTAATACAAGGGAGTTCATGCATGCCAAAATTTCAATATAAATTAAGTAGAGTAATTGCTCTAATAACATGTTAAAAAAATAAATAACAAATAAGAACATGCATATTCAAAATAAAACTAAAAAGAGATTCATACATTTTTTTATATATTTTTTCAATCCTTAAAATACAAGACAAGTAGTCTATTTATAAAAGAAAAAATAAAAATATTAAAGGATACTAAGAAATCTAAGTGTCATGAAAAACTAATAGACTAAATTCAAGAATAATGAAATTTTAAAAAATTCTAATGTATATTCAATATATATAATTATATATTTTATAACAAAATTTGATTTCTAGCTGTTTGACACCTTCCTGCCAAAGTTTGTGAGCTTGATAGTTTAATGGCCCAAAAGACCATAAATATGGATACATCCAGATATTTACAGTACAGTTTTCACTTTATTGAGGCAACCACTGTCTTGATATGCCAAATTACGGCTGCAGTCTAACTATTATATAAACCTTAGTGCAATGACGATATTCCATTCGCCATTGTTGCCCAAAGTTGAATGCTTCATGTACTATCACTTCCAAAAGAGAACCAGAAGACATCAGGGTGTTTGTAAATGTGATTGACGTAAGATTTAAAAGCATTCGCCTTGTTCCTCGCATAGTTGATTTAGCCATAGTTTAGCAAATGCAATCTATCCCGTGTTAGATGGGATGAGAAGCTTCCATTCAATTATACATTTGCAGAGACTTTATCTGTAATATCTTTTATACCTTCTGGCATCATAAGAGTATTGAAACAATCAGGAGATGCAGAACAAGTTCTAGATAGAAAAGAGTCAGGAGAGTATTGTGCTACAGCTGCTGTCCCATGAAGAAAATGATATGTTGCACAATCGAAGGCAACTTCGTAGCTAGTTAACCTACGGAGAAAAGACCATATATTCAAATTTATTTGCTTCGATGCATCAGATAAAGAACATTGCGTGGCCATGCTAAGATGGTGCACAGGGAATGTGCATCCAACCTGAAGCCATTTCTTCTGTCCTAAAAAGTACAAAAAGAAGAATTTTGAGAGCCCAACACTGTACTGGTCATAGCGAAAAGCAGAGCCACAAAGTATCAGAAATTAGGAGATGTGTAATGGTTTCTTCTCAGCAACTTCAGTGTACCATAATTTCCATGCTTACGTGTAATGGGAAAAATTAGGAGATGTGTAATGGTTTCTTCCCAGCAACTTCAGTGTACCATAATTTCCATGCTTCCGTGTAATGGGAAAAGAGATCTCTCAGAGCTGCAAAAAGTATCAGCTTATGAACTTCTCATATTTCCACACTTGGGTTCTAAAAATTCAACAAGAAAATTCAATTGGATGATATTAACAAGTATAGAGAACTAAGTGAAAGAATGTGGATAGGACAAGGAGAAAAAAAAAAAAAAAAAAACTGGACGACAAAAGGATTGCTCAAAAGTGGAGGTCTCAAGGGAATGGGTATATTAGCAATCCACTGTAGTGGATAAACAAAGTGATATATGACCTATGCAAACCCTATTTGCTTTTCTTGGATGTATTGCTCTACTAGCATACTTCTAAAAAATAGCCTATTGACAATTTTCATGCCTTCAGGTAACTCAGCAAGGGAGTCATCAGCTGTCCAACTCATTGCATGATATCACAAGGAAACATGAAATGAAAAGCTGACCAGGCTATGTAAGACGGGTGTTTGTTGTTTCATGCTGCACATGTATTTCTGAACCTAACGTCAAATAATTGGAACTTGAAAACTGATATGATCAAACTATTTCACTGAATTTTTAACTAAGCATTAGATTGTACCTTGGTTGTGATATTGAGGACGAAAAGTAGAGGAAAGACCCTCCCAATCATAGATCCGAGTCACATTGTCTTCAGG
>Ga0325400_1005619_pt1 | contig 11846 bp, 10 predicted proteins | sample PopdelMetagenome_2_FD_205662 | JGI IMG/M metagenome (GOLD analysis project Ga0325400, IMG submission 205662) | Populus deltoides microbial communities from Bellville, Georgia, United States - Xylem-PdKOR-R1 | ecosystem: Host-associated > Plants > Phyllosphere > Stem > Wood/Secondary xylem...
TTCTTTTCTTTAAAGATCATATCATAACCTATTTTATGGACGTTGACCACATCACAATTAATTTCCAAGAGCATATAACGTAAAATTAACATGTAATGTCTCCAATCTATTACAATCACACTCAATCGTCAAATATTATTAAGGAGGATCCATTGATTATCATTATAATCATGAAGATCCTTCTTTTCTATTTTTTTTCCAAGATGGTTGAGACATCCTTTCTCTACGAAGCATACTTTTTTGTTTTTCAATATAATATCATCAAATTCTCATCTATTATAAAATGACATAATGTGTTCTATGTATTTCAATTTATGCAATTCTACTAGACATATTCAAGGATAATGTTTACTTCCATAATTTCATTTAATTTATCACAATTTAGCTAAATAGTATTCAATCAATTCAAGTATTTACATTTCAAGGATTTTCTTTTCCAAATCTTTATGGTGACTGAAACATAGGCCATTCTTTCAAAGTGTTTATTCCATCATTCATAATCATTTCTATTTCAAATCATTAAACACAAGCTAGTAACTATCCTCACATTGTGTATAAACTCAATTTCTACTATCTTGTTTGTTTCTCTAAAGATGTTCATCATATAAGGATGTTTTCTTCCATTTTCTTCTCTTTGCCGAACATATTGTCTCCATTCTTTCAAGTTCATTCAGTAGATCATCACTTTCACTCCAAATATATCTATGTTAACATGAAATAATCATATATCAATACTCTAAGCTTACAATTAAATAAGTTATACAATTCATGACATAAAACAAGAATATTAACACTTTTAAATTTTGTTTCAGCCTAGGTACTTCATTTAAAATACTTATCAAGGTCACTCATTCACAAATTATATCATTCAATTCTATTCTCTCTTCACTTCTTCAATAGGCTGGCCCTAGCTAGGGTTTTCTCTTTAACATATATCAATTTCTTTTGTTATAGAATGTGAAAATATCATCTTCTTATATCAACTTTTTAATCTCTTCATTTGATCTTTCACAATCAGGAATAAGAACTCTAGGTTATCTTATTTGGGGTTTTCCTCCCATATCTAATAAAAACAAAATAACAAATGCCAGAGTTAAGGTTATCCTTACCACATGAAATTAAATAGAATTTGAGGGAGTGTTTTGGTGATTTTCTTCTCCCTCCTTTTGGTTTTTCCTTCGTTCTTAACTGTTGTTCCAGCCGACCTCCTCTCTCTCTTACAACTTCAATGTTTTTTAATTTTTCACCTCACCTCTATTCTTCTCTCACTCAAGTATCTTGTATGGGTGGCATGCAAAGAATTGTTTTCATGAAACTTTTAAGAGAAAAGAAAAGTTAGTCTTTCTCTCTCCCAATGTATTTATACTCCCTCTTAAAGGAGGGTAGACCATGTTTGGATGCTATATTTTTTTTATTCTAGTTTTTTTTTAAGTTGCACCTTAATTGATTTTCTCATGTTTTTTCTGGGTGGGTATCGAGTTAATTTTTTTTTAATAACTATGTATACTATTATAATTTAATTTAACTTAAATTTTCTGATGAGGTTTACATGTAGAATACATGTTGGCATCGTGTGGACATTGTTTTTACACTAAAAAAATTTAGTTCGACTATCTAAGTATCACTATAAAATATATTTATAATAACACCATTTCTTTAACTTTTTATCAATTTCTAAAAAAATTATGCCTTTGAAGATCAATTTTGTTACAGGGAGACAATCATTCATATTAAATGGAGGGAGAGACGAAATCATGATCAATGTTGCATATATTTGAGTTCAGGGTCCTCTTAATTTGCTGAATTTCAGTAGAGTGGAAAAATAATAATAATAATAATAAAAAAAAAAAACATTGAGGAACTACACGTGTTTTACCCCAAATAATTTTAGAAGAACGTTTTTGACGTTGAATTTGTCAGAGGGACTTGAACGTCTACCAGGGAAAAATGCATCGAATTTTACCTAGTATATAGGAATACTCAAGTCACCATCCAACTCCAATTATAACCAAGTCGAGGCATACGTATACCACAGCAAGACATGGATGTTACCATGTGCAAACTTGAATTCAATAACTTCACCTTCATATAGGTCAATCCTCAGCCTAAGAAGCAAAACTTTATGTAGCTGTTTCTTCTTTTTGGAATGTCAACACGTAGTTACATCGGCTAGGGAATAAAGGAGTCTATAATATAACACCATAATTAAGCCTTATAGGAGAGCACAGTCTTCACTTTCATGCAATGGACCTCTCTATCCAGTAGCATTCCATTATATATATGAGGAATACACCCCCACATTTTGTATACACATGCAGGGTCTCACTGACTTCGCGGTAATAATTTTCACAAACCTAGCCACCAAATACTGACGCATCGATAAAAAAATAAAAAATAAAATTAAAACAAAGTATTAGATTTCATGAGCAACTAATGCAACCGGGGCAGATTTTGCAGTCTCTATATACTCTTTAATGCAAGTGATCATCTTTAACAGATTGCAAATGAGACAATCTGTATATGCTGTTTTCATCTGAATTTTGGCTTGTGAAATGGGTCCAGTCCCCCGCCCCAGCCCTGCAATTCTGTTGTATTAACGTGTGTCTCGACATGGTCTCTGGGCTGGCATCTTGATTCTCTAGACTTGTACTATCCACAGTTTTAGAGAGAGAGGGGAATCCTTTTTTATTAGTTAAACTCTTCAATGTTGTAGGCTAACACATTTGTGAGGACCATTACTAGAAATTTTGGGGAAGGAAATTTACCAGTCTAAATAGTGTTTCCTTCTACAAACAGTAAACATTGTTTACTTTTTACACTTGCTAGGGACAATTAAAAAGTAAATCAATAGAGAGAGGCCCCCAATTAATCTCAGTCTTTAGACACAGCCTGGGTATTTTTAAAGCCACCAATCTCAATCTTTAGACACAAACTTTGTAGCCAGGCCAAACAAAATTCACTTCAAGTAATCAAAGTACGTGCACCACCATTTAAACCCTAATATAGAACGCGAGAGTAATCAAACATAAATTTTTATAAGTCATATCAGCAAGCTAAAGGCATTAGAGTAGATTAATATCCATATATAAATCAAAGGAGAGTACTAGATATATCACTAGCAGCTTCAAAGTATAATCTACCTATATATGTGCACTCCATTGGTTACTTGAAGGGGTTATTGAAGTCTCTATTTGCTTCTGGCATTTGATTCCATTCCCATAGTCTGTCTGGAAAGGTGGGTGGTAGCAATTCTGGTAGCATGTTGAGAGGCAGCTGCTGCGATGTTTGTGGTGTCATACTAGAAAGCTGTGAGGATTGGTGTTGTGGTTGTTGAAGAAGATAAAATTGTTGCTGCTGCTGCTGATGATGATGATGATTAATGCTAGCTTGTTGGTAGTTAAGTAGTCTATGCAGATCATCTAATGGACTCGACGATACGGAGGATGTAACAGAGAATAGATTAGTGAAGCTAGGGATTAAAGAGCTGGAAGCTTGCTTGGGCAGGTTTAGAAACATTCCTTCTCCTACTGAAGCTGGAAGTCCAAGTGAGTTGCTAATTGGAGGGGTAGGATGGTATGCGTTACTGTTATGCTTGGAGAGTCCAAGAGCAGTTGTGACATCTGAGCTGCTGCTTGCATCTGTTTCACTCATCTTTTCCATTTCAATTTGTTGTGATGATTGTCCTACAAAAGGTTGAAATCTTTCCAACGTGAGATGACTTTGGTGTTTCTTGTCAGATTGAGGCCCCCTCGATGAGGATGCCCGTGATGGAAGTGAACGAGGGAGGGACGGATGATCTTCTACTCCAGCTCTCTTGTAGACGCGGCAAAGTGATATTTCAACCTGAAAAAGTTAAAAAACCAGGAACTTAACGAATTGATGATTAAAAGAAAGCAAATGGATCATCAAATTAAGGAACAAAATGAAGTACGGAATGAATATTTATCCAGCTTCCGACGTCAATTAGCATCGGTTGCAGTTATGAGGTAGTATTAATGAAGTAGAGTTTCAATATATAGGGAAACTTTTGGGGTCATTGAATTAAAGTTCATGCATTCTGATGCTACCATAAATTTAACTTGTGAAGGAACCTTACATTAAAGAATCCAATTAAATGACAAGAGATTGCAACTTAACTGCCTGTATTATTCCTAGCTACCAACTCTTTTTTAATTATGCCTTTATTTTTTTTTTCCGTGTTCTATCTATATATATAGTTTCATTTATGCACCTTTGCTACTTTTCTTTGCTAGATAGCATATATAGTGTGCTAGCTACGAATCTATTTGTTAGAATTTTTTTTTTTTTAACAATTAGCTTTGCGTTCAATTAATCCCTTAATATAAGCGGATTACTACTCGAGTTAGGATGTATAAATTAGACCTCCAAGAACTAGCTAGGGATGATTATTGAATGGAAAGTAAAGGATTAAAATTTATGGCTTTTGGTTTTCGTATTTATGACCTGGGAAAGAAAGGAAAAAAAAAAAGAAAACAGATTGAAGTAAAAAAATAATAATGAAAAACTTGGTATTTATATGGATGAGAAATCATAGGATTCGTGGTCACCATCAAGAAACAAGAACACTCACAGAAAGATTCCTAGAAAGAAGAACAAGAATAGGAGAGCTTGGAGACTCGTCAATATGTATCTGTTTTCTAACTTTTTCATTTTCATTCATCTATATATCAATATATACACACTATAAAGCTTAATTAAAGGTAGGTAAAGAACATGTAATGAAAATAAATTATAAGTACCTTTTGGTATCGTTCAGTTTCATGGTGTGGCAACCGGTATTCATTCATGATCCAACTAGTTCGGATTCCTTTAGGAGCTTTCCCGGAGTAGAAAACTAGGGTTTTCTTTAAACCAATTGATCTTGAATTCTCAGTTCGGATCATCCGGTCAGCTCCTGTTGCCTTCCAGTAGCCAGAAGTAGTCACACGATTGGGTCGATCCCCGTTTCGATATTTCCTGTCTCTAGGGACATAGAAGAACCATTCTTTCTCTCCAATAGCTGCTAAAGCTGATCAACAATAATATAAATATACAATCAATGATCATGCATCATCACTGGAACTAGGACTGACCAGTACTAGACAAATTGGAAGAGAAAGAAAGACACGGCAAAAATAAAATAAAGGAAAAGGTTGAAGGTTCAGCATATTATATATATACATATATACCAGGAAGTTCCCAAGGATCATAGCGATAAAGATCTAAGAAAGTAATGAGTTCCACATTGAAGCGTTTGCCCTCAACCTTACGGCGAAGGTAGAACTCGACAAGTTCTTCTTCAGTTGGATGGAAACGAAATCCTGGCATAACCATGTCATGCTCATGGTCATCATCTTTGTTGTTGCTGTTGCTGTTGCAATCGTTATTGTTGTTGTTTTGCTCGTTGTTTGTGTTGTGGCTCATGGTTGCTGCAATTGCCATAAACTAGAAAGAAAGACCAACTAGTAATTAAGGTTATGAAATAAATCCAGTTTTGGTTTGGCCTCCCCTCTAATTTATACTTGAGAGAATTGTACGAATTGAGTGGTGCTGCTGCGTGTGCGAGGGCAAGTGGGTATGGATATATGCTAAGATAAGTGATATCATGGTTAAAAATTTGGTACTTTATATGCCCAAAAATTTACTCTTCTCCCCGTCTATATATCTCTTTCTATCTCTTAAAATATTTGGAGAGAGGAAGAAGAAGGGGGGAGAGAGAGAGAGAGAGAGAGAGTTGATCATAGAAAGATCTACATAGCTTTCAGGCCCTACATGTAATGAGGTATTCCTTGAGGGTGTTTAAGAAGAGAAAATGACATTTCGAAAGGAGGCCAGGGTGGCCACAGCCCCTCAGCGGTGGCTTTTGGACCTTTCCTCTAACCATACAATTACATATGCAAATTTTATTTTTTTATAATTTATTTATCACCTCTATCAATATTCTATTCCATTCACCAAATCGTGCGCTAAATTATCCATGGAAACAAAATTTTATTGCAATTCATCATCCTCTACTTCTAGCATTAATTACCTCGAATTTAATCTTAAATGATATATAATATAATTCAAAAATATTTCTTATCATAAAATTAAAAAAATAGAATAAAAAATTAATATGTAAGCTTTGATTTTTTATTTATGAATACCAATAATAAAAATACATGTGTCACATTCCAATACCAATTTGCATATTGTACAAATTAGAAGAGGTGATGTATTTTTTTTGTTGTACAATAATTATTATTATTACTTTTTTTTTGCATATTGTACAACCAAATTGATGTAAGCGAATGATAATATCAAACAAAGAAAGAACACATGAATTTTAATGAGTGAAGGGGGCTACAAATGTGAACACCAAGTTCCTACGTTTTATTTTCTCTAGAATAACAATTCTCAAGTGCCCCTCTTTAGGAGCTTTACAAATCCTTCAAGAGGCCAGAAACCCTACCTTAACTAGAAAACAAAATAAAAATCCAAAATTACAAAGGAAAAAAGCATGAAATCCAAAAATAATAACAAAAATCACAAAACTGTTAAAACCTAGCCCTTCAGGTGATATTTTCAAAATTTAAAGATCTGATAATCGAAGTAACGATTTCAAATCTGTAAAAATTTAAGCGCAATCCAACGGTTTGATCAAAAGTTGTGGCCCTTTTGAGCGGTTATTCTAGTCTGGTGTGACCAAACTTCATTTTGGGCCTAGACCTGTCACATTGATCCATAAATGTATCTGCTAATCCATTCACATAATCTGTTTGGGGCAGATCCTCATCTAGTTGTGGCAGACCCACACCTGACTACTTAGAATCACTAGTTATCATAGGCCTAACTACATCATTCCCTCTGGTTGGAGAGGACTTGTCCTCGAGTTTTGTTCCTCCTTTAAATAAGAAGTCAAGTGTTGGAAATTAAAGACATCAAAAATCTTCAAATGATGAGGAAGACGAATCATGTAGGCATTATAATTTATATTCTAGAATACCTCACAAGAACATATCTTCCTTTTCTTCAGCTTATTATACTCATCCACTAGAAACTTGTCACGTGTAAAGACTACTCACACCAAATTACCAACTTCATACACCACTCTCTTACGATGAGTATCAGCCATGGCCTTATACGTGACATTGTTGTTATCAATTGTTTGCTTGACTTGCTTATGAATGTCATGCAAATAATCTACCATGTTAGTAGCTTGTAGGGTTTAGGATGATTTTAGTCGCCAGCTAAAGTTTCCTTACTACCTCTAAAGAGACCACATTCTTGCAGCTCCTACTATTTATGATCAAACTGCAGACTTTGTCTTTAATGATGCATGTAGAGTGGAAGATACTGCTACGCCTCTAATCCTCATCACAATCACACACCATTGGGTGTCAACAAACTCTTTATAATCACAAGAGATGTACCACCATTTCTATGCAAAACATCATTATCATTGTTAAAATCATCCTCATTATTAGTAAAATTTGTAAGCTCTTCCTTTACTAGCAAATGCTTTCCCGAATGACTCTTTGGTTTGCTACACTTACTATTTTGATGTCCCAATTAACCACATCTAAAGCAACGAAGTCTAAAACTTGCTCGCTAATTTTGTTGGTTTCGCCAAGCTTGATTGGTGGTGTACCTTGGGGCACTACCACTTCTTCTAATAGTTTGTTCTGACCAAATGTTCCTACTAACATTCCTGGTAGTCTGTTGTTTCTCCACCATTAAAGCCCTATGATACGCCTCTAACACTGTCCACAAAGACTGAAGAGACAATACATCCTTAATGGACTATTGTGGGCTATTAAGGTACAGTGCCAACAACTACTCCTCTATTTCTACTAGATCATTCCTTAAAACCAGGTGGTAAAACTTATTAGTGTAGTTATTGACGAATTTACCTCCTTATTTCAGTTTGTGGAGCCTCTGATATAAAGTATGTCAATAGCCAAAAAGAAGAAAGTGTTCTTTGATCTTCTTCTTTATCTTATCATAGTTATTGATTCTAGCTTTCCCTTGTCTCTCTCTTGTCTTTTTCAACTTCTCCCACTAAGCAAATGCCTTTCCCTTTAATCTAATCGCAACCAACTTCACTCACATTTGTTCAGGCATATCCTTGTATTCAAAAATCTGATTAATCTCATTTAACCAGTCAATGAATTCTTCAGCCTGTAAGGTCCCTGAAAACTTAAGAATTTTGATACGAAATCCAAAATCTCTAGATTTGTTCTCTTCTCACTCAAAGGGTGGTCTCCTCTAAATTCGTCTCAATTTTTCAGTTCTGGCCAGGGACCCATGATCACACTGCTGGTCCTGGTCACGCTATCTCTGGTCTCGCAGGTTCCTCTCCTCCAACCTATAATTTAATTATGAGATCTGCCTTTTCATGTCTTCGATGATGAGCTCTTAGATGTTCCTCTCTGGATGAAGGGACTCCTTATCCTCTTTTTGGCCATGCCCTGCTCCACAACCTTTTCCCACCATGGTTGGTTAGCGCACACAACAACAAACAAATTCTCTTCCACTTAATTGCAACACACAACTCGTAATAAACCTTGAATTGTTGGGCTCTGATACCAACTGATACAGATAGAAGCTAAAGACAACAATAAACAAAGTAAGAACATAGAAACTTTAATGAGCGAAAGAGGTTGCAGATGTGAACCACAAGTTCACGAGTTTTGTTTTATCTAAAATAACAATCCTCAAGTGCTCCTCTTTAGGAGGTTTACAAACACTTAAATAGGTTAAAGACTCTACCTGAATTAGAAAACAAATATGAAATTACAAAGAAAAATCACAAAAACTACCAAAATTAGAGCCTTAATATGAGATTTCAAAATCTAAAGATTAGACTGCCCAATGATCGGATGGAAAATTATGACCCTTTTGAGTTGTTATTTTGGTCTATTGTGACCAAACCTTCTCTTCGATCTAAATCTTTCTCACTGGTCAATAAATGTATCTGCTAGGCTATTCATGTAATTTGTCTAGGGTAGATCCTCATCTAGTTGTGGCAGACCTACATTTGACAACTCAGAATCACCCATTCTCACAAGTCCAACTACATCACAAGTTATTTTGTTGATAATGCACACAAGTTCATATGATCTGAGCCAAATTCAAGATAATGATTGATGATATTAAAAGATTTCGGTAATCAAAACATTATGCATCTTATATAGATCATTACTCTCTTTTTTTCCTAGTTTTTTTTAAATTCTTTTCAAAATTTTACTTGTTATTCATATATATATTATGATAATCATTTTATGCTTGTTAATGATAGAATGTTTTATCACCTATTTCCAACACTTCTATTCTAAGGCTTTTTGCCACTAAATATTTTCTTCAATGTTTCTCAAAAGCTATTTCCATAATAGGCATGACTACATTCTACGATTAAATAACAAGATTGCAATTAATAAATTAATATATTTTTTGTTATGTTTAAAAATTTGTCGATATAACAAATTAACGTATTAATCGTGTGTTATATTAACATGTCCATCTAACTAGTGGTTAAACATATTAATTAAGTGTTAATTACTATGCCAAAGTGAGTCTCAAAACATATCTTTTATTGATGCAACAAAAACAAAGAATAATGAGGTTTGTTATAAATTAAAATAATTATAAATAAATAAAACTATAATAATGAAAAAACACCAAAATAATTAATTTTATTTTTCAATATCTCATTTGCCAAAAACTTATTACAACCTTTTATGTAGAAAAAACTTGAAAACCCGATTAATATTGAATAGAAAAATATTCCCTTGAAATAGAAAAGTTAGAAAGGCCTAAAAATACTAAATAAGAAATATATATATATATATATATATATAATTTCTAAACTAAAAAAAGAAAAAAAAATAATTAAGAACAATATTTATTTTCCCAAAAAGATATCTTGCTTTAGTCTCCCTAAGTTGGAATGAACTCATTTATAAGTTCAATTGTTCATTGGGCAGAACCTTTTCTGTTATAAAACATTCTCCACTATAAAAACATCCAACATGATGTTCTTCGAGTAGAACTTCTTCACTCGGAAAATTAATAATCCTTTTATGCTCAATAAACCCTATAGTAGGTCCCTAACACTTTTGTGTGATCCACCCCATCATGGATCCCACCATTAAGCTTTCAAATAACATGTATTAACAAATCACTAGGAATTGTTAGGTAGTGATACCAACTAACAAACATAGAAATAACACCAGAAATATAAGAAGTACAAGAATAAAATATTTAGCCAAAATGGGTCTCCACACAAAAACCCTAATTTAAAATTTTATTCATATTAGAGAATATTTTATCTTTAAGTAATTTGCCTCTCAGAGAGATTTACAAGCCCTTAACTAAACCTAAAAAACAACTTAAATGCACCTTGTAGGCCTAATTCGGGAGCCTTCTAACCTTTTTATAAAATTAAGCCTTTGGAACTTCTTAGCCAAATTTAAGCATTATCCAACCGTTAGATCGAAAGTTAAAGGTCTTTTTGTTATCTCAGTGACTATATGTAACCCAAACCTCTATTTTGATGTATCCTTATCTCATTAGTCCATAAATATCCCTACAAGGCATTCCACGTAGCCCAGTTATGACATATCCATGATTTATTGATCAAAATCACCTTTATTACTCTTCTCGGATTGAAAAGAACGTATCCTAGTTTTGGCCATCCATCCTTTTACATTGTCACTGTTGTTGACCATTAAAAGTGGTTGTATGCCCTTTTCTTCCATTGATGTCTAGCATGTTGGTACTATATAGTTAAAGACTCAAGTGAAGGAGGTCAAAAACCAATCTCCATGACACTCTCGATCTTTATAAAATCAATACTTGTCGCCAATGGCTTGTTCCATATTGTATATTTTTTAACATCATTTTGATTATCCTCACTCTCTTTCTTTGCTTCCTCCTTTTCTGAGCTAGGATAAAAACAATATATTTTTACCCTTACTCTAAACAACTACCTTCTCTCTCTTATGAATCAACATTATATACTTCTTATTTATATTGAGGGTATATGTATTATGACATTCATCATGTATGGCATTCCTTTTTTATTGTCATGGTTTGCTAACAATAATCAAACACATCTTTAAAAACCTAATTACACCAAACATATCAAAATATCTATTACCTATAAAAACCAAGACAAGACAACATTTGTCCATAATTACCTTGCTATATAAAATTGGTTTGTTTAGTTTATAAGTGACGTAGAGCTCTTATATCAATTTACACATATGGAAATAACATAAGAAAGATTGAAGAACAAGCAACACAAAATTATACTGAATATGGTCACACGACAAAACCTAATTTAAAATTTTATTACTGGATATTTTTGTATACCAATATTCTAATCAAAACTCAATATTACAACTCTTCTAGGATGCTTATATACTAGTAAAAAGTTATGAATAAAGTTGGAAGAATAATAAAAGAGTTCTAAACTAAATAGAAAAAAAACCTAAATGAATTAGGAAAATATAACAAATCCCAAATAGTAACTTCTAAGCTTTATTTGAAAATCTCACTGAACTCTGATGGTTACGAAATTTTAACCCAAACAAAAACATGGTTTCAGGAATCTTCTAGAAAATTAAATACTAAACCAATGGCTGGATCATTATTTATACCCATTAACATCAAATTGTGTGTTAGGGAAAACAATCTATTACATTAGTTTTCTTGAGTTGGAAAACCCTCATCCTCAAGTTCTTGTCATCCATCTGTCTACTTTGTTGTTGTTGTCTATCATTAAAAGTGATGTTAGTTCCCTTCTGTTCCACTAACCTCTAGTTTGTTGACACTATACATTTAGCCGACTCAGTAAAGTAGGT
>Ga0325400_1005620_pt1 | contig 11843 bp, 7 predicted proteins | sample PopdelMetagenome_2_FD_205662 | JGI IMG/M metagenome (GOLD analysis project Ga0325400, IMG submission 205662) | Populus deltoides microbial communities from Bellville, Georgia, United States - Xylem-PdKOR-R1 | ecosystem: Host-associated > Plants > Phyllosphere > Stem > Wood/Secondary xylem...
TCTTTATATTAGTTTTAAGTATTTCTTATACCTCAACTTATAAAAATAGTTATTTTCTTTTATAAAAAGAAAACATAATATTAGTTCTAATTAAGTATCTCTCGTACCTAAATTTACGAGAATAATTTTTTTTTTCAAAAAACATATAATATATATAAGTTTCAACAACTCAAATTAATATTCAATCTTAATAGAGTATTAACTATAAATATTTAAAAATAATAATTTAATGCAATATAAATTTTATAATTATTATAATTTTTTTAAAAAAATATTTTTATTCAAAGAATTTTATATTCACTCTAAATTTATTAATTAAATATTTTATAAATATCAAAAGTAAATTAAAGCTTTATTAAAATTAAATACGATTATATGAACAAAATTAATGATGTTAGTACTGATTTGAGACTGAACCAACCAAGGCATGCAACACTGCCCAACGTCATGAAAGCGAAATCAAAGGCCATCAAGAGGTGCACTCGACAAGAATTGAACGTGGAAGTTAAGTTTGATTTTGTCGCAATTTAAAAATATTTTTATATAAATTTTTTAAAAAATAAAAAATTATTTTAATATATCTTTAAATAAAATAATATTTTAAAAAATAACAATAATTATAAAAATAAAACGACCCTGGAGGTTGTTAAAGTCACGGCACCTCCCAAGAGAAAGCAGGGGTCATTGTTTCTTCTGTAGATGAGTTGATTGATAAGCTAAGAAATGAAGCTCATGTCATTTTATTGCCTTTTGGATTTCTAGTTGGTAAAGAACATTGTACACATTAATGTAAATTATTTCTCAAGCTTAATAAATTCAAGCTTGGCGGGGCAATTGGTTTTCGTTTCTGTTTTCTTCTTCTTTTTCTACTCTGCTGCTGTTCATTGACTGTACACTGCATTTTTGTTAGAAATGGAGTTTCGATTCATTAAGCTGTGATTTCTTTTTCCTTGTTTTATAAATGACAAAGGGGGGAGTGTATGATTTAAAAACTCAGCAGCTTCATGCCATGATTCCATTTTTCATGCCAGCTTCAAGTGGTGATTTCAGTAGTAGTTCCATAGGATGAATAGATGAGAAGCTGCTCCTCATATCTTGTTAGGGCCTCTCAGGATTGAATCATGAACTGATAGAGGGTGACTAGACACAGTAGTAGATGATGAATATATGCATCATTCTTTTGAACGCCATGGATGCTTGCTTGTAGCATCATTCTTTTGAACGCCATGGATGCTTGCTTGTATTTTCCAGCGAGTATTCTCGCTGGTCTTTTCTGTTTTTGGCGAGTGGAAAATAATTAGTGCTAACCTGTAAAAGGAATGGCTGGCTATGAAATGGGCCTAATCAAATGAGATATAAGCCCAAAGGTGCTATCTTACAATCACCTAAGGGTTTGAAGATGTGTCTGTTTTTATATTAAAAAAATATTTTTAAAAATTTTAATTTTTTTATAATTTTATATTATATTAATTTGTTAATGTTAAAAATATATATTTTTTAAAAAATATTTTTATATATATTTAAATAAAAATTATTTTAAAAAACAATAAATAAAAATATATTTTTACTTATTACGAAAGTAAAAAACGAAAAAAAGAGCGTGCGAAGAAGGGTTATTAACTTTTATTTTTTAGAAATGAATTAATTAGATTTTTCCCGTGGTCCAAAAAAGAACGCGGCGGCGCGCAAACATATAATGACTGATCCACGTGGTATAAATCTAGTGGGCTTTCACTAACCATAGGTCCCCGACATGATTTACTCAAATTCTAATAGACTAAGAGTACAACTTTTTCTTTTTACATAAAAAAAAAAACTCACAATTTCTCCCTTCTTCTTCTTCTTCTTCTTCTCTTTGATCGTCAAATCCAAAATCCAATAAAAAATTAAAAGAGAGAAAGATGGAAGCAATAGATCAGATTGAGGGGGACGATAGTTACTTGGATTATCTGGATATTTTATTGGGCCCCGCTGATTCTCTCACCAACAGGTATTTTTCTTCCATTAATTTTCTTCATTTTTTACTTTTTTATTTTAATTTTGTTTTCTATATAATTGATTTTTCTTTATCATCATTAGAACCGATTGGGGCTTGCATTTTATGTAAAAAAAAAAAAGAAAGAAAGAGAAAGGTATTTGTGGTTCTTATTCTTATTATGTGAATAAATCTCATAGGGATTTTGGCGGTGCTAAAAAGTTAATAATATCTTTTGAATTTTGCAGTTAAGGTATAAAATTTTATAGAAAGGAGATCTGTAGTAGCTTCAATTTTATGATTAGCTGCCGTCTGATGATACTTTATTGGGTTTTAGTATTGTTGTTGTTGTTGTTATTATTATTATTATTATTATTATTACAGTATTTGCAGCAGTGGTGGTGTTGTGGATATTGATTTTTCATCTAGTGTTGGTGTTGTTACACAAGTCAAAGAATGCTCGCAGAAGAGGTATTCTTTTTCTTGCTTTTTTTAATTTGAATTTTCAAACATACTTGGTGTTGCTATGTTTGTCGAAGCTGAAAACTTTGAAATTGAATGCAATGCTTTTGAATCGTTCATAGAGCATCTTTATGTGTTTGCACTATTATCTGATTTATGCTTAACAAACTCATCTTGAATAGATACTCCTTTTATGTGTCATACAAGCAACTGTTATAGCTAGACAAGTTCAGCTAATGAAATGAACACAGTTGGCGCTTCTTCTTTTTTTCTTCTTGGACTGCCGCATTGATATCATTGAGGGAGTTCCTTAAACTATCTCAATGATGTAAATAGACTGTTCTCGTGTCTATGATGATCCCCTTTTTGTAAAATCTGATATGCCTTGTAACTTAGTTATCTACAGCAAAAATCTTTTTAAAAATTAACTTCTAACTGATTCAGGCTTTGAGATTTGAAAAGCATAAAAAATAAGATGCATGGACAATTTGGCACTGGTTTACTTTTGCTTATATCAATTTGTGGTTGCTCAAACCTTTTCTTCTTAACCTTGTGAAGCCTGTAGTTTTGTGATTAGAATGCATTCACCTAGCTTACTTATTCTTTTCCTCCTTGTGACACGCGGCGCACGCTCATTTTTTTCTAAAGCACAATTATGCCAATGTTATATAGGGGACGAAGTGATTCATGTAGCAGAGCAGGGACCAAAGCTTGCCGCGAGAAGTTGCGGAGGGAGAGATTGAATGACAGGCATGCATCTTCAATCAGATATATATCTATGCTTTGAATTTATCTAGTTATGAATTTGGCATCTTAAGATACTATATTAGAAAATGCAACTAAATTTGAAACTAGCATAGTATCAGAATATTTAAATTTGAATAGGAAGAAGAAAGATGAATCTTATGTTTCCAATTTGTTGAATTGGATACAGCTGATGTATCGCTATCATCAGAGTTTTCACAACAAGTCTTCTAGCTTATGTAGAATGAAGATAATAATAGCAAGTAATATTTTGAAGAATAGATTTCCCTCATGATTGCAGGTTTCAAGATTTGAGCTCTGTTTTGGAACCTGGAAGACCAGCCAAAACTGACAAACCTGCCATACTAGATGATGCTATTAGAGTTCTGAACCAGCTAAAAAATGAGGCTCAGGAGCTCAAAGAAACTAATGAAAAACTTCTAGAAGAAATCAAAAGTCTGAAGGTAGTCATTTCCAACACACATTTAACTACAACAACTGTTATTTCTTTCTTCAGTTTCTGCGCTGAATGGGAATATGATCCCTTTTTTCGAATATCCTAATATAGTTCACCAATCTGAAGGATCTGAGACTTTTATTATTATTTCCCAGTATTATTTGCTGAATTTCCTCTTTGATTCTTTTAATTCCTAGTAATGGAGATATATTTATTTCCTGCTTCCATGTTATCTCTATAACTAATCATTATATATCTATGAACAAAGGAAGAGCTTGCAAAAAGAGGCATCCACTAACTATAGTTGTTTATTCTTAATGCCTGGTCCCTGTATTCTTGGTTTTTAAGTTGAATTTATATTTAAGGTGATTGATGCATTTGAATCTTCTTCAAATTACACCTAAAATTTATTTTCCTATCGGCTTTCTGAGAATGGGCTTTCTAATTTTATGCTCCTGCAACAGGCTGAAAAGACTGAACTCCGTGAAGAAAAACTGATGCTTAAGGCAGATAAAGAAAAGATGGAGCAACAGTTAAAAACTTTGGCTCTTCCCACTTCTGGGTTCATGCCAACCTATCCAGCAGCCTATCATGCTGCGGCAAACAAGATACCAGTCTTTCCCGGTTATGGTCTGATGCCAATGTGGCATTATTTACCCCCAGCTGCTTGTGATACATCACGTGATCATGAGCTCAGGCCACCTGCTGCATGATTCTTTTTTATTCATCAAAATCCTGACAACTTTCAGATGCTATTTTCTATTATTTTCTTAAAATGTAAATATAACTTGCTTTGCACTTTAGCTGATTTTGACAATTCAATTATTGGCAAGTTTAGTGCTGGAGATTGCTTGGTAGGTAGCTAGATTGCAAGTATTTTCTCCAGTAAATCATTTTACTCTACTCTCTGTGATTGTGTGATAGCATTTGGATTTTTCCAGTAACATTTCAGTAGCTTTCTTGGAGTCCCAGATCTTGATTTCATAAATTACTCCTGCCTTAAAAATTCGAGATGCATTTGACATGTTTGAAAATGATCAACATGGAAGATAACAGTGGTTTGTTATATATTGCACTTTATTAATACTATTTTTTTGTACAGGCCTTTCTATTAATGAATTGGTATTGAGAGCTTTCTGTTGGGACCTCGATTTGCACACTGATTTATTTTATAGTTTGGAACTTCCATTGACGATTCTGTTGTTATGCGTGGGAATTAATGTGGGGGTGTGATGTCGACTCTTTGAGGCTCATTATCCAAGTTGATTTTTTGTCCATAAAGGCGGGGAGAAGCTAAGCATATCTTAACATGGGAATATTATCAATATTATTATCAGATCCTCTGTTATATCTGAAGGAGAGGTCCATACAGAGCATGTATACTGTAACATTTCTTTTTCAATTTGCATTGCGTTTAAATCTTAAGAAAAATGTATGAAATTTCTGAGCGGTCAATTTTTTTTTTCCAGCATGTTCCTCCACTTGAAGCATCTCTCTTTATACTACAACACTCTCTGATATGAAAGGGGGTATGCACCACATCGGTCCTTGCACAAGAGGAATAATTTGGAGAATAAATTCAGCTTGGCGATACTTTACTTTCAGTTGAACTACCTATCTATCTGTATCCTAAGTTCCTTTTGATCATCATAAGCCAACTAAGATTGTTCTTCGCTGATCTTCCTCTCTTTGCCCCATAACAGCAAGTACAAGCCAATGATGACAACAGCAGCCCCCAGTATGCTGTTCAAGCCACACAAACGTTTAGGTCAACTTTTCAGTCACAAAATACGATTCAGTACTTCATTTAAATCTGCTTTCCTTAGCCCATTTTATTTTTAAGACCTGGAACTTCAGAACTACGTTGGTCATCATGTACTGGTTAGGTTTATGAGAAATAATGTACTACATCTCAGGAACTCGTAGGACACCAAAATTGTAGAAAGGGGACTGAACATGGTCACGAAAACTGATCCTTTTTCTTCCGTGCACCAGTTTAACGAAGATTGTTGAGCCATAGACCACTATTCCCTGCCGTATATGACCCACAGTAAGAACCCTGTTAGGAATATTCCAAGTAACCACTGTTGACCAACTCTGATGTACTTGGCACTTACACCATAGACAATAGACCAGAAGTCGATAACAAATCCGATTGTCCAAGCAGCTCTCTTATGTTGGACAATCACTGTGAAGACGGCCTATTGTGCAGCCCCCACAAAGCTCATCCATGTGGTCAACGAAAGTTGTGCAGGATTCCTATTCAAAGTCGAAGCCTATATTTTAAGGAAAATTAGCTACATATCAAGGATAAAAGATCCCATATTCGTTCAGAGGAAAATATATATTGAATATGGATTAGAGGATGCCATGGATGTTTCATGACAGGACCCCTAATTAATGTCATAGTCATTACCCCAGCCAAGGAAATCAATGTCCCAAGTGCTATCCCACGAGGATTTCGAAGATCAAGACCTCCAATCTGCTTAAATTAAGTTTAGTAATTAGCTGAATTTCTTACAAGATTGATTAACTGTTTACGTGCTTTCAGTTTTCTAAATGATAATTAATATTGCTACTTACCTGAGTGTAATTGCAATTACGAATGTCAAAGAGGCGATGGTGTTGACCATTGCCGCAACAAAAGTTGGAGAGGTGTATCTCAAGCATGATCTCTTAAAATTCCATCAATTCTAGAGGGTCCTAGCTTGTCATTTGAAGAACCACCTACATTCCACTTTAACATCATAACCATAGGTGTATCCATGCCGAATTACTTTGCATTGTAGTTGTGTTGATACACATAAGAAACCCATTGGGTGATCAAACCAAATCTGGTCCTCTATAGCCCTCATTTTCAGGTGTTGAAATTCAATTTAGTTATAAAATGAAAATCTCAAGGACTAACTCTTGATCATTTGGTTTGGTACCTTGTTAGAAACCACTCAACTCATTCGTTTAAGTCATAAGTTGAAATCCCAACAAGGATATATGTTATATTTTCTTATAGTAATGGTTAAAGCCGCTACAATTTTTTTTCTTTTGTTCCTCTTTCTTAATTTTGAAATGGGAGATTTGAATGCCTCAAGGGTCTCAACTATGAACACTCCTTTTTTTCAGTCTCTTAATTTGATAGATATTTTATTTTTGGAGGGGCTGAATGCATAATTATTATGAAAAAATTAAGGACTAAAAATAAAATATTTTAAAACTTTGGGTGTCAAGCAGCTTCAAAGCATAATGTAGGTCCTCCCCTGCTTCGGCTCCCTTGGAGAGAAAAAAGTCCGAATTCCGGCATTAATTGAACTCACAGTATTGCAGGGTTTAAGAGTGGAGGATGATGCTCCTTATAGACGTTCAACAACAGCTCTCCTGTAGGACTCACCACTTCGACAACTCCTATATATTTATGGATATAAAAACAAAAACCAAAAATGTTATGAAGACAAAGTTGCAAAAAGGTGAAGAGGTTGGAAATTAGCGTACCAAGAAAAGAATCAAGAGTGCTACCTTGAGTAGAATGACGAAACGGAGTGAAAACTAGACAAAAACCTATACATTTATTGGAAAATAGTTGGTGCCATATGTCTGAAACACAAGCACCAAATGTGAGAAAAAAGCAAAGTGGTTTTGGTAACCTGTTAGTGCGTGTCAACCATGCATGGCCATCATTTGCCAAAAGTTAGGCTGGTCACTGTTTCTCAAATTTCAAGATAATTTGATTGTTTCCTCGCTGATCATGTGTATCATCTTTGTTTCCTGATTTTCTTGATCAGTAAGATATGTTTTTGGTGAGGTAGACTTGTAACGGAAACAGTTCTGAAAAGTTGGAGGGCCTTTCTCCTTCCGAGCAGAGTTCAAATGAACAGGCCCATCAAAACTGAGTGTTAAGTTAGTGAAAAAGACAAGGCAAGCAACTGGCATGCTCAATTTGCAGGACAGTTCTCACTGTTTTACTTTTATAGACAACAAGATGAATCCAACAGTTTTTAGCAGTCGTATGATTTCTGATTTCCAATAAGCACATGTCACTGCAATCTATTTTGAAAAAAATCTCCTTTTTCTCTTCGGTTGTGTTTGATTATTAAAAGAAGATTGAGCGTTAATAAATTAACATGAACTTCCCTCAACCTGATTCGGAATTGGAACTTCTAACTAGAGGTGGAGATGGGGAAAGAATTTGTGAAGATACATAGAAAAACTAGAAGGGTGGCTTCAGCACACATCGAGGGGTGTGGTCTTGCACTAAAACTATATTTGCTTAGAGGGGTTTGACGGGGAAAGGTGGGGCTCAACCCCCAAACTTTGTTTGGCAAATATTTTGATAAGAGGAAGGGTAGGGGGTGAGAGGGTTTGCAAGGAAATACCAGAGTTTCTATAAACCCCCAGCTCCATCAACCGTCGAAATTCTCATAAACTTAATTGAAGTGGGGTGTTAAGAAATGAAAATGTTTAAGAATAATATAAATTATATATTGAAATATATTTAAGAGTTTAAATCCTTGAATTGAATTGATTATTTGACAAAATACACAAGATATTAAAATTTTATTAACTAAACGGTTAAAATATTTACACAAAATAGTATGAAGAAATTTAAATTTCAAATTCAAATAAATTTCATATTTATTTCTCACCTGTGTGCTTTCAAATGGAAAGAGTCCATTTGTCCCGCAAAATTTATTGTATTTATACGTGCATGAGTTAGTATGATATTTATATTATGATAAAAAAGTATGCCATCCATGTATGGCACAACGCAGCTGTCCTTGTTATGCCACTCAACACCACAAACTTTTAGAGAGAGCGATTTATTTGTGTCACCATTCTGAGATTTTCGGGAATAGCATGTTCAGTGATGACTGATGAGTCAGCTGGAATGGGTTCCCATCTCTGCATAAATATTACACCAGTGTCTTGCCTAGTTTGTCTTGTCTTGCATATTGCAAAGAGTTTAGCTGCTCAGTTTTCCGACGTCGAAATCGGCATTTCCTGGCTTTATGATTATTTAAGAAGAAATTGTATTCCATGTGTTTTCTTCTTGTATTTTATATACATAACACGTTATGGAGTTTTCCCAGTTATGAATAACAAAACCATGCAGCAGCACATGTTTTAAGGCAAAAATCACTTGCATACAACGAATTAAAATATAGCAAAAGAAACCTGGTTGCCCATAATTCCAACCAGAACCAGGTAGTTATAAAAATGAAAAGGAGTTTGGTGGGATTTGGTGATTGAAATTTTCTCTGTTAGAATTTTTTTTTCTTTTTTTTTTTTTGTTCAAAGGTAAACTAGGCCAGGAGTCCAAGTCATAGAGAAGGAGAGAGCAGACAGACGGGGAGAAAGTTCTTTGTTGTCATTAAGGCATTGCTTTTAACAGGCACCCTGACTCTCTCAAAATCTTTTGAGCAGCACAGCGTGGCGATTTCACTTGATAAAGCAAATCAAAGTAAGTTTTGAAAATCATTATGATATTCTTCTTGTTTTCTTTTGTATTGACACTGTTAATAAGATCAAAATTTCTACGAGACAGATGGCTTTTAGTGTCATGAATATACACTACTGTCTAACCTGCAGCGAATAGCCAAAGCATGATTAGAGATGAAATTGCAGTTGTTATCCAGCTAAAAAAGGCTAAGGCAACTGACATTTGGTATTTCTGGCATTCCCTCACAAAACCACAACTCCCCAAGTCATGAAAGTAGAGCACTGTGATGCCTGCTGAAGCTGAAGCGGCTGCAAGAGACAATATTGCGGTCACCTGTATACAAAATATAAAAAAATTGGCACTGTCAAATGACAATCATAGGAAGACAGAGCTAGTTTGGATTTAGTGATACAAGTCAAGAATAATTAAAAGGTTCCGTTGAGAACAACCCAGTCTCCAACGACAAAAAGGCTGAGCAAGACAGTGTTGTGGAGGGTCTTCTTTCTCACCAAGGCATATGCATCCAATAGTGTTAGTCCAAAGCTCCAGATGATTTGCAAACCCATCGAAGCAATGAGGTAGCTGCATGAACAAGGAAAAAACGTTTGTAATTGGCAATGACTTGGGCACTTTGCGACTGTGATGATTAGTATATCAAACCAAAAAAACATAATATACTGTTTAACCGTTTTCCTCTCAAAAGATGCTGTTAATACAGTCAACAGAGTTTAGAAATAATAATACATGGCTTAAGGCTCATTATACTTGGAGACAAATTATTGTGGGAACTTAAAAAATAGCATCAACAGGTGACACGGTTATAGAAAGACAGCACCAGTAACAAGAATGCAAATTATCATATAGCTTGGGCATGTTTCAATGATTCAGCAATTTCCCGAGGCAATGATAGATTTAGTGAACTATTCTATAAGGAAAGCACATCTCCAGCACGGAATTTTCAAACGAAGTTTTGAGACTTTTTTACTTATATAGAGCATTCAATTCATTCATTTTGTTGATGGTAAACAAGTAAAGAGGTTATCTCTCCAGCAGAAGCCATTCATAACAGAGTAGCTGTGAACACGATGCCAGTTTGATATCTAATTGATAGCTAGTATTACTATATATATATATATATATATAAATCTAAATTTCTTACGAAAAGGAGGTAATGTTAATTTTTACAACATATGGATTGCATCATCAATTTTGTAATGAAAAGAACTCAAATACCAGCTCAAAATTAAATTTAGAGAATAGTATATGAATAGGGCAGGAAAGAGCGAATAATATAATACCAGAAAGAAGTGGAATTGAAGAAGTTAGTGGTGGTGGTCATGGCAGCAATGGAGCCAGCTGCGAAAACACACTGCGAAAGCCTCAAAGCAAGTCCAGTCAAAGTCCCTGGAGCCCCAGCAAAATCCCTCATGTTTTCTCTCTCTTTTTCTTTTTGCCACCACCACGAATTTCAATAAAATTTTAACCTCTTGACGGGTCAACGAAAACACCCATCTCCTCAAACCATCAAGAAACCAAAGACAACAAAGACCCTTAAAACTTTAAAATAGAGGAGAGGATATCAAGAAAACAATTGAGGAAAATTAAGCGATACCCAGAAATTGAGATTGAATCCTCAATTGACAAGTAATGAATTGTATGTGAGAGAATCAAATATATAATGAAGGGAATAATGAGAGAGACAGAGAGAGAAAGGGACTGATCGCAGAGGACATGAAACAAGTGGGAACGAAAGAGAATATTAAAACGGGAACAGATATGGAAGAAAGCTATTGGAGGCTAGAGGCTTGAGGTACACACACACACACACGATGATCATCATAAAACAACACCGGCACTAAATTCACACCACTCCACGCCGGTTTTCCTTATGAATTAACTACCAAAAAAACCATCCTTCATTGCTGTCAATTATTACCATTTATTAGTAATAATTCCAATTTGTATGTGTTCATCAAAAATTTCCAAATAATAATTTAGTTTCAAAACATAATAAAATTTTCTTTTATACAAATAGTAAAATTTAGGGACGATCTCTTAAACATGTACGTTTCCTTAACACTGACCTGAACAAATGAAGAGATTGTGTTTGTTAGTAGAAAAAAAACAAAATAATAACGATGAGTAGGCAAATAATAGCAATTACTAGCTCTCACAAGTGTACTATTTAATTATATATTAACTATTTTAAGTTAATAATTTATAAAATTATTTTAATTTTAATAAAATAAACATATTCAAATATATAATGTGAGTTAAATTAATTTTTTTATTCTCGAAAGTTGAATAATTTTATGAAGTTTGATAATTTCTAATTAAAATAAGTAATACAACAACAAGTAATAATTATTCCTATATGGAAAAGAAATGCAAAATATATTAAGAGGAAAAGGAAAGAACTTTACATATTGAGAGAGAATAAGGAAACATTTAGGAAATTACAGTAAAGGTATGTGGAAAAGTAATGTTGGCTAATCATAGAAAAGGAAATACAACTAATTAATATATAATAATTAGATTTACGTGGAAAAAGAAAAGATAATACAACAACTAGAAACAAGTATTAAGATTCATGGTTTAGTCGTTAATTAATAAATAATTAACACAAATGGTAATAATTAGCTTTTAAAAAAAGTATTGAAATCTCGATTATAGTTATTAAATTAGTAAAAAATCAAGAATATTTTAAATACATAAAGAATCAAGAGTATATATACTTTGTGATTCTTTCTTTTTTCTCTCATTTTATTTTATCC
>Ga0325400_1005622_pt1 | contig 11841 bp, 10 predicted proteins | sample PopdelMetagenome_2_FD_205662 | JGI IMG/M metagenome (GOLD analysis project Ga0325400, IMG submission 205662) | Populus deltoides microbial communities from Bellville, Georgia, United States - Xylem-PdKOR-R1 | ecosystem: Host-associated > Plants > Phyllosphere > Stem > Wood/Secondary xylem...
GTCGCCTTCTTGGGGTTCCACGTCTCGGCCTCGTAGAACCAGTTCTTGGGCGGCGGGTTGGTCGCGCCGCGCAGGAAGACGAGGACGAGCAGGTAGCGCGCGGCCTGGTCGGCGGGGAGGTCCGCCTTGAGCTCGAGCTGGTCGCCGACGCGCAAGGAGGGCACCTGGCCGATCGGCAGCGTCACCTTCTCGCGCGTCACCGCCATGGTCAGCGCCGGGCCGGCGAGGTCGAAGCTGTTGCCCTGCGCGCTCGCGGGGAGGGGCGACAGCACGAGCGAGGAGAGCGCCAGCAGCGCCAGCAAGCGTTGAAGAAGAAGCCGCATCACCCCTCGCTATAGCCCAGCCGCGCGCGCCCGCGCCACCGCCGCCATGGGTGGCGCGCGATCTGGGCGAGGATGCGGCGGCGCGGTGGGGATGGTGGGGCGGGCGCGAATGGTGAGTCCTGTTGGAGCGAATGTTGCGAATGTTGAGTGGCCGGCGCGGTCGCGCATGGGTCGGGGCGGGGGCGGGGCGAAAACACGCCCGGCATGTCGCAGAATCGCCGAATGTAGGACAGTCGGAGGGGACGGAGCGCGCGCTAAAAGGGCGGCCGGGGCGTCGGCATGCCTGTTTGATACAGTGAAGTCACGCCCGAGGCGGAAGTGAGAGGCGACCGAGCGTCCTTCAGTTAGCTGGCCTTGGCACGTGGGTCCGAAAGCACTTTCGTGAGATCCTCGAGTAACTCCACGTAGAGGTGGTCGGTGTTCGCGATATCATCCTTCCACTCCTTTCGGGTCTGCGAGATAATGGCTCGCGATCGGTCGTCGCGCGCTTCATCGTCGCGGGAGCTGGAAGCGCTATCCGTCAGGACGGCGGTTAACGCTCTCTTCTGCCGACCGAAGGCCATGACCGCGCCGCGTGCTGCCGACACCCGTTCTGGTGTTGGTGCGGCCGCCGCTTCCTGTAGTGAGCCACGGGCGGCGGCCAACAGATCAGCGACAGGCGCTCGTATTTTCGTCCATCGATCGACCAGCCCCGCCAACCATCGCTGCGCCCCGGGATCGGCGATCGTGCCGCGATCTTCGAAGCAATCGGCGTAGCGCCAGAACAGTCCCTTATCGCTCGCGGGGCAATTGTTTTTCTCCATCGCCAAGGTCAATGCGGCTTCCGCATAGGCCTGGGCTGCTCTCGACTCGTCGCTACAATGCCAAAACCGACTAGCCCTGGGAGAACTCGCTTCAACGGCGCCGCTCCAACAGTGCGCGAGCGCGTTCGCTGCAGGCTTCGTGCGCTTGTTCTGGTCTGGAGCGAACGCGGCAATTTCGAGTGGCGCCAGGCGGCGCCACTCCTCAGGTGAGATGATGTAGGTCGTGCCGGTCCAATGCCGATATTGCGTCCGAAGCGTCAGCCTGCCGTCGTGATGGCGCTCGAGCTCGATGCCGGGGATCGGGAGGATGCCATAGGGATCGATCGGCAGGACGCGTCGGACGTCACGATCCCCGAAGATCATGTCGTCGATCGGGGTGAAGCCGTTCTCGACCATCAGGCGATGAGTAGCGTTCGAGTCCGGGTTCTGCGCAGCGGCAGGTCGATCGAGAAAGCCCGCCAACATAATCGCGCCAACTGCATGGAAGAGAGTTCGCATCGAAGAAACCTTGTTAGGGAATATCCGTGTGATGTGATCCGTCAACGTTGTTGCTGCGAGGGCGATCGGCAGGTGACGGGGAAGAATCGGGCGAACCATCACTTACGCCATCGCTGAAGCTCGTATAGGACTCGTCATAACCGTACCTTGGATCAGGGATCGGTGTGAGGCCGGCCTCTTTTTCAATCGCCTTTGCTATCGAGTTGGCGAGCTTTTCGCTTGCTGGGTAGGAGTCGTTTTCATCCAAGGTTCCATGGGAGGATTGCCACCTATTTTCTGCCTTGCCAGCGGCTGTGTTGTGAGCTAGTTCATGCAAAACTAAATATTGTGCAAGCTGGTTGTTGTAGTCAGATTGATTTGTTGAAGGTAGATATTCGCTTAGTGTTTTAACGTTAAAGTGAGTTACCCGTTCTTATCTGTGCTTGCTCCTCTTCCAGAGCCGTTAGGATAGTTTGCATTTGCAGGATCGTCTATCTGTATCTTTAGAGCAGACCAAAGTTTTTTTACTTCGACACCTGTTACGGTTTTTGTCTTTCCGTTCGATAGTTTGACGCTTAATTCTTTTTTGTCATCAATTTTGGAAATCTGCGAATCCATAGCGTTAATCTGGTTCTTCAGGATTCCAATCACCCTTTTCTGGTCATCCGATGGCTGGTCGATCGCGACGGTCACGATGCGGTCGGCGAGCGACGGCACTGGCGCTGGTGACGTGTTCTCGGGCGCGGGTCGTTGCCCCTGCACGACGACATCGGGTGGTAAAGAGGAGTCCGTACTGGACGGAGGGGTAGGGGTGGACGTGTCAGGAGTGGAGCGCGGACCCTCGACGACGATGTCGGGCGGGGTGGAGTTGCTCCCGCAGTCGCCCCCGCCGCCGCCGCCCGTGCCGGTAAGCGACGGCGCCTCGTCCTTGAGTTTGGATGTCTTCCACGCGCCGCCTGTTCGGAGATGGTCGGGATACAGGCTCGGTCCGCTCGTGCCGCCGAGACGTAGAATATTGATGTCGGAGGTTGGCTTGTTCGAGCCAGCTAATCGCGACCTTTGATCGTTGGCCGTCGCCTTCAGCTGCGGATCCCGCGACGATGCCCGATAGGACTGAGATCGCGATATCGTGTTCATCGATCGTCTCCTGAAAGGAAATGAAAAGAGATCACGTGATCTGGATTTCATCGTAGAGGCCGAACGGATTAGAGCGGTGTCGGCTTGTCGCGTCGTCGAGGCAGATCATCGATGCGAGGACGCGCGCTGCGATCGTGGCCAGCAACGTCGCCCCATCTGCGACCCACGCCGATCGCCAGCGCACCTCATCGTTAACCACCCCTCAACCAAATTCCGTCATCTCCTCGCCATCACGGGTCACAGGATCGGGCGAGGGTGATGACGGCGATCGGCGCGACTTCTGCGGCACAGGCGGGCGAGACGGTGGACGTCGCCATCATCGGCGCCGGCCCGGCGGGGCTCACCGCCGCCTATCTGCTCACCAAGGCGGGCTATAGCGTCGCGGTGCTCGAGAAGGACCGGCGCTACGTCGGCGGGATCAGCCGCACGGTCGAGCACCAGGGCTTCCGCTTCGATATCGGCGGGCACCGCTTCTTCTCCAAGTCGAAGGACGTGGTCGATCTCTGGAACGAGATCCTGCCGCACGACTTCATCGAGCGCCCGCGGATGAGCCGCATCTACTACGAGGGCAAGTTCTACAGCTACCCGCTGCGCGCGTTCGAGGCGCTGGGGCATCTCGGCATCGTCCGCTCCACTCTGTGCATGGCCAGCTTCGCCAAGGCGCGGCTGCTGCCTCGCCGGCGCGTGCGCAGCTTCGAGGACTGGACCGTCAACGCCTTCGGCCACAAGCTCTACTCGATCTTCTTCAAGACCTATACCGAGAAGGTATGGGGCATGCCGTGCGACGAGATGAGCGCCGACTGGGCGGCGCAGCGGATCAAGGGCCTGTCGCTCGGCAAGGCGGTGATCGACGGGGTCAAGCGCTCGCTCGGGCTCAACAAGCGCCCCAACGACGGGATGCAGGCCAAGACGCTGCTCGAGAACTTCCGCTACCCGCGGCTCGGGCCGGGGATGATGTGGGAGGCGGCGCGCGACCGCGTCGTCGAGCGCGGCGGCACGGTGCTGATGGGCCATTCGCTGCGCCAGCTCCACCACCATGCGCCGAGCGGGCGCTGGACGGTGAGCGCGGACACCGACACCGGCATCGCGACGATCCACGCCGCGCACGTGATCTCCTCGGCGCCGATGCGCGAGCTCGCCAGCCGGCTCCACCCGTTGCCCGCGGCGCTGCCGGAGGCGGCGAACCTGAAGTATCGCGACTTCCTCACCGTCGCGCTGATGATCCGCTCGCCCGAGCTGTTCCCGGACAATTGGATCTACATCCACGATCCCAAGGTGAAGGTCGGCCGCATCCAGAACTTCCGCTCGTGGTCGCCCGAGATGGTGCCCGATCCCGCGATCGCCTGCGTCGGCCTGGAGTATTTCTGCTTCGAGGGCGACGGGCTGTGGACGTCGAGCGACGAGCAACTGGTCGCGCTGGCGACGCGCGAGATGGCGGCGCTGGGGCTGTGCGATCCGTCGCACGTCGTCGGCGGCACGGTGGTGCGGCAGGAGAAGGCCTATCCCGTCTACGACGAGGATTACGCGCAGAACGTCGACATGCTGCGGCGCGAGCTGGAGGGGCGCTACCCGACGCTCCACTGCGTCGGCCGCAACGGCATGCACCGCTACAACAACCAGGACCACGCGATGATGACCGCGATGCTGACGGTCCGCAACATTCAGGCCGGCGCGCGCGTGTACGACACCTGGGCGGTCAACGAGGACGCGGAGTATCACGAGAGCGGGCGCGAGGGCGAGGCCGCGGCGCTGTCCAGCCTGCGCCAGGTGCCCGGGCGGATCGGCGCGGACGTGCGCCGCGCGGCGTGATGCGATGACGCTGCGGCGGCGCCCCGCCGTGTCGGTGCTCGCCGGCTGGCTGCTGATGTCGCTGCTGCTGGTCGCGGCGAGCTGGGACGCGATCCGCGTGCGGATGTTCCTCGACGCCGACGACGCGATGCGGCTGCTCGAGGTGCGCGACTGGCTCGGCGGGCAGGGCTGGTTCGACGTTGCACAGCACCGGCTCAACCGCGGCGACTTCCCGATGCACTGGTCGCGGCTGGTCGACCTGCCGCTGGCGGGCGCGATGCTGGCGCTGCGCCCGCTGCTGGGCGCGGGCGGCGCCGAGCGGGTGGCGCTGGTGCTGGTGCCGCTGCTGACGCTGCTGGCGGTGACCGCGCTCGCCGCGCTGCTGACGCGACGGCTCGCGGGGCGGGCGCGCGTGCCGTACGCGGTGCTGCTGGTGGCACTGGCCTCGCCGCTCTTGTTCCAGCTGCGCCCGCTCCGGATCGACCATCACGGCTGGCAGGTCGCCGCCGCCCTCGCCACCGCCGCGGCGCTGCTGGCGCCGCCGACGCGGCGCAGCGGCGCGCTCGCGGGCGCGGCGCTGGCGGTGCTGCTGACGATCTCGCTCGAGGGACTGCCGATCGCCGCCGCCACCGTGGGCATCGCCGCGCTCGGCTGGGCGTGGCGGCCGGCGCGCGGGGCGATGGTGGTGACGCTCGGCTGGACGCTGGCGGGCGCGGCGAGCGCGCTCCACCTCGCCACGCGCGGGCCGCTATGGGCGCAGCCGGCGTGCGACGCGGTGGCGCCGGCGTGGCTCGCGGTGCTGTGGGTCGCCGCGGCGGGGCTGACGGTGGCGGTGGGGGCGGGGCGATCGGTCGGGGGTGGACCGTTCGCCTCGTTCCTCCGGTCATCCCGGGTAGGATCCCAGCTCTTTCGGTCAGGACTCCTTGAGCCGGACGGTGGCGTTGTGCCCGATGGCGCAGGGGACGCGCGCCGCTCGCCGCTTCGCCTTCCTGCCTGTACAGGAACACCCGCCCAGCTGACGCTCCGTCTCCTTCTCCTCGCGCTTGCCGGTGCCGCCGCGGCGGCGACGCTGCTCGCGCTCGCCCCGGCTTGCCTCGCCGGGCCGTTCGCGACGCTGCCGCCGCTCGTGTATCGTCTGTGGTATCTCGACGTGCTCGAAGGCCGGCCGCTGTGGGACCAGCCGCCCGCGCTCGCCGCCGCCGCGATCGGCCTGCCGCTCGCCGGGCTAGCGGGCACCGCGCTGGCGCTGCATCGCCTGCCGCCGCGCGGGCTGACCGAGGCCGCGCGCGAGCGCTGGTGGCTCTACCTGCTGCTGCTGCTCGCCGCGACCGCGATCGCCGTCTGGGTGAGCCGCGCCGCCGCCACCGCCAACGCGCTCTCGGTGCCCGGCGCCGCGGTGCTGCTCGCGACCTTGCTGACGCGCCCGCGCCGGCTCACCGCGCCGTTGCCGCGCATGCTCGCCACGCTCGGCGCGCTGCTGCTCGCCTCGCCCGGCCAGGTCGCCGCCGCCGCGCTGTTGCTCGTGCCCGGCCCGGTCGAGCGCGCGCGCGACGACTCGCGCCGGCCGAGCTGTGCCACCGCCACCGACGTGCGCGCGCTCGCCGCGCTGCCGCCCGGCATCGTGTTCGCGCCGATCGACATCACCCCCGAGCTGCTGGTGAGCACGCGTCACCGCGCGATCGCGGGCGGCTATCACCGCGGCGCGCGCGCGATGGAGCGGGTGCTGCTCGGCTACACGCTGCCGCCCGATCGCGCGCGCGCGATCGTGGCGGCGAGCGGCGCCGACTATCTGATCGCCTGCCCCGGCCTGCCCGAGCTGGCGCAATATCGCGCCGCCGCGCCCGACGGCCTGTGGGCGCGGCTGGAGCGCGGCGAGCGGGTCGCCTGGCTAACACCGCTCAAGGTGCGCGGTCCGGTGCTCGCGTGGCGTGTCGCGCGCGACCCCTTGCCCGCGGGGGCCGCGCGCCCTTAAGGCGCTCGCGATGCAGGCAGACCGGCTCCATTGGTGGCAGACGCGGTGGTTCGTGCTCGCCGCCATGGTGGCGGCGTGCGTGCCGCTGCTGTGGCCCGACATCCCCCCGATCGTCGACCTGCCCGGCCATATGGGGCGCTATCGCGTCCAGCTCGACCGCGGCGCGCACCCGTGGCTGATCGACTGGTACCAGTTCCGCTGGTCGCTGATCGGCAACCTCGGGGTCGACCTGCTGATCGAGCCGCTCGCGCCGCTGATCGGGCTGGAGCCGGCGGTCAAGCTGATCATCCTGACCATCCCCGCGCTCACCGTCGGCGGACTGCTGTGGATCGCGCGCGAGGTGCACGGGCGCATCCCGCCGACCGCCTTGTTCGCGCTGCCGCTCGCCTATGGCTATCCGTTCCACTTCGGCTTCGTGAATTTCGCCTTGTCGATGAGTTGGGCGCTGTGCCTGTTCGGCCTGTGGCTGCGGCTGGCGCGGCTGGGGCGGTTCACGCTGCGGGCGGCGCTGTTCGTGCCGCTGTCGTGCCTGTTGTGGGTGTGCCACACCTTCGGCTGGGGCGTGTTGGGCGTGCTCGCTTTCTCGAGCGAGCTGATCCGCCAGCACGACCTGCGCAAGGATCGGGCGGGGGGGCACTGGCTAGAGAGCTGGGTGCGCGCCGGTCTGGGCTGCGTGCCGCTGGCGCTGCCCATGGTGCTGATGGTGGCGTGGCGCTCGGGCGCGGATGTCACCGGGCAGACCGCCGATTTCTTCTACTGGCGCACCAAGATCGCCTGGATCGTGATGGCGCTGCGCGACCGCTGGCTGTGGTTCGACGTCGCCAGCATGGCGGTGATCTACCTCGTGCTGTTCAAGGCCGTGCGCGACCCGAGGATCGGCTATTCCCGCCACCTCGGCCTGTCCGCGCTGCTGATGCTGCTGGTGTACATCCTGCTGCCGCGGATCGTGTTCGGCTCGGCCTATGCCGACATGCGGATGGCGCCCTTCATGGTGGCGGTGGCGGTGATCGCGATCCGGCCCAAGCCCGGCGCGGACCTGCGCCACGCGGCTTTGCTCGCCGCCGCGGGGCTGAGCTTCTACGCGGTGCGCCTCACTGCCACGACGATCAGCTTCGCGCGCTTCGACGCCGACTATGACGCCGAGCTCGCGGCGCTGCCGCACGTGCCGATCGGAGCGCGGCTGATCAGCTTCGTCGGGCACAATTGCGTCAACGCCTGGCGCATGTCGCGGCTGGAGCATCTGCCCGCGATCGCGCTGGAGCGGCGGCTGGCCTATACCGACGACCAATGGTCGATGGCGGGGGCGCAACTGCTGACCGTGCGCTACGGCGAGGCGGGGCCTTATGCGCATGATCCGACGCAGATCGTCACCTCGGTGAAATGCCCGTACGAATGGTGGCGCCCGGCCAATTACGCGCTGGCGCGCTTCCCGCGCGACGCCTTCGACTATGTCTGGCTGATCCGCCCGCCGGCGTACAACCCGCGCTTCACCGCCGGCCTGGTGCCGGTGTGGCGGTCGCCGTCGAGCAACTCGGTGCTGTTCCGCGTCGACCATGATGCGCCGCCGATCGAGGCCAGCGACGAGGAGCTGGGCGTGCCCAAGTGGCTGATCGAGCGGATGCAACGCCGCCGCGAGCGGCTCGAGCGGCTGCGCGAGCGGCAGGAGCGCGAGCAGGAGCGGCTCGAGCGGCTGCGGGTGGAACAGGAGCGGTAGCAGGCCGGGACGGCGACGGATCGCCTATGATGACGGGGAGAACGTGCCTTGAGTTGATGGGTGCACGATAAATCGTTGCGACGGCGCGCGCGTGATTGTACGACCCCCATGAAGATCGAGCTCGACCCGGCCAAGGATCGCGCCAATATGAAGCGGCACGGCCTGTCGCTAAAGGCTGCCGCAGCGTTCGACTGGGAAACGGCGCTCGAACGCGAGGATGACCGTTTCGACTACGGTGAGGTTCGCTTCGTGGCGCTCGGATTCATCGCGGACCGGCTGCATGTGCTGGTGTTCGCTGAGGGATCTCACGACCTTGCGATACGCGCCATCAGCCTGCGCAGGGCGGAGAAGCACGAGGTGAGATTCTATCATGGCCTCCGTTGACACCGAGCACGACGATAATCCGCCGCTAGATGCGGCCTTCATGGCAGGGATGACGCCGTCGCGGCGCGGTCGGCCGCGATCGGAGGCACCGAAGGTGGAGGTCAAGATTCGCTTGGACGCCGCGACGGTCGCGCACCTGCGCGCGAGCGGCCCCGGCTGGCAGACCCGGGTCAACGCGGTGCTCGGTCGCCTGGTGTCGGCCGGCGAGATCTAGCGGGCCATCCAACGTCGGTCGTGCTCCGGCGCACGCCGGAGCACGTCAGCTCCGATGGCAAGGATCGTGGTATGAGCGCTACCGCTCGCTGGTGCGGCCTCACCCCCGCCGGAACGGGGTCATCTCGCCCAGGAACTCCTGCTCCTGCGCCACCGCGGCGCGCTCGCGGACGAGGAAGTCCGCCACCGCGCGGCGGAACGACGCGTCCGGGATGTAGTGCGCCGACCAGGTCGGCACCGGGACATAGCCGCGCGCCAGCTTATGCTCGCCCTGCGCGCCCGCCTCGACCGTCTTCAGCCCGCGCGCGATCGCGGCGTCGATCGCCTGGTAATAGCACAGCTCGAAGTGGAGGAAGGGCACCTCCTCGGTGCAACCCCAGTAGCGGCCGTACAGCGCATCGTCGCCGATCAGGTTGAGCGCGCCCGCGATCGGCACCCCGTCGCGTTCGGCCAGGACCAGCAGCACGCGCTCGCCCAGCGCCGCGCCGAGCAGCGGGAAGAAGGCGCGGGTGAGATAGGGGCGGCCCCATTTGCGGCTGCCGGTGTCCTGGTAGAAGCGCCAGAAGGCGTCCCACTCGCGCTGCCCGATCGCGGCGCCGCTGAGATGGCGGATCGTCAACCCCTCCGCAGCGGCGGCGCGCTCCTTGCGGATCGCCTTGCGCTTGCGGCTGGCGAGTTCGCCGAGGAAGTCGTCGAAGCTGGCATAGCCCTGGTTCTGCCAGTGATATTGCGTGCCCTCGCGGATCAGCCAGCCGGCGTGCTCGAACGGCGCGATCTGGTCGGGGGCAACGAACGTGGCGTGCGCCGAGGAGAGGTCGTGCCGGTCGGCCACCGCCTCCAGCGCGGCGATCAGCGCGGGCGCGGCATCGGGATCGCGCAGCAGCAGCCGCGGCCCCGGCACGGGGGTGAAGGGCACCGCGATTTGGAGCTTGGGGTAATAAGCACCGCCGGCGCGCTCCCACGCGTCGGCCCAGCCGTGGTCGAAGACATATTCGCCCTGGCTGTGGCTCTTGGCATAGGCCGGTGCGATCGCGGCGGGGGTGCCGTCGGCACCGTCGACCACCACCGGGATCGGCTGCCAGCCGCTGCGCCCGCCGACGCTGCCCGATTCCTCCAGCGCGGCGAGGAAGGCGTGGCTGAGGAAAGGGTTGGCGGTGCCGGCGCAGGCGTTCCACTGGTCGGCGGGGACGGCGCCGACCCCCTCGGCGATTCGCGCGGTGAGCGAGGTCATCGCCGCCTAATTAGGGCGGCGCGCGCGGGGGTTAAAGGACGCAGGCGCGGAGAGTGCGGTTTCGTCCGCCGGTTCGGTGCCGTCGATCGCCCCGCCCATCACCGTCATCCCGGGCTTGACCCGGGATCCATGGTGCCGGGCACGCATCGGCCGACGCTCTTGAGGAGAGATGGATCGCGCCTCGAGGCCGGGATGACGGTGATCACCCGGGCAGAGCGCGTCACTGCCTCTGACCGTCCAGCGTCAGAGCGAGGCGGCGACCTCGACGATGGCGTCGACCTCCACCGCGGCGCCGAGCGGCAGCGCCGCCACGCCCACCGCCGAGCGCGCGTGCTTGCCCGCGTCGCCGAACAGCTTGACCATCAGCTCGCTGGCGCCGTTGGCGACCTTGGGCTGGTCGGTGAAGTCGGCGGTGGAATTCACGAACACGCCCAGCTTCACCACCCGCGTGACCTGCTCGAGCGAGCCGAGGTGCGCCTTGAGCTGCGCCACCAGCATCAGCGCGCAGCGCTGCGCCGCGTCCTGCCCCTGCTCGAGCGAGACGTCGTCGCCGAGCCGGCCGGTGACGACCGCGCCGTCCTTGAAGGGCAGCTGGCCCGAAACGTGGAGGAACCCGCCCGCCGCCACGACGGGGACATAGGCGGCCACCGGGGCGGCGGCCTGGGGCAGCGTCAGGCCGAGCTCGGCGAGCGCGCGGTCGATACGATCGGTCATGCACTGTCCCTGCGGCGCGCGCCCGCGCGGGTCAAGTCGGGGACGGTCGAGTCCGGGTCGACGCCGCATCGCGCCGAACGCCGCGCCACATCGCGCCGGCCGAAAATTTCTCGCGACGCGCCGGGGCCCGCACGCCGCCCTTCCTATCATGGCCTCAGTTCGAGTGAGCACGTCCCGGTCCGGCAGCGCGCAGCGTCATGCCGGCGAGCGAAGGGGCGGCCGGGAGGGGGTGACGGAACATGGCAGACCAATCCTCGACTGATTCCGCCGTCGCTGTCGCGCACGGTACCGCAGCGATCGCGCGCCGCGAGGTCGTCCTCGCCGGCCTGGGCCTCCTCTCCAGCGCGAGTCTCGCCGCGGTGCTCGGCGGCGGGCGCGACGGCGACGTTGCGGCCGCTGGCAGTGAGGCGCTGGGCCCGATCGAGCGGCTTTCGCTGGGTGCGGGGGCGGTATCGCCCGGCGAGGTATCGGGTGCGGCGCCGATCCTGCCGCTGCTGCCGGGCGGCGCGACCGATGCCTTCGCGCGGCTGATGGCCTATGATCCGGCGGCCGACCCGGATGCGGCCTATTTCCGCTCGACCGTGCCGCTCGCGCCGCGGATCGCGCCCTTCGCCGCCACGCAGGCGCACCCGCGGCTCGACCCGCGCGCCGGCGCCGCCACGCTGGCCACCACCAACCGCACGATCGCGCCCGACGCGCCCGACGTCTGGCGCGCGGTGCGACACGCGACCAGCCCGGCGGGCGGGGTGCAGGTCGCGCGGCGGCTCGGCGTGCACGACATCGTGGTGCAATGGGGCGGCACCGGGATCGTCCCCAACCCGGCACTGACCGACGCGGCGCATCGCAACGGCGCGCTCTGCCTGGGAACGATCTGGCAACCCGACGCGCGGCTATTCGACGGCAGCGTGGTGCCGGTCGAGCGCGTCGCCGAGAAGCTCGTCGCGCTGGCGCGCTACTTCGGGTTCGACGGCTATTTCGTCAATCACGAGCTCGGCTCGACGCAGGCCAAGGCACAGGTCGCGCGCCTGATGGCGGCGATGCACGCGGCGGCGCGGCGCGCGCGCGTCGCGCCGTTCCACCTCCAG
>Ga0325400_1005623_pt1 | contig 11839 bp, 4 predicted proteins | sample PopdelMetagenome_2_FD_205662 | JGI IMG/M metagenome (GOLD analysis project Ga0325400, IMG submission 205662) | Populus deltoides microbial communities from Bellville, Georgia, United States - Xylem-PdKOR-R1 | ecosystem: Host-associated > Plants > Phyllosphere > Stem > Wood/Secondary xylem...
TCGAAATTCTGAGTTTGAATTTTAGGTACAAAGTGAAGTAAGCCAACACAGAGGGACGCTTTTAAGATTGTTGGGAGAGGAGACTTGTCGAGTCTCAATCGAAACTCAAACTAGCTGAAAAATATTCTTTACAGAAAAAACTTGGTCGAGGTCAAAGCTAGCAAACTTGATCCGGTTTAAAGCACGAGTTATTCATTCAATTCAAAATAATTTAATTTCAAGATTTTTAAATGAAAAATAAAAAGCTATTATTTAAAAATAAATAAATTAAATTTTAACTGGGCCAACGTAATTTAACAAAATTAATTTTTATCTAATTTAATTTAAAACTCAATCCAAATCAAATAACAAATTAATGAATTATTAAGTTGGTCTGCTATCCCATGCTGAGTTTAATAATTCTAATAGAAGTTAGAGATTTTTTAAACAAATATCAAACATTTGATAAGGGCAATATTTCTGGATAATAGATAGATTTTTAACAATACTGGGTAAGTCATTACAAATTCTGGCGACACGCAAAGTTTCAGAAGGCAATGATAAAGCTCCCTTGCGGGAAAAAAAAGGCTTCTGCTTCTGCTGCTGCTGCTGCTGCTGCTGCTGCTTCTGCTAGGTTACTCCATAATTTCATCAGTAAATATTGCAATTTATTTGCATGATTAAATGACATATTGTCCAGTATGGAAATTTGTCATGTGATTTTCCAATTCAACGCTATTTCTTTCTGCGTAGGATCTATTTCTTTAATTTTTCAGAGAAGAGCACTTTTAACAATATATATGAACTTTGTCTTTTGCAACCACGCACGAATGTAAATACGTCAGAGCAACTTCATCATGGATGAAGCTAAGATACCATTCAATGGAGCACATGTGATCACCTTATAAAATATCCAATGACATGCACAACTCAAAATTGAAACCTAGCTCAGGCTCAATTATTTTTTTACTAACTATCTGAACTAACTTCTTTAGGCAGTGCTACTAATTTTAAATTGCGAAAGATTGGTTGTGGTAGTCAAAGGAGATGAATGTTGCTTCGTATGTACTCGATAGATGGCCAGCATTTTGTCATGATCAGGCTAGTATTTTTTTTTAATTGAAAAAAAAACAATATTTGAGCACTGCTAGCATGTTTTAAAAAGAAAACTGATGACTTCAATTATAGATCCTATTGGATCAAATAAGATGCTTAGATTTAATTATATGATGAAAGAATACGATAATAAATGGACCAAATTTAAAAAGAAAAGGTAATTATGTTGACTTGCCAAAAGAAAAATAAAATATGAAGCTCAATTTTAAGACAATTAAATGTTAGATGATGAAATTGAAGAAAAATAGCAAAAAAAAACGTCCAGAGTCAACCCAAGTTAGTATGGTAAACTCGCGACTCGGGTCATGAAGTGAAGCTAATCTCATAAAAAAGAAAATAAAAAAATAACAATGTCCAATTCCCAACAATCCAAATGTAGAAGGATGAAAGCAAAAAAAATCGGTTAACAAAAACAACTCCAAAAAAATAAAACACCAGCAGACTCGGGTAAGGGTAAGGTCGTCAAACCTCTCAAGCCAAATCATGTGAACAGGATAACTAATTAAAGACAAAATGATAAAAAATACAAAGCTCAATTCTCAAAAAAAATATTGATGGGTGGAGCTGAGAAAAAATTCAGTGTTAAAATAACTACCTGGAAAAAAAAAAAGATCAGAACTAACTTGGCCAAACCCATCGAACAAGCGACCTAAGTCATGATATTATGATAACATTATAGAAAGTAAAGCGAAAAAAAATAGCAAAGCTCAATCTTCAATAAAACTAATGTTGAAGAATAAAATCGAAAAAAAATAGATGAAAAAAAAAGAATGATGTGAATCCAAGTTAATATTTCATACATGTGACACAGGCTACAAGACCAGGATCACTATGCCAAAAACAAATAGCAAAAACCTAACTCTCAATTAATTTAATGTTGAATGATGAAATTGAAAAAAAAAATCAATTCTAAAGTAAAACAAAATAGCAATTAAAAGTATGTGAACCAAATTTAACATAAAAATAAAATTAAACAAAATGCTAAAGCATGAAATTGGAAAAAAGTCAATTAAAAAAAGGAAAAAAAATAAATAGCAATCAAAAGAATGAGGACCAAATTTGATATAAGAATTAAATAAAATCAAATTCTAAGTGACAAAATTGAAAAACAAAATCAATAAAAAAACATATTCAGGATAAATAAATAGTAATAAAAGAATAAGAACAAAATTTAATACATTTGTTAACAAATAAGATAACATCTTTCAAATTTTGAAGGTTAGTGTAATTCCTAATGAAAGGAGATAGAGAAAAGGGAGGACAAGAAAAAAAGCTCATGAGAGCTTAACCATCATGCGAACACTAACACACACCACATCATTAGGAAAAGTATAGCGCGACACTTCCAATGCCATCGTATAAGTCACGTTTGGCCATCATGGTGATCCTCATACGCCTCCTGAAGACTATAAAACCCTTCCACCTATTAGCACATATGTTACATATGCCACCCTATTTTCCCTACCCATTACCTAGATTTTCGTACTTGTTTCAATTTCAATCTTCATCCCTTAACACTTAGTTTTTTTATTAAAAAAAATAGCTATCTTCCATTTTATTTTACAAAATTGAGCATCGACTAACCATTGAAAATTTCCCTTGATATTGCATGTTCATCATATCAAGACAACCAAAATAAACTACCAAACCAAATCTCAAATAAAGCTAGTGCAATGAGATCAAATTGAAAATAAAAAGTTAAGGAACTAAAAAAAAATACAAAAGGTACATGAACTTGCCCTTTGATAATGCGAATTTGTCCCTAATTTTAGCAAAAAAAAAAAAAGAGTGGACATTTCTTTAAGTTTCAAATTTAGTCCAAGATGCTATAATTATTGTAAATCAATGAAATTGACATTTGTTTCACAAAATTGAGATTTAATTGAGGGACATAATATTCTTTTGATGCATTGAGATCCTCGCATACATGGAAAACAAATTACTAAGATCAATCATAAATTAAAGCAATTTTGAATGATCAAAATTTAAGACAAAGAAATCGAGGGATCAAAATATAAAAAAAAATAAGGACTAAAAAAAATGCATTATTTGAATGAATAGTGCATCTCCTCACACACCATAGTTCTTAGGTTTTTTATAATTGGGAGAAAAAGCAACAAATTTTTAGACTTATAGACTAGTTTTATTAAACTTGACCTAGATGATGGGGTAAATCTAGTGACCTACCAACCTGGAATTTGGCCTGAATTAGGTTCCGAATTAAACAGGGTGAGATTTGACCTGATCAAACTCTATCAACTTTATAGATCAACCCACAGCCTAGTCAACTCGGCCAAAACTTAGTTTAACTTTGCTTTTTTTGAAAAAAATGATAATGATGTCATTATAACTTTTCTTAAAAAAATCTTCAAACGACACCATTTTAAATCAATTTGAGTTTACTTATTCATCTTGTGACTCGAGTCTTAGGCAGGATCATGAACCGAGCTGGGTATAACAACTTTATCGGAGATCTTATTTTCACCTTAGATGGAAGGAAACTTAAAATGGACCGCCCCTCTATGAACCTCTACATTGATATTTGTGGGAGGCTCTTGTAAAGTTCATACATAAGAACAAAGATTATTTGGCTTGCACTACGGTACAGGTTGGAACAAATTTTTTTTAACATAAAAAACATATCTAGATATTACTAATATTTTTTTCTAGTAAAAAAAAGTCAATTAAAAAGGAAGAAAAAAACTCGAGTCAACCAAGTTAACTCATCAAACTCGGGGTCTGGTCATGAGTATAGGATAGCCTTATAATAAATAAATTATAAAAAAATATGAAGTTCGATCCCTAATAAATCTAATGTTGGATGATAAAATTAAAATTAAAATAATAAAAAAAAATATTATTTCAATGAATAGTGTGATGTGAGGAGAGGGGTACAGTAAAACCCCCTCCCCCTTTAGTTTTTTTGTTAATAACAAATAGAAAAAAAAATTGCAAATAGAAAAAAAATTGAAACAAATTATAAAATTCAATTCTCAATCAATCATGTGTTGAAAGATGAAATTGAAAAAAATAATTGAAAAATGACATAAATAAATATTTGAGTCAACCAGGATTAACCCGCCAAACCCACTACCCAAGTAATGGGATGGGAATAACATCATAGAAAACAAATCAAAACAAATCACAGAGCCTAATTATCAATCAACCCAATGTTGAAAGATGAAATTGAAAATAAAAAACTTGATTCAACTAAGTTAACTCATCAAACTTGTAATTCAGGTCATGAGTATGAAATAACCTCATAAAAAATAAATTAAAAAAAATTATAAAGTCCAATCCTCAATAAATCTAATGTTGAATAATGCAATTAAAATTGAGATTGAAAAAAATAATATTATAATAAATAGTGTTATGTTACAAGGGATACCCTAAAACCTCATCCTCCTTTAGTATTTTGTTAATAATCAATCAGAAAAAAAATGAATCAAATTATAAAGTTTAATTCTCAATCAACATAATTTTAAAAGATAAAATTGAAAGAAGAATAATTAAAAAAATATATAAAAAACCTCAAGTTAATTATAATTAACCCGTCAAATATGTGACCTGAGCAGGAAATGTGTATAACTTTATAAAAAGTAAATCAAAACAAGTTACGAAACATAATTATCTATCAATTCAATATTAAAAAATGAGATTGAAAAAAAAAATCAATTAAAAAAGTGAAAAAAAATTATTAAACTAATTTTTAATAAATCTAATATTAAATAATAAAATTAAAGCTAAAAAAACATAGATAAGGAGGAAAAATAAACAAAGGATAGGAAAAACAAATTATATCTTTGAATAGTGTTTTGCGAGATAGAATTACAGTAAAACCCCTCAATTTTTTTGATAAATAATATTTAACCCCAAAGGGTCAGCCGAAGTGGCTGTAAGTGTAACATCCTGATTCTGCTGGGCTTTTTGTTTGGTCTCGGTACAGCTTCGACCTCGGGCCATTCCTTTATTAATATTAATCTCATCTCGTTTACCATAAATCAAAAATCTTTACATGCCCGTCTGCTTAAGCTGTTCACAGACTTAGCTATAGATCAGATAGGTCCATACGTCTATGATCAACTCAATTTTTTGTTAAATTTCAATTTTAAAGATATAAAGACACATATCTGATCTATATAGGTTTTATCTTTTGAAAATAAAATAATATAAACAACGAAAAAGAAATAAGAAAAATTAAAAACATAATATTAATTAATTAATTGATTAAAAAATAATTAATCATTATTTTTTTGGATTTTAACAAAAAAAAAGTATAAAGAATGAAAAAGAATTTCAAGATTTATATAAAAAAAAATAGCAAATTTTGTTTAATAATTTCTTATGGTTTCTTCCAATTTATAATGGATTTAAAAAAAAAATGAGACCGATAAAGAATTTGACATGTGTCCTGCATGTCTTTAATAATCAAAATTAACGAAAAAGAAATTAGATTAATTATGAATTGAGGGACCTCCGTGATCTAACAAATCAAATCATTGGGTTTTAATTAATTAAAATAAAACCACAAACATGTATACCATAGAAAAAATAAATTGTATCGTTAAACCATCAGCTGGTACTAATATTTCAAAGGTAGAATAAAATGACCACATTAATTAATGAAAGACTTGTAATTATTTTTATGTTTGTTTATTTTTGTATTTTAAAAATATTAAAAAAAATTAAATTTCTTTTATTTTTTTCTTTATTTTAAATTATTTTTTTTTGTGTTTTTAAATCATTTTAATATATTAATATCAAAAATAATTTTTAAAAAATAAAAAATATATATTATTTTAATATATTTTTAATAAAATATATTTTAAAAAACAACAATCATATTTTCCGTCACGCTGAATTTACACTTAATTCTTTTTCTTCTATGTCGTACTTTTAAAAAAAATTAAATTTTTTATTTTAAATTAATTTTTTAAATCATTTTAATATGCTAATATCAAAAATAAATTTTTAAAAAATAAAAAAATAATATTTTAATATATTTTTAAATAAAAATTATTTAAAAAAATAATTATTACTATAATATTAAATAAGCTTTAAATATCTCACGTATGCAATATGATATTGCAAGATTCCCCATGTATGAATAAATTCTTGTTTGGAAATGGGACTTAAACAGAGATTGATTAAAATATAAGTTTTTATTACTTAAAATTAATATTTTTATATATTTTCTGATTATTTTGATATATTAGTATTAAAAATAAATTTTAAAAAATATATGTATATTATTTTAATATATCTATAAGTAAAAAATACTTTTCAAAACAATAATTACTACATTCTTAAACACTCTTCAAGTAAAATTATGTCACTTTTTTTTTACCCAAAATTATTTTTTAAAACCTGGATAGACTCAACAGATTCAATCAAAACATGATCGACCTAGTTTATTTCATAAAAAATTAAAAAAAAATTAACTTGATATCGTCTATTTAAAAATCTAGATTAAAAACCGAGTAAAACCTCACATGTTTTGATCATTTGAAAAAATTAAGGTTGGGTTGGGTTTAAAAAACTCTGCACAAAATATATAGAAACAAGTCCATTATTTCAAGCCTTCCATTGTAACCCTTTGCTATCCTAAAATTAAAACCCCTAAATAAGAACCTTAGCATATATCATACTCGTATAGTGAAAATGGTATTAGATTTAAGATTTACAGACCTCTCCATATGGCAACCACAAATCCTCGCCACCCTAGTGAGAGAGAAAGACGCAATCCTAAGCGCGCACAATAAATACGACGAGTCCTGTCATCTACAGTGAAGATGTTTTATTAATGGACTTTAGCAAAGCTAATTTGGCATTTTGGTGTGGCCGTCAGATTTCTGAGCTTGAGATGTTGAATTAGGATGTGGTGGTATTAGTCTGCCCCCCTCCCCCTCTGCTTACTGGTGGAGTCCGTATCGCAAGAGCGCTTACTGCTGCATCTGTAGAAGGATCTTCCTATAAGCACATAACAAATCAAACAAGACATTGATCAGTATATAATACTTTCGTCGAACTAATAATCATGAGTCCGTATCTAGAAATGGAAGATTATCACCACCATGAATGTTTAGTTTAAGTGATTTCAGTATAATGTCACGCTTTCCCATTACTGGGGATTTTCATTATGAGATATCAGGATCGATATTGGGGACTAGAGAATTCCTCCATTTGTGTAGTCCGAAAGGGTTAAGAAAAAAGGTTTAATATCACACTGATATGTGATAAAGTCGCATTACATAGGCCAGTGAGACTGTAGTACTGTACTGGTATTCCTCCATTTCACGAGAGGTTTTGAACAGTTGGAACCTCTTCTTTATAACAAAAAAAAAAGTCATGTTTTACAGGTTGAATTCATCATAAGCTAGGGCAAAAACATAGCTAGATTTGCTCGATGCATGGGTTGTGTACCTGTTTACTCACCTTGGCTCAAATTAACAGCAATATATTTGCATTTTATGAGTCTTAGAAAGACATAGAGTTGTACATGTGTGTGTGTGTGTGTGTGTGAGAGAGAGAGAGAGAGAGAGAGAGAGTGAGGGAGAGAGATTACAGAGGTATCTGTGGGAGGATCAGCTTGTGGGTCTGAAGCACTTGTTGGAGGAGGATATCGTGGGCTTTCTTCAGAGGCTTTTTCATCATCTTCTTGCTTTGAACTTGAAGTTGATGAGCTTTCTGGGGTTATCCTTTGGTGATCAACAGTACCCAGTCCCAAACACCTGAGAAGAGCATTGAAAGCTTCAACAAAAATGGAAGGGCTATGAGAGATTTGAAGAACATCTCCCTGTATCTCCTCCTTTGTTGACGACCCTTTATCCATTTTGAATCTCCTCTCCTCTCCTCTCCTCCTTGTTCTTTGATCTACCTCAACAGCTAGCCTCACTTCAGTAGGTCTCCCTAATGGCTGTCTGGTGTATATAATGCGACTTGATAGCCGTTGACGTCAAGTACGAAACAGTCCCCGGTTCTTGTCCCTTCAATTTCACACGTACGTGGTGGGTGCCTTTTATGACCCAGTCTAATGAATTTCACGAATGAGTCATTGGAAAAGATTTCAATTTGTATGCATGAGGAATTACAAAGTAAATTCAACAATCCACATCATGAGGCTTATGACATGGTTTAATTACCACAAAGTAAATTCAACAATCCACATCATGAGGCTTATGACATGGTTTAATTACCTACAAAGTAAATTCAACAATCCAATTACCTCAAAAGATGCTCTAATAGAGAGTTAATTTGAGTGGAACTACCTTTCAGTACTTCCAATTTCCATATCATACATGTAGCACCCTTTCATCTATAGTTAATTAAATCCAAGTCGAGGTTAAACTGGTACAAAATACGGATTATAGGTTTAATGAATTAAAATGATATTATTTTTAAAAAATTAACTGAAATTTTTTTATGTTTTGATTAGATTACAAGTTGAGAGGTCATGAAACCTGGAAAAACCGAAAAAGAGTTGCCCATTTGAGAGAAAACTTAACTAATATCAGCAAAACTATAACCAATGAACATGGCAGTAACAGGTTGGGAAGGAGACAGAATGCTAAGTGCCAAAGGGCAATAAGTATTATTAAAGAGGCATGACACAAACGAAGCTACCCCTTACCTACTCCTGGGAAGGGATGTCAGACCATACAGCTTGTTCAATTCATTAATGTCGTTCTCTGTTTGTCTTCTAAAACCTACTCTGATCATATATACATGTATTATATTCTGAAAATTGCTCTAACTGGGATTGCAGGTCTGGCCATGAAGAATCTCTCCTAATAAACTATTTTATTACGAGTCTGGATACACTGCATGCATGTATATTTTATCCCATTAAATTGTAGGCATCGAAGTTTCAATCTCACCTAACAACGATGATCATAATATGATAACACGAACAAGTATATCTATATCGATCATCGTAGCTCATATCGAAGCATTCCTACGAATGAAGTAATTGTTCGTACTCCACCTGCACTTGGCATGATCGCTCGTATATGATTTGATTGCCTTCTATTCTTTGGATATGGATCATCTTCAATACTGTAAGGAAATAACCCAGCAATCGGTACTTGATACATACTTTTATATATGGGGAAGATAAAATCAATATCAGAATTAAAGGAAAGTCTATAAATATACCCTTATTGTGCCATTTATTAATCCTACTGTAGAATGTTTTTTGTGGGGTAATTACTCAATTACCTTTGTTTTCGTATTAGAATCTCCTATTTCAACCTTACAGTAAAAACACCGCATTTCTCATTATTTTTATAATTTTAGACACAAATTTATTCAAAAATTCCCATTCCAATTATGATTTTGGATAAAAAAGAATTCAGCAGAAAAGAAAAATGAATAGCAATTAAAGAAAAATACATTTTACATAATTAAGTTCTGAATTTATATATAGAAAGTATAAAATTTAAATAAGAATAAATAAAATTACCAATCATGTATTATCAAAACAAATTACTATCAATGCATATATCAATCAATTTAATTAATACACGTCAAATAAAAATTTTGACGAAAAAGAAAAAAAAAATAGAGTTTCATTTTATGAAAAACGAATTTGTGATAAGTTAGAAAATTATGTTTACAAATTATAAGTAAACGTCTTGAATAAAAATAAAGAAGAAAACAAAAAAAAATGGTGGGAAATTTTTATATTTCCTTGTCTATTACTAATTACTTCATGGATAAGTATAAAGTCCAACATCAAAAATTCAAAAAAAAAACCTAAATTCATCTCTAACCTTTTTATTTTTTAATTTAAATGGGTAAAATTACTCCCTTATACATTCATTACAACCAGCTCGGTTAGTTAATGAGGAAAAAAAATTTAGGATTTAAATTTGCAATTATTTGACTAATAATGTTATCGAGGAACACTCAAAATTAAATTGTTAAATTGTTAGGTGAAATTTTATGAATGATTTAGGGTGATTATGTAACAACGCAAACTTTGGAATTAATTAACCATTCCATATCTGAGTGTTTTTAAGCATTGAAAAACTGAAATTTAAAAATAAAACTTAATTTTGTGTTTGAAATTAATTTTTGATATTATAATATTATTTGTGAGTTTGTAAAGATTGTTTGCATAGTTTTTTAAGGAGATTAATGTTCTGAAAGTAGAGTTTAAAAAACAATAATTAAAAAAGAAAATTATAAATTAGTTCTAGTTTTGTAAAATAAATTAAATAGTCCCTCTTGTTTTAATTAAATAATTCTTTGATCAGTGTTAACCATATTTAATTTAATATTTTTTATTTTAAAAAATATATATTTTTTCTCTTCAATCTTTCCATGTTATCTATTTCCCCCCCCCCTTTTTTTTTCTAAAACAAATAAATGGAAAAAGACCATGCAGTTAAAGAAAATAATAAAATTACAAATAGATTTAAGAATATAGAGACTAGTTAGTTTTTTTTTTAACTAAAGAAAATATTTAATTCATTTTGCAAAACTACAAGGATTAATTTATAATTTACTCTAATTAAAAGGAGTCCAATTCAAACACTAAATACATAATTGGAGAACTAAAATAAATAAAGAAACAAATTATAGTAGTTATTTGTCAAAACTGGACATTTAATGAATACTATTCATTGAAATAATATGTTGTATAGCATCGAGTGTTATTTTTTAAAATTATAAATATCTATATAATAAAATTATGAAACATACTAGAAGAGCTAATTAACCTTGACTTTTATTTAATTCATTACATAATAAAAACTCATACTTATAAACACTTAGAAAAAAAAATATTTTTTAAATGTGGAATAAATATATATATTTTAATTTATTTACAAACTACACCAACAAGTAAATTTATATGATTCTTGTATTTATAAATATCACATGTCATCACTAAGAAAACAACCTAAGAAAACAAGCTCATACTGTTCTCCCTAGCATATATTATCTCTTCACACATCTATATTTTATTCCTCTCCTATTTACTAACTTAATTATGAAAGAGTCTCGTTTAATGACAAGAAATTTATTCTGCAGGTCAATCATCAACCCAGGACACGGTCAAGGATCGAAAGCTCGGATTCAGTCTGAAGTTTATCACAACTTCATCAGTACAATTGTTGAAATTAATCGTTAATGGAACTTCGTGAGTCAATCGAAAAAATAATCGAGGTGGATGGAGATTCAAATCTTAAAATGAATGTGCGTTGTTGCTTTTTTATATCTAGTGCGAGAGGGAGAGCTGGAGAGATTGCAAAGTTTCCTTCTCTTGTTGCTGTAGAAACTAGCTAATGATTACTGGAGCTTCATGAATCCATAAGAAAATAGATTATTCTTGCTAAACAAATTCAATTTGGAATGAAGTTTTCTGTTGTTTATTAATTGAATGATAAAGTGTGTATAATGCAATACTGTTTCTGTGCCCTGGTACCAATTTCACAATGATATTTCTCCATCAGTTTGTTTTATTTTTTTAATTAACGTGGATGTTCGTGTTAATTTATATATATTTTAATTAATTTTATAAATTTTTAAGTTAATAGCTATGTAAATTTTCAATAACTTTAAAATTTATAAAAATCAAATTAATAAATTCTAAAATAAATTTATAATCTTATAAGTTATATCTCTTGAAATTTCAATCATGTCAACTTTCTTTATCAACAAAAACTATCCATTCATCATTAAAAAAAAAAAAAAAAGGGAACTTGAGAATTTGGGAGCACTACAGCATTTGTATCTCATG
>Ga0325400_1005624_pt1 | contig 11839 bp, 6 predicted proteins | sample PopdelMetagenome_2_FD_205662 | JGI IMG/M metagenome (GOLD analysis project Ga0325400, IMG submission 205662) | Populus deltoides microbial communities from Bellville, Georgia, United States - Xylem-PdKOR-R1 | ecosystem: Host-associated > Plants > Phyllosphere > Stem > Wood/Secondary xylem...
ATTGCTAACAAGCAACCGCGTGCAAAAGGGTATCTTTAATTTTTCATGTGAACGACCACAAAAATTAACTTTTCAGTGAGGATCCAAGCCCAATTATTTATTATAATTAGGCATTATTTAGGGGCATATAAAATTGTATTTTTTTTTAATTTTTTTAAATTATTTTAATGTATTGATATTAAAAATAAATTTTTAAAAATAAAAAAAATTATTTTAATACATTTTCAAATAAAATACATTTTAAAAAATAATTATTCTCGCATTATTAAACATCTCAGTAATGAAAAAGGTACAAAGGAGTCTTGGTCTTATTCATTTTTTTTTTTTTGTGAGGAACAATCCATCAAAATTTTAATCAGTCATATTAAACCTAACACAACTAGGAAACGGACCCCAAATAGATGTATACCGCCACAAGACACATTTTGGGCCACCTGATTTTCAGCCATTAGACTCATTGATTGGAAAATGAATTCTTAATTTAACCAAAAAAAAAAAAACTCCACAAGAAAAAATCGAACAAACCAAAACTTCATCATAACCAAAATTATATTGGGTTTCTTGAAACATATACAAGTAGCGAAAACAGTAAATATAAAGTTTTATAGGAGTTGTAAGGGTCTCGTTAGACATATCTAGAGTTGTTTAGGGTTTATGCGAAGATTATCTAAAGATTAGATGTTCTTTTCGCTTTAAGGATTTGCTTCAAGGCTAAGTTATCGCAAATCACAAGTTGTCCAAGTATGCGGTCTCTAACAATAATCCACAAGAATCACCAATGAGAAATCTCCTAAACCTTTTTAAGAGAAAATGATTGTTATATCTTAGAGTGTTAGCTCTTTTCTTTTTGTATTTTAGGTGTTTACATATGGTACTTTTTTCACAATTCTTTTCCTTTTCTTTTAGGAAATCAGGTGTTGGACCAGACCACAAGCCCGGGCCCAAACAATACCCAATATTGGGCCCAAGTCGCGACACCTAATTTCATTGAAAAAATATTGAAAAATCTTGATCCATCAGAATGAAAAAAATACATAATATGAAATGCTTTGCAAACAGTATACAGAAAGCTCTGGTGATTAAGAACGAACATTGAAAAGTTGCTAAAGGAAACCATTCTACACTCATAGTCCACTAGGAAATATATGAAAGACTTAGCTATAAAAATCATAACTCACATGGAAAACATATACCCTTTGCACATCATCCTCATCTCAAATATAAAGAAGCTTCTTATTTTTATCATATGTCTCACACTTCACTTCTATGGACTTTATTCAAATAAGAACACATAGGCCTTTTACCTGCTTTTTTAAGTTTTTTCAAAGAAAAATGAAATCAAAATCACCATTTTTTTATAAAATATATGGACTATGTCACATGTAACAAAACATCATAATAGTTTAGTTGACTACTTATGGAATTTAATCATGGTTTATAATTACTTTCATTTGATTTTCTAACTCGAAGATTAAACTATCTAAAAAATTAAATAATGTTTGTTTTAGAAAAAAAATGTGTGAGAAAAAAAACTAGCTAAATGATGGAACAACATATTTTATACATGTTTTTTTACCTAAAATCCATGTTCAAAACAAGTAACCGAAGGCAGAGTGATAATGTAACACCTTTTGGGCTTAACCAAACGCTGAGCTTAATCGTATATAGGTCTGACAAGTTGCTAGACCCATCACTCTCGGGCTCAACTAATAGCTGAGCCCAAGTATAAGTGGCTTTGGCAATCTTATTAGGCTTTATTTTGGACCACGAGATTTTTACGAGTCAAAGAAATTTTTTCTCTAATGAGTCAACGATATTTTCCCACTTTAGAATATAAGAAATGTTTTAATACTAGCAAAAAAAGAGGATTTTTTAGTCAACCCTCCACCAAAAGAAATGTTTTATTATAATTAGGCATTATTTAGGGGCATTTAAAATTGTATTTTTTTTTAATTTTTTTAAATCATTTTGATGTATTGATATTAAAAATAAATTTTTAAAAATAAAAAAAATATTTTAATACATTTTCAAGTAAAATACATTTTAAAAAATAATTATTCTCGTATTATTAAACATCCCAGTAATGAAAAAGGTACAAAGGAGTCTTGGTCTTATTCATTTTTTTGGTGAGGAACAATCCATCAAAAATTTAATCAGTCATATTAAACCTAACCCAACTAGGAAACGGACCCTAAATAGATGTATACTGCCACAAGACACATTTTGGGCCAACTGATTTTCAGCCATTAGACTCATTGATTGGAAAATGAATTCTTAATTTAATAATAAAAAAAACTCCACAAGGAAAAATCGAACAACCTAAAGCTTCATCATAACCAAAATTATATTCGGTTTTTTGAAACACATACAAGTAGCGGAAACAATAAATATAAAGTTTTATAGGAGTTCTAAGGATCTCATTAGACATATTTAGAGTTGTTTAGGGTTTATGCGAAGATTAGTTAAAGATTAAATGTTCTTTTCGGTTTTAAGTATTTGCTTCAAAACTGAGTTATCGCAAACCATAAGTTGTCAAAGTAGACGGTCTCTAACAATAATCCACAAGAACCACCAGTGAGAAATCTCCGAAACCTTTTTAAGAGAGAGACATTGTTATATCTTAGAGTGTTAGCTCTTTTCTTTTGTATTTTAGATGTTTACATATTGTACTTTTTTCACTATTCTCTTCCTTTTCTTTTGGAAATCAGGTGTTGGACCAGATCACAAGCCCGAGCCCAAACAATACCCAATATTGGGCCCAAGTCGCGACACCTAATTTCATTGAAAAAATATTGATAAATCTTGATCCATCAAAATGGAAAAAAAATACATAATATGAAATGCTTTAAAAACAGTACATAGAAAGCTCTGGTGATTAAGAACGAACATCGAAAAGTTGCTAAAGGAGACCATTTCACACTTATAGTCCACTAAAAAATATATGACAGACTTAGCTATAAAAATCATAACTCACATGGAAAACATATACCCCTTGCACATCAGCTTCATCTCAAATATACAGAAAATTTTTATTTTCACTATATGTCTCACACTTCACTTCTATGGATTTTATTGAAATAAGCACACATATGCCTTTTACCTTCTCTTTTAAGTTTTTTCAAAGAAAAATGAAATCAAAATCACCATTTTTTTTAAAATATATGTACTATGTCACATGTAACAAAACATCATAATAGTTTAGTTGACTACTTATGGAATTTAATCATGGTTTATAATTACTTTCATTTGATTTTCTAACTCGAAGATTAAACTATCTAAAACATTAAATAATGTTCGTTTCAAAAAAAAAGTGTTAGAAAAAAAACTAGCTAAATGATGGAACAACGTATTTTATACATGTTTTTTTACCTAAAATCCATGTTCAAAACAAGGAACCAAGGGCAGAGTGATAATGTAACACCTTTTGGGCTTAGCCAAATGCTGAACTTAATCATATATAGGCCTGACAAGTTACTAGACCCATCACTTTTGGGCTCACCTAATAGCTGAGCCCAAGTATAAGTGGCTTTGGCAATCATATTAGGCTTTATATTGGACCCCGAGATTTTGACAAGTCAAAGATATTTTTTCTCTAATGAGTCAAAGATATTTTCCCTCTTTGGAATATAAGAAATGTTTTAATACTATCAGAAAAAGAGGATTTTTGAGTCAACCCTCCACCAAAAGGTAAGAAAGATTGGCTATAAAGACCCATTGGATCTTTAAAAGCAATAGGTTCTCAATTTTCATTATCGACTGTATATTTATTTTAAGATTCTCTCTTTAAAATATCATTTTTTTTAATCTAAAAAAAAAAAAAATACTTACTTAAGCATTATAAAATCCCTATATTCATAAAAATGATATTTTGCAACTATCAGACACCATCCACCAGCCACTTTGACTAGGGATAATGAATCAAATTATTAAAACCAATATATTAATCGATTATTCAACACATAAGCCTTGTTCTTAAGTTATTTGGATTTTTTGGAACATCATCAATAGTGCCTTCTGTGGGAATTGATAAAAAAAACCATCGATTGGTCTTCCAGAACTAGTTTATTGACATCCCTAGTCACTATCAAAGACATATAATCAAATCACTCCTAGAATGAAATGTATCATAGATCTTCCTATAATTGTTGGAACATTTGCTTCATCAAAGCTTCAACAACATTTCAATAAGAAGTAGGAAAGACTATGCGATAATTTGATCATTTTAAGTCAGAGTATGGTTTCTTTTACTTATGGGCTTAATGAGACGAGCAAATTTGGGTTAGGTGTTTTCCAACTTCATGAATGCAGTTGAAGCCTCGAGATTTGAGAAAGCTTCCAACAAGTACAAGTGGAATGTTGGTTCAAACCATGAAACATATGAAGTCTATTTCGCAACTACCCAAAAGACATCTACTACAAAAACTCTATTATCTCCTCATTTAGAACTAAGACTATAATCTCAACAGAAATGTCATTGAATCGATTATACCTTAAAAGATAATAAAAATATACCATGGTCAAAGACTAAGAATGCAAGTTCTTATATATGAATTGAATTATTCAAAGTAATGATGTTTTCTTTTCACCAGGTGTCATAAAAGGAAATAACCTTATAAGGATGAAATAGAATTAGTCTTTTTAGTGCAATTACACAATTTACCTTGGAATGGATCAAATTCTCCCTATTATGATTGTATGATTTACCTAGAAAGGGATTGACATGGTCTTCCTAGTGCAATTGCGCATTTCTTCAATGATGGGGTTGACATGACATCTCTCCAGGGCAATAGCCTCACAACTTTCTAAGAATGAGATGAAATCAGTCTCTTTAGTATGATTGCACAATTTACCTTAGAATTGATTGATATGGTCTCCCTAATGAGATTGTATATTTCTCTAATAATAAGATTAACATGACATCTTTTTAAAGAAATAGCTCAACAACCTTTCAAGAATGAGATAAACCCAATCTTTCTAGAGAGATTGCATAATTTACCTTATAAGGGTTTAAAGTCTCTCTAGTATGATTGCACAATTTACCTTGAAAGAGATTGATATAGTTTCCTTAGTGCGATTGCATATTTCTTTAAGGATGGGATTAACACAAATCTTTTCAGGGCAATAGCCTCACATTTCTTTCAAGGATGTGATAAACTCAATCTTCCTAGTGCGATTACACAATTTACTTTGGAAGGGATCAAAGTCTTCCTAGTGCAATTGCACAATTTACATTGGAAGAGATTGGCACAATTTCCCTAGTATAATGACACATTTATTCAAGGATGGGATATACTACCTTAGTAACGATGCTTTACCTAAGAACATTAACACCAATCTCCATCTCATGTTTATAGGCTTTTTAACAATACACTACAAATTCATCCAGACCGATAGGAATATACCAAAAACCAAGATTTTCACTTGGTTCCAGGCAAGGGCAGATCCCTCTTAAATCTTGATTAAGATTAGACAAAGTTCAAATTTGATAAATGTTTTTCTAAATATGGGTGTTAGACTTATATAAATTTTCAACAATTTTCTAATGGTTTTTAGACCCTACATGAAATTTTTAATATGGTGTTAGACCCACACTGATTGTTTAGGGAATTCCCTTAATATTTTTTCAAGTATGGGTGTTGGACCCATATAAAATTTCAAAGTTTTTTGTAAAGGTCTTGAACCTCGCATGAAATGTTTACTATGAACATTAGATCCTTACACAAGTCAAAAGAGAAATGAAAAGAATAAAATTTTTATAAAATAAGAAATATATGTTATACAAATAAACCCTAGAAGACCGAGGTTGTGTATATGAGTAAAAGAAGATGGAGAAAAAAGGCTTAGATATATAGCCCAAGCTCTTTAGTTTGATATTCCTCATGTTGGCAGTATCAACCTTGATTGAGAACACATCCATAAAAGTAGGCACTGGGATTGGATAAAAGGCAGCTCTAAAGTCCACATGATTTCTCTAGATTCATTGAAGAAATATAGGTTGGATATGACAAGTAAGATCTTGTCCCAAACCATCTCGGTCAAAGCCTAAGACCTGTTAAAAAAATTCTTGGAACTCTTCAGAAGAGTTTCTTAAAGACTTTAGCTAAGCCTAAAAACTTCAGGCTTCATCCTTAGACCCTTTTAGGTGGTTTTTTCCTCAAGGATCTCATATTTCAGAGTATCTACTTGGTTATCAGCGGCCTAAAACAATTTATTATTGGAGCATAATTGAAGAAAAATGCCTTGTATTTATTCCTTCAGCGATGAAAAAGCCATCTTAAAGCTCCTTATTTTGGCCTCCATAACAACCTTCTCTTCTAGTCGCTCAAAGACAACTTGATTAGCCTTATTTTGGGGCCTTACATGGTTCATCTAGATAATTTAGGGCCTCTTAGAATGAACGCACATCATGAAAGTCTAAAATAATATGTTAGGAACAATGGTCGTAAAACCAAACTACAAGGAAAACGAGAAAAGTTCTTTGCATTGAAGGCTATTTATCTAGTTAAGGACAAATAATAGCAATAGCTCTCATCAAACACCATTGAGATGTCTGATGGAATGGTGATGATCTTCTATAGTAGGCTCACTAGCTCGAGGCCATTCTTTTTAAAGCCTAACCTCTTACTAACAATAGCGTCTATGAGCTGCCTCTCCTCATCAAAGGAAAATGAAGAGAGTCTAACCAAAAACAAGGTTAGCAAAAGCATCATCGAACTTTGCTTCTTCAAGAACAACCTAAGTAGAGGGTCTAGTTATTGCAACCTCTATTAAAAAAGCTGGAAGTTAAGGCATAAGAAAGGCCACCATAAAAGCCTTGACGATTGATGTTGGAACACTGATCTCTAACATCAATCATAAAGGCTCACTATAACACTCGTAAAGAATAAAAAAGAATATGACTACCCTTAACTACCTTTTATATAAGAGTTCTGACTCCCGATGTTGTTTCTTCATGAACAGAGAGTTCATCAATAATGATGGGAAAGTCCATCACGTTTTTAGCCCCACCTCCACTCATGATAAAAGATGAAGACTTCCTTTAAGACCTCTCCTATATAGACTTTGCTGAAGTTTCTTATTCTCCTTCAATTGTTAGTCCTATACATAAAAAAATAAGTGAGCAATAAACTCAGATATATAGAAAATAAAGAATAAGGAAGTTGTATATTTTATAGTGCAACTTGATAATATCATTTGGTCATTTTATTGACTTCGTACTCGGTCGAGGATGAGGCCAACACAACACACATTTTCTCCTTGTTTAAGCTTAGACAATGTTTGTTCTTTACATTAGGGGTATGAACCCTCCAATAATAGAAACATCCCCATACCTGTTGCATTCCATCTTTGGGACTAACTAGCCCATTATACTTTATTACCAGTCATCTTCCCCTTAATTTCTTGACATGTGCAAACTTCCTACTTAAAGTTCCTTTTATGGCTCTAGTGAGTTTATTGGCAAAAATGAAAAATAAATGCATGTCATTGCTACCATCTGTGCCAACTAGATGGTAACAATTTTTAAAGATATTAACCGAAAGCTCGATTCTGATGAGCCTAGAAAACTTATCAAAGGTGGACAAAGTTATCCACCCATTAGAGTGCAACTGACCTCCATCATAAATCCTTAGAGAGGGAAGGAATACCCCTATATATACATGTAAAGGTCATAATCTCAAATTGACCCTAGGTTAAGCCCAAAGTCTGCCAATTGACACGCTCAACATGTTTAAACATATGAGATATGAACTTTCCTAACTGTAGATGAGTAACTAACTCTTTACCATCTGCACCTAAAGTACCAGAAACGTCATCGTTAGGGGCTGAGGCAGTCTGTCTGTCTCTCTCTCTCTCTCTCTCTCTCTCTCTCTCGTAAGATTCCTAAGTAATGATAAGAGAAAAACTTCTCATGCAATGAAAGCTACTTTCTTCCCTACTTGATTTGGATGTTAGGGTGTTAACCCTCTCTAGTTTTGAGGCCTAGTCTGATGGACCCTTGCCCCCTGCTGTTTCTTCTAGTCTTAGGTTAGAACCAGAACTACTTTTCAGAGGCAGCAACACCCTTCTTTCTAGAGATAGATTTGACTCCTTTTAGGTTTATATTTCTTTTTAAAGTAGAAATGAAAGAAGCTTGTAATGAAAAAGGCCTATAATGATTATTTCTTCTTGGATTAGAATAAAACTAGTTCGAGGTTCATTATAAAGTAGTTTTTTAGAAATTACAGAAAAAAAAAGAAAATAAAAAAGTAATAAAAGCTAGGGTTATAAAGAAAACATCTTTCCATCTTACCGTTAGATGAATGACTTTTCATGTCATCTCAGATCTCTAGAAACCCACTCAATCACTATATTAAATGTAAGTTACCATTTCGTTTTCAAGGACACCTCTTTTCAATAGAGACACGTGACCATAAAGAATCCTAACAATTTTATAAAGACAAATCTCATGGAGAAGGTAAAAAACCTCTTACTGATAGAACAATCAACTCTCAGGTAAAAAGATTTTCTTTTAAACTGGAAATCGATCAAAATCTTTGCGTAATAAATACACAAAGACCTGGGGGCTACTAATGGAACAACATATATTATACATGTTTTTTTTTTTTTTTGCCTAAAATCATGTTCTAAACAAGAAACCGAAGGTAGGGTGATATCCCAACATCTTTTGGGGTCAACCAAGCATTAAGCGTAAGCATATATAGGTTTGATAAGCTGTCAGACCCATCACCCTTGAGCTCAACCAAGCATTAAACCCAAATACAAGTAGTTCTAATGATTTTATCAAGCTCCATATCGTATCACAAGATTCTAATGAGTTAGAGATATTTTTCCTCTTTGACACATAATAAATGTTTTAATATTATTAGAAAAAGAGGATTTTTTAGTCCTTTCTCCACCAAATGGTATGAAAGATAAGCTATAAAAACCCATGAGATTCTTAAATGCAAGAAGTTCTCAATTTCTATTCTCAACTACGTATTTATTTTAAGATTCTCTTTCTAAAATATTATTGTATTTTCTCTAAAAAAAATATTTACTTAAACATTAGAGAGTCTCAAAATCCACCAAAGGGATCTTTTGCAGGTATCAAACACTAACCATCAGCCACCTTGGTTAGGAAAAATAGATTGGATTGCTAGAATTAAGAGATTAACTGATTATTTAATATATAAGCCTTGTTTTTAAGCTACTTGAATTTTTTGAGATACCATCATTAAGTATTTTTTAAAAGAATAATTTCACACATATAGGTTGTGCCATGAGCAATCAAACCCATCATATAGTTTAATTGGCTATTTATGAAATTTAGTTATGGTTTAGAATTATATTCCTTTGATGTTCTAACATATTAATTAAATTATATTTCAAAAAATAATATTTGTTTCCAAAATTAAAACCTTTCCTTAAAAATAATTTATCTATAGATTTTTCAAAAGCATGGTAGAAATGCCAAAAATATAGTTGTTAAACCCGGCTAGACCCAATAGATTGATCTAGAAAACCTATGTTTTGCAACCTAGTCGAGGTAAGATTTTAAGTTAAATTAATTTTAATTTTAACCCTGTCAATTCTAATTGACCTAATCTAATCTGATGAAGCCTTTACGAGTAAACTTAAAAAGAATTTTAAAATTAAAAATATCATTTTAGATAAAAATATGTATGCAAGTTGACTTGGTAAATTAATCAAATAACCCAAGCACCTGAGCTTTTTCAAGTCAAACCTATGTGAAAATAATGGCTCGAAGCCTTGGCCACATATATTTAAGTTAAATGGGGTCTTTATGCTCAACTTAGAAACCAGAATTCTGACACCTCTGCTGTGGGTACCAAAATCTTGACCTTTTCTATCCATTGCCATGAAAATGAAAGCAAAAAGATTCATGATTCTTAAGAAAGGTTAAACCAGTTGGTTCGATTAGTGGCCGGTCGATCCAAGCTTGAAAAGCAACAAATTAGAGAGAATTACAAGGCCATGTATGGAGAAGAAATGACAATTCTTTTCCAAAAGATGCAAGCCCAAATGGGATCAAAAGAACGTGCAGCTTTATGACACATGAACGTGATATGCTATCGTCGCAAGGGAAGCTTTTGGACAAGCTGATGCTAACTAAAGGGCTCTTGTTGAGATTTTTGTCGGTCGAAAATCAAGTCATATTGTGCTCATCAAATAGGCTTATTATGAAAGATTTAGAAGGCATTTGGACCAAGATATTACCAATCTTGAGCCACCCCATCCATACCAAAAGGTAATTAAGCTTGTTCAATGTTAAAAGTGTTGAAATAATTAAGCTCAAACACAAAAAAAAGACTAGAATTCTGAATAATATGTATATTATGAGTGCTTAGTCTTAACCTAAATACAAACAAAGTATATATAGGTTAAATTAAAAATACTATTATACCCTTAATAAATAAAATTACATAAATATTATTTAACAAAAAGCTCATCAAACAATAAATACTGGATTCAATAATATATATATATATAAAGGTAGCATTTTCTGTATGTGTTATTTGAATTGAAGATTTTTGTAGCGTTGGCTGCATCACACAAGGCACACGAGGACGATGTTAGCCAACACATTACAAAATTCGTCTACTTGAATATTTTATAAAAGATGATAGTAAAAAGAAGGTATCTATTGACAATGCAACAGGCTAATGGCGGTGAGTAGTGTGTTGCATGCCATTTCTCAAGGTAATTATTAGCCAAGACGATCCATATCCTGAATTACATTAGTATGCAACTTTTCTTCGTCTGTATAAATGTCTATGCAACACATACATTAAAGATTAAGAAAATATAATCACGCAATCTTGATGGGTGTAGCTTAAGTACTGGTCAAGTTAAGTTTGTTTCCTAGAAATCATCAGTTTGAGTCTCTCAAACTTCAGAGTCACTGGAAGCTTACATGGTTGTTAATTTTAAGGTCTGTAGAATTAGTCGAAGTACGCGTAAACTAACTCGAATATCATCCACGTTAATATATATATATATATAGAGCATGCCTAAAGATTAAGAAAGCTGTGCTCATGAAAGAAGGAATAATGTGTCATCCACGTAGAAGGAAATCTTCGACAGCTGAAAGAAAACAGAAAGACACCAAAAAACGTAAAATGTCAAAGCATCCGAAAAGGAAATATTCCTCTTCAAGAGTTAACCCAGAAGAAACCTCCAGAATTTTCATACAAAAGAGGAACAGGAAAGACGCACCCTTATAAAAAACAACAACAGTGTAATTCTTTATAGACATGAATGTTTAAGAGTATACTAAAAATTATTTTTTAAAATATTTTTTATTTGAAAATATATTAAAATAATATATATTATTTAAAAAAATAATTATTTTTGATATCAGCGTATTAAAATTATTTGAAAACATAAAAAAATTTAATTTGAAGTATAAAAAAATAAAAAAATTCATTTTTTTTAAAATTTTAAAATGCAAAAACAAATATGTTTTATAAAAAAAAAAAAAGAAGTAAGCATTGAATAGAAATCATGGCTGGAGTGAACGTCAAGCACTCTTACGAGGATTCTGAACCCTATTGCAAGTGGAGAATAGAAGATGGACATGACACTCTTGAGATTCATCTCCATGGTAACAAGATTTTCATCAAATTCTACATTTCATGTTGTCTGAAATAGTAAGATCTCTTCATGGAAATCTCTTGTCCAATGTTACAGTTAAGGAAGCTGAGATGGCTATTATTCTCCAATTATTTGTGGACAATTTCCTTATAATTAGTCCTCCATTAAATCACCTGGTTTCTTCAGCAGTGAGTTACCCTTTGATCTCACTAGAGTTTTTGATGCATGTCCTCCAAATTCTCGT
>Ga0325400_1005630_pt1 | contig 11835 bp, 7 predicted proteins | sample PopdelMetagenome_2_FD_205662 | JGI IMG/M metagenome (GOLD analysis project Ga0325400, IMG submission 205662) | Populus deltoides microbial communities from Bellville, Georgia, United States - Xylem-PdKOR-R1 | ecosystem: Host-associated > Plants > Phyllosphere > Stem > Wood/Secondary xylem...
TATATTTTTTAAAATATATAAATTATAGTTTTTCTGACCAAAATTTTAAAAAAGAATTATAATGTAAAGTAATTAATCAAACACGTTTAAATATATAATTATATTAAAATTTAGATTACATCACATCACACGGAACCACATGATATAATCAATGGAGAGACGAAAAACAAGGTATTGTAAGCAAAATTAAGTGACTGTCTGTTTTTTTAGTTTGAAACAACGTTTCGTGATTTTTTAAAAAATTTTTTACTTGAAATTAATTTTTTTATGTTTTTAAACTATTTTAGTATACTAATATTAAAATATTTTTTAAAAAAATAAAATAAAAATATTATTTTCATTAATTTCCAAAAAAAAAAACAATTCATAACATAACAGCATCTCGGATAAAAACAGACCGAGGGTCAAAGAGAATATTTTGTTATACAAGAGAGACAAATATTTAAGGTGAGATTATGAAGCCATGTGGCAAGTTGAGACAAGCTTTCAGGTGGGTCTGTCGAGACATAGAAAAACTTAGATGATTCGATTACTTTAATTATTACTTATATTAAAGGAATGATTAATTAAGCACCTAGCTTAATCTCTTCTTCTTGGTGGGATTGCACGCGCCATGTAGAGGACAATGCAGAGAGGTCAGTGAAAATGTAAAAACTAGTCGAGGTGGCTTGGATTTATTTGTTAATTTAACACTTGATTTGAGTGTCACCATAAAAATAACAATATGATTTGGAAAGAAGGAGATAGTGCTCATGCTAAAAAATTTAAAATTATGGTACGTTGATATCGACTGTATTTATAAGATTATCCAGTTTCGTATTTTATTTTACCCGCCTTATTATATTCTTCCAACCACAACACTAGCTGATGTCGCTGTAGTCCAATCGTGCTTTTTATGAATGATTTAAAGCGTGTTTGGCAGTGTAATTGCGGGTGCTTTTCAAATAACTTTTCGTGCCAAAATGTATGCCAATGATGTTTTTTCATTTTTTAAAAATTATTTTTGACATCAGCACATCAAAACGATCCAAAACATACAAACCATATTCAATTTTAGTAAAAAAAAATTCAAAATTTTTAGAAATTCAGCCGCAGCCGCGTTCCCAAACACAGTCTTAGTGTTTTTTTCTTTGTATTAGCACGTTGATGTCAAAAATATAATTGTTTTTGAAGAAAATACTATTTTAATGTATTTTCAAGCAAAAAATATTTTGAAAAACAATCCATGCTCGGCTCTCAAATAATCTGTCAACCGAGTCTCTTTAATATTGATTTTATCAATTGGGTCCTCATCTATCTATCTTTCCTTGATTGGATGGTTATGTTAAAATAAGCATGAGCATGAGAACACCCAATTTTTTCCTTCTCATTCATGGTATGCAAGAATGGTTTTAGGAGTTTATTGAGGTGAGGTGGGTGGAAGTGAGACCTGGTTGATAAAAATCAATAGTTTCAGGACTGGATTAAAAAACACATATAATAAAGGGACTAATACGAGGTTTGCCAAGATGTTGGAGGACTCTGTAAGGAAACCACGAATGGTTTTAACTTTTTAAACAAGAGGAATGGCAAATCCCGGAAACATCTCCTTTGTGCAAGACAAGAGACCGTGCTTTGTGAAGGAATCACCTCCAGTACATGTCAGCACGTGACCCCCGAACTGACGCTTCGAGTCAGTTTCTTTCTGCTGTCCAGCTGTGTATCTAAAAAAAATTGATTTTTTTATTTGTTTTAAATTGATTTTTTTATATTTTTTAATGTAAAAAATATTTCAAGAAGCAATTAATCTTGTATTATAGACGCTAGCTTTGTTTTCACGTTGCATCATAATTTTTTATATTTTATGTTATAAAATCATTAAAAAGAATATAAAAAAATATTAATATAAGATTTTAAAACAAAAAATAATTTAAAAACAAAAGCTAGTGGCTCCTTGCGACTGTTGAGGGAAATATAGATTAGGCCTTGGTGGGCATGACCTTCAAGGAAAGGTGGTCAAAAGTCATGGATCGCATGATGTGCTGAAAGATTCTCAAATCACAATGGCTGGGCTGGTTTGGTTTTTATGTAATTATTTTTTAAAATATTTTTAAATAATTATTTTATTATTTGTTTGAAAATATAGTTGTGGTTATTTTTTAAAGTGATTTTTACTTGAAAATATATCAAAATAATATTTTTTTATTTTTTAAAAATTATTTTTGACATCAGCACATTAAAATGATTTGAAAATATCAAAAAAATATTAATTTAAAGTAAAAATAATTAAAAATAATTTAATTTTTTTAAAATATTTTTAAAACACAAAAATAAATATAATATTAAAACTGTTTCCCTCACTGAAGAAGGAAGGAAGAGGACAATCTTTACAACTATAAATTTACAAGCAAACAAAATAGATTTTGGATTCTTATATTATTTTTTAGGTTAATTGAGGTAATAAATGAGTTCGGTAAAGTGTATAGCATATTTGCTAGGTGTCACGGGTAAAAAAACAAGATAAAAATCAAGATTTTTAAAAAAAAAAAAAAAAAAAAAAACTATAGCCTGAATGAATTTTAAACGATCGCTTCTAATTAGGTCAATAGATAATATATTCTCTGTTTTTTATTCAAAAAAAAAAAAAAAGGTCGTTCGCCCCTAAAACCCCTCAAATAAAAGTCATTGTGTTTGTCAATTTATAAGTTTTTTTTTAATTTAGTCTTTAATTATTATTAATGATTTTTTATGTTTATTACAAATAATTCTAAATTTATTTAATTAAATTCAGGCATAAACTTTTAAATTTATTTATTTATTTAATTAAAAAAATTACCCGAACACGTGACGAAACAGGTGAAATAGCTAGTAATTACTATTATTTGTTTTTACATCCCTTTTGTGAATCAACATTACAATCCTGTCCAGAATCAATCCAAGAAATCCAAATATCTTCTACAAAGTTCCACATTAGAGTTCAGATCAGTTTCTTGGATTGAATGCTTATTAGGCCCTTCTGGCTTTCTGATGCCAATTGGGCATTTCCATGGCCACATCCCCATAAAAGATCTTAGATTTGTGCACCCAAGGTGTTCAGAGTTTGCAATGGCACTTCTGGAAGCATGTTTTTTCCTCCAACAAACCAGCAGGAAGCTTGAATGCTAGATATTTTCAACTGCCTATTGTTTATACACGATTCACCATATGAATTAAAGAAATGGATTGAAATAAGAAAAATAGATGAAATTGTTTGTTCCCTCAGCAAAATTGAGAGAGTTCCAGTCATCCAAAGATCAGCGTTGGATACTAAAATCAAACAGATATGATGAGAAAGAAAACTCATGCCCTATTACGATATGATCACGAGCACAGCAGCATCAAGCATAAAAGGAAACATTAATTCCCCAGAAAATAAGAAAAAACGCATGTAGAAACATAAACCCAGATGAGAATTTATGTAAAAACCAATGAAAGAGCTCAGATAAATGTGAGATAGAGTAAATTCCCAGACCTTACAAAAAGGTCTCATAATGAGCTGGGATTATAAGCATTTATCATCATAGCTTAGACAAACAGTTTTAATTACACATCAAAGGAAGAAAAGGGCAAGAACCGAAAATACAGTCGAATGGGAGAAGCAGGGAAATCAGTTGGTGAAAAAAGAAGAAGCAGAGAAGTTTTGACGACAAAGGCTTATAAAGGAGAAAGCAGAGGAGGAGGCCAGGCTAGGGTTTAAACAATATTTGTTTTACAAGTATGTCCCGGAATTTCTTGTTAATTACAAATGTACGCTACGCCAGGCCCAACGGACCCAAAGTGCAGAAGATTATGGCCCAATTTATTTCCGGGTTAGGCTTTACCTTGATTGGGCTTGAAGAGAAACACTGGGAAAGGCTGCCAGTAATTTTTAGCAGGCTGTGATCATGTGATAGTTATCCGATAAAACCCGATCTAGGGCTGCCTTCAAGGCAGGGTTCGCGTCCTCACTATTGAGCGAGGCAGTGAAGAAATTGCTTGTTTGAGTTGATTCTCTTCTTGCCATATCCAAGGCATTCTCTGCAATGTCCTTGACAATGATTACCAGCAATGATTTTGGATGGACCATCAGAATTTTCTCGCAGATAGCGCTCATGGTTGCAGGGCTTGCTCATGAATAATTAATTCTGTTGGATTTGTCGCCTAGACTTAGAAGGAAAAGGCAGGGAGAGAAACGAGGCAATGGTAGCAAAAAACGAAACACTGCTATTCCTGGAACTCATTGTTCACAAAAGAAATTAAAGGCTTCTTGTTGTGATGCAGTATATTGCATTTCCTTCTCGTCGTCAGCATTCATAGAGTATAAACATATCTAACTTGGAATGTAACAATTAATGCATGTCTCCACTCAGCAAAATCCTTCGTTACATGCGTGAAAGTTGGACATTTATGTGAAGAACTAGGAAGAACATTATTAAAAATGAGAAATCATTAATCTTCGAATCAGGAATCAGTTTTCAAGAAATACTACGGTTGCCTGGGCAGCATCATAGACAGTCGTCCATTTCTGGATTCTAGCAGCAGCTGAATCAATTTGAACACGACCTGAAGACATTACACTTTCACAAGATTCAGCATCATCAAGAGCATAATGCACATCTAAGCTTGCCGTGCCACCTTCTAGCCCACTGAGGTTCAAGAATTGAACTGCCTCTTTAAAATTGGATGCACATTGCTGAAGTACTGACATGGATGCAGGGTTTGTGGGAGCCAAGCCAGTAAAGAAATCGCTTGTATCAACCGATTCTTTTCTTGCTATTTCCAGCGCTTTCTCTGCAATCGCCTTTCCATTAGGCGCTGACAAAGTTTGTGGATCGGACGTCAGGGTTTGAACGCAGGATTCATAGTTTTGGCTATGTTTGCAGACCTTACTCACCAATTCCGCTCCTGCCTCAGTTTGAGAAGGAAAATGCAGGGAGAGATACAAGACAGTGGCAGCAAGAATCATGACGCGATTCTTGGAATCCATTTTCTGAAAAAAATAATAAAGAAAAGCTTCTTGCGGGTAAGGTTCTATAGTATCTCAATGATTGTTAGTGTTAAGAAGAGAAACTGGCATGATCTTAGAAAGTTGCAATTTTCGCAAGTGCAGCAGAATATAATATATAGGACCGGTCCAAGGAGTTTCTCTTTTTTGACCGATGATGAAATACGCCTACAGCTGTACAGCAAAGGAACTTGCCAATTTTGTGGAAACTGGAATCTTTTTTTTTTTTTTTAATCTTTCTATGTGAGAATAAGAATATTTTTATTGAGACCTTGAGGATTTGTTTTTAGAAAATAGATATTGTTTTAGATAATTTTTATTTTTTTCTATTTTTATTTCCATGTTTTGCTCTTTTTTTTTAGGAATTTGCTGTCTTTGTGGGGAGTGTAATTCTTTTGAAAAAATTATTTGTAGGTAAGAATACAAACATTTTTACTAGCCTTTTACGAGGAATGAGACTATTTTAAAAAGAAAAAATATTTTATTTAATTAATTATATTTTTTTCCTATTTTGTGTTAATATGTTTTTTTATGAGTTTGTTGATTTTGTAGGAAGTTGAATTCTTTTGAAAAAAAAACTTTCCGTTGAATATTTTTTTTTTGGAGAAAAGAGATATTTACTTTGTTAATTTTCTATTTCTATTTGACTTTGTCTATGTAAATATATTTAATTTTTAATAAAAATTTTATTTATTTTTAATATTCATCAAATATTTTGAATAAAGAATTTAGAGTAAATATAAAGTTCTTAAGACAAAAATACTTTGCAAATAAAACTATAAAGTTATTATAATTATAGAATTCATATTGTATCAAAATATTATTCCTAAATATTCATAGTCAATATTTTATTAAGTCTGGATAATAATTAGAACATTTGGACTAATATATATTATATTATTTTCTTTATAAAATGAAACAGTTTTTCTTATAAGTTGAGATATGAGAAATACCTAAAACTAATATGTAAGTACTTGTCAGATGAAATGTACATCGAATTGACCCACATGAGAATTTTATATGGAGAGATTATATATATCTATGGAAATGCTCACATGACAGTTGTATAAGTTATTCTTAGACTTATGATCACTAAGTTATCTTATATAAAAGATGTTATGCTTTAATTCTACTACACGTTGTCGTAATCAATGGTAATAAATGAGCATATATTGAGTATAACATGAACTATATGAAGATATTTAAGTAATTAAGAGATGATTCATCACCTTAGATGAATTGAAGAAAATATTCCACATGTTCTCAAATAGTATTAATTGAAAATCCTTGTGTAAGGTGGAATAAAATTTGAAAAGAATTTGAAATCTTATTTAAAGAATCAAAGACTATGATGTTGAGAACAAACATGATTTGATAAAATAAACGCACTTCATGCTATAATGTCTAAATTGAAACATTGTTAAAGAAGGGATGGTAATTACATCGAAAAACTGACCACTGAAAGGTTAAGTCAAACCACTTATGACTTTTCTAATATTTGAAAGATCATAATAGATTGTTAAATATCATACTTAATCTTCAAATATAAATCAATAAATTAATTTATTTAATTTATTTAATCCTATTTTATTGAGGATTGTGATTTATATTTAGGCCAACTTATTAGGAAACATAATAGGTGACACATATAAAAATTATTGGCCAGAAATCAAATTGTGAGATTAATCAAGTGTGACTTGATTGTAAATAAAATTTAAAAATTGATTGCTATAATGTAATTTAGACAGAGAATTACAAATCTAGATCTAGAAAAATATAGTTGGGACTTGATTGAATAAATTTTTAAAATTATTCTAAAATAATATATGTAATATTATTAAGGGAAAAATTGATGTTTTATCGTTTATATGATTTTTAGGTTTTTCTATAAATAAAATTTTATGCCTTTTATTTTATGTATAGAAAATAGTACAGTACAAAATAACTGAAAAACACAAAAGAAAAGAGCTAGCATTAAAAAAGCATAACAATTCATCTCTTATAAAAGGATTTAAGAGATTTCGCATTGGTGATTCGTGTGGATTATTGTTTGAGCTTGTGGTTTATGACAACAAACTATGAAGCAATTATTTAAAGTAAAAAAAAAATGATATTCAGGTAATAAGCCCTAAAAATCTCTAGATTTATCTAACGAGATCCTTAGAATTTCTGATTTTTTTTTAAAAAAATTATCATTTCCGTTGTGTATATGTGTTTCGGAAAACCTAATATTAAAAAGATACACATGACCAGGTTTTTCAAACGTGGTCCGGGATGTGACTTTAAAAAAAATTAAGGTCAATGGTTCAACTAAAAGGTCACTAGGTTAACATGAATCATTTTTTATTTATTAAAATGATATTATTTTGTTTTATTTTAAAAACTTTCATGATGTTAATGTAACCTGATTTTATCGGATCAATTGAATTACTAAAAACCTAGCTAAATCAATCAAGTTTGGCCGATTCAATATTTTTTTTTGTTAAAAATTAAAATTAAACTTGATTCGAACTTCAATTCATAGATTTTTCAAGTCAATTCACATTCTTGATTGGATTTAATAGCTATGCATAACAGTTGGATCACAAACTTATCCAAAAAAAAAAAACAAAGTCAAGTAGGACGGTTTCTAGTTTTTTTTTCTATTTTTATTCTGCTATGGATGCGCAGAATCACAGAAAGCTACCTGATCTTGTGGTACGCGGAATCCTATACAGTCACACAGAAGAATCATGACAGACAGAGAAATCAAATCACTAAAACGAAGGGGAAAAAATTGATCTAGCAAAATGGCATTTTGTTGGTTGACAGGCTGCAAACAAAATTTAAAAGTATACAGATTAATTAGCAGCTAAACATGGTCATTTTCTATCTTCTTTTTCCTCCTGTTTTTATTTTTAATTTTTGTTCCAAACCCAAACTTAGTCCCCAAGTGAATTAATCCACCAAAGAATGATTTAGATTCGGTTTGGTGTGATTTTGCAGATGGATTTAAGCTTTTCGCTAAATATATTTGGTTAGAAATAAGGTTTGGCCCTTGCTAGATGGCAAACAAACGATTCTGTTGAAATAATTCCTGCAGAAATTAATGCATGTCTGCACTAAGCAAAACCCTTCATTACATGCATGGAAGACGGATAAATATGTGAAGAAATAGGAAGAGGATTATTAGAAATGAGACGTTATTAATCTTCGAATCAGGAATCAGTTCTCAAGAGTTGCTACAGTTGCGTCTGCAGCATCATAGACAGTCTTCCATTTCTGGATTGTAGAAGTAGCTGAATCAATTTGAACATGGCCTGAAGTCAATGCATCTTGACACTGGTTAACTTCATCAAGACCATAATGCACATCTAAGCTTGCCGTGCCACCTTGTAGCCCCAGGAGGTTCAAGAATTGAACTGCCTCTTTAAAATTGGTTGCGCATTGCTCAAGTGCTGTCTTATGTGCAGGGTTTGTTTGAGCCAAGCCAGTAAAGAAAACGCCTGTATCTACCGATACTTTTCTTGCTATTTCCAGGGCTTTCTCTGCAATCGCCTTTTCATTAGGTGCTGCCAAAGTTTGTGGATGGGACGTCAGGGTTTGAACGCAGGATTCATAGTTTTGGCTATGTTTGCAAACCTTACTCGCTAATTCCACTCCTGCCTCGGTTTGTGAAGGAAAATGCAGGAAAAGATACAAGACAATGGCAGCAAAAATCATGATTCGATTCTTGGAATCCATTGTCTGAAAAAAGTTAAGAAAAAAAAGTTCTTGCGCGTAATGTTCTATTGCATCTCATTGATTGTTAGCATTAATAGAAGAGAAAGTGGCCTAATCTTAGAAATTGTTGCAATTTTAGCAAGTGCAGCAGAATATGTAGGACAGGTCCAAGGAGTTGTTCTTTTTTGACCGGTGTTGAAATACGCTACACCATAGGAACTTGCTGATTCTGTGGAAAGTGGAATCCTTTTTCAAAAAAAATTCTATGTGAGAACACAAACATTTATACGTGAAATGCACCCTCCGGATGATGATGCACAGCCTGTTTCCATGGAATAACCAGACAGACCTCAACTCTCGACCCGCGTGGACCTCGCTTCACCCCCTTTTGGTGACCACTATAGGCAAATCCTTGCTAGTAAAACTGATAAGCCACCACGTCGATCTGAGAGAGCAACAAAACCGAATCCCAAGTATAGTGAAGTGCAGTGAAAGGCAAGACCAGGACAAACGTGAGTCATGCAGGATTGATGATACCAAATTAAAGCATGAGATCTTCACCGCGTCAGCTAGTAATGCTAAGCATCAGTTTTTTTTCAGTTTCCATTCAGTAATTGTTCCGTTCTATTTTCCAGTAATAGTGTAACCGTTATAACGGGTCCTTATATTTCGGATACATAACCGAAGTATTGATTAGTTTCCATTTAGTATTTATTCTGTTATAATATTGCAGTAATTTAAATATTGTAACCGTTCTAACAGATCCTTATAATAAGGCTGGAAAGAAAGGAAGAGAAATATATATTTTGCTATCATAATTTTATCTTGTGGTACGTTTTCACCCGAAGAGAACCAGTGTGAATTCTGCTATTACAAATTAGCTCTTGACTGGAACCTTATCAAAAACCAAGGTGTTTAGAGTTTGCAATGGCACTTTTGGAAGCTATTTTTTCCCCCCAACAAGCCAATAGGAAGCTTGATATCTTAAATTCACCGAATAAATTATAGAAGTAGACTGTAATGAGAAAAGAAGATCGATTGCTTGTTCCCTCTGCAAAATTGACTAAAAGGTTCAAATTTAAGCAGCATCACTAGGAACATCCATCTATTCATCCCAAAACTCAAATACCAGTGCGTGTGTGTGTTATTACAAGCCCAATGACAGCAAAAAAGCAAAGGTGGCAATCAAAAGCAGATAAATGCATAAAAACAGAACAAAAATCTATTCCTAAATTAAATAAAAAACCACCAAATCACACATCATCTAGACATTAGCTAACTATGATTTAGATTAGGTTTGATGTAATTTTGCAAATGGATTTAAGCTTTTCACTAAATGTATTTGGTTTGAAATAAGGTTTGGCCCTCGCTAGATTCTGTAGAAATAATTCCTGCAAGAATCAATACATGTCTGCACTCAGCAAAATCCTTCATTGCATGCATGAAGGTTGGCTATATATTTGTGAAGAAATAGGAAGAACTTTATTAGAAACGAGACATTATTAATCTTCGAATCAGGAATCAGTTTTCAAGAGCTATAACAGCTGCTTCGGCAGCCCGATACACAGTCTTCCATTTCTGGATTCTAGCAGTAGCTGAATCAATATGAACATGGCCTGAAGACAACGCACTTTCACAAGATTCAGCATCATCAAGAGCATAATGCACATCCAAGCTTGCCGTCCCACCTTTTAGCCCCTTGAGGTTCAAGAATGTAACTGCCTCCTTAAAATAGGAAGCACATTGCTCAAGTACTCTCTTGGATGCAGGGTATGTGTGAGCCAAGCCAGTAAAGAAATCGCTTGTATCAACCGATTCTTTTCTTGCTAATGCCAGGGCTTTCTCTGCAATCGCCTTTTTATCAGATGCTGGCAAAGTTTGTGGATGGGACGTCAGGATTTGAACGCAGGACTGGTAGTCTTGGCTTTGTTTGCAGACCTTACTCACTAATTCCGCTCCTGCCTCTGTTTGAGAAGGAAAATGCAGGAAGAGATGCAAGACAATGGCAGCAAAAATCATGATGCGATTCTTGGAATCCATTGTCTGAAAACAATTAAGAAAAAGCTTCTTGCGGGTAATGTTCTGTTGCATCTAATTGATTGTTAGTATTAATAGAACAAACAGGCCTAGTCTTAGAAAAATTTAGTAAGTGCTGCAGGATATACATGACAGGTTCAGGAATCCTTTTAAAGAAAAATCTTAATATGTAAGAATACAAACACATTTATTGGCCATGTACAAGCAGTGCATGTAAGAGTTTTTTTTTTTTTTTGAAAATAGATATATATTTTTATTTTATTTTTATTTTTATTTTTCTATTCTATATTATTATGTTTTTTTATATAGTGTCTGGCTACTATTTTATTGAAAAAAAAAAGATAGAGATAATAAAAACAAGATATAATAGATAAAGACAAAACAAAATAGAAAATAAAGATAAAATTATGTTAGATAATACTGTATAAGACAAAGTGATTATCTTTGTATATTATTTGATTGATGGTGAACAAATAGAATAAAATATTAAAAAATGTATTTTAGTTTTAATATGCATTATTGTCGAACTTATATATATTTTTAAAAAAAATATTTAGATATTTTATTTTATTTTAGTTTACAATAAAAATAACCATCTTTATTTTTGTCTCTTGAATTAAACGTATTTATATCTTTTTTTGCTATAAAATAGCTATCAAACCTACCTTAACAACTTGTTGATTTTATGGAAAGTGGAATCATTTTGATAAAAACGTCTTTCTATGTAAGAATACAAGCACTTTTACTGGCCCTACGAGGAATGTTAATGCATGAACTATTTTAAGAAAATAAAATATTTTTTTAGTTAATTTTCTTTTTAAGAAATTTGTTGGTTTTATAGGAATTAATTAAGTCCTTTCAAAGAAAATATTTATATCTAAAAATGCAAATATTTTTATGGGACTTCTACTACCAATAATTGATCATCTATTTTAAATTTCATAACTTGTTTATAAAATTTATTGAAGTTTGGCCTATAATAAAAGCCCTTCAAAAGATTCACAAACCCTTAAAAAAATATCCTCTCTTTTATGAGTGTTTTTCAGAAAAATAAATATTTTTTTAATTAATTTTATTTTTTTTCTATTTTTTTA
>Ga0325400_1005631_pt1 | contig 11830 bp, 12 predicted proteins | sample PopdelMetagenome_2_FD_205662 | JGI IMG/M metagenome (GOLD analysis project Ga0325400, IMG submission 205662) | Populus deltoides microbial communities from Bellville, Georgia, United States - Xylem-PdKOR-R1 | ecosystem: Host-associated > Plants > Phyllosphere > Stem > Wood/Secondary xylem...
CCACGAAGGGCCCGCTCGCCTTCTTGTCCGCGCGGCGCACCAGCGTCATCGCCTCAGCGGCCGCCGTGGACTCGTCGAGCAGCGAGGCGCCGGCGGTCGGCAGCCCGGTGAGGTCGGCCACCGCGGTCTGGAAGTTGATCAGCGCCTCGAGCCGGCCCTGGGAGATCTCCGGCTGGTACGGCGTGTAGGCGGTGTACCAGCTCGGGTCCTCCAGCACGTTGCGCCGGATGACCGGAGGGGTCACCGTGGCGTGGTAGCCCAGCCCGATCATCGGCTCGGCCGGGTCGTTGGCCTCGGCCAGCGCCCGCAGCCGGGCCGCGGCCTCGCGCTCGGTGAGCGCCGGCGGGAGGTCGAGGTCCTCGGTGCTGCGGATGCCGGCGGGCACCGCGGCCCGCATGAGCCCGTCGAGGGAGTCGTGGCCCAGGGCGGCGAGCATGGTGGCGACGTCGTCGGGGCCCAGCCCGACGTGGCGGTCGACGAAGGGCAGAGCGGCGTCGAGCTCGTGCAGTCCGGGGTGGTCGGACACGGAGGACTCCTGGGAGGCAGCGGAGGCGGGTGGACGGACCGGGGTGCGGTCGTCCTCCCCCTCTGTCACTCACCGTCGAGCTCCAGAGCTGCCTGCGCCGCGCGGTCCGGGTGCCTGAGAGGTTCTGAGGAGGAATTGCCCCTTCGGCGTCCCGGTCGGCCCCGGTCGGGGTCGGCCGCGAACTCTCCCGCGCGGGATATCGGCAGTCCTCAACCTACACGGGGACCGGGCCCGTGCCAGGCCTCAGCCGGTGTGGCGGGCGGCGCGACGGGCGGCGAGCTCGTCGGCGGCCGAGGGTGCCTCGGGGCGGGGTGCCGCGTCGGCACGCTCGCTGGGCAGCGAGGCCAGGGTGCCCTCGATCTCGCGCCAGACCCCGCCGATGGCGATGCCGAACACGCCCTGCCCACCCTGCAGGAGGTCGATCACCTGGTCGTCGGAGGTGCACTCGTAGACCGAGGCACCGTCGCTCATCAAGGTGACCTGGGTCAGGTCGTCGGTGCCCCGCTCGCGCAGGTGCGTGACGGCGGTGCGGATCTGCTGGAGCGAGATGCCGGCGTCCAGCAGTCGCTTGATCACCTTGAGGATCAAGATGTCGCGGAAGGAGTAGAGGCGCTGGGAGCCGGAGCCGCGCGCGCCGCGCACCTCGGGCTGGATCAGCCCGGTGCGGGCCCAGTAGTCCAGCTGGCGATAGGTGATGCCGGCGGCGTTGCAGGCCGTGGGGCCGCGGTAGCCCAGGTCGCTGGGCAGCGGCGAGACGTCGTCGGTGAACAGCAGCCCCTGCTCGTGGGCCGCCTCGGCGGCCTCGGCCGCACCGCCTGCGCCGGCCCGGTCGTGCTCGGCCTCGGGGTGGTGCTCGTTCACGGGCGATCCTCCGGTGTCTGCGGCCCGGCGACCACCGCGGCCCGACGGGCCCGGTGGCGAAGCACATGCGTGGAACTACGCCGGAGGGACAGACGGTACGGCGGCCCGCCGGAGGCCGTCAAAGACCTCGGGCGGGTGTGTCGGAGCTCGGCCCAGGCACCCAACGGACCCCGACGGACCGGTGGCCGGCTCAGCCCGGGGACTCGAAGTCCTCGGGGGTGACCTGGTCGAGGAACTCCCGGAACTTCTCGACCTCGTCCTCCTGCTCGGCGGGGACGGCCAGGCCGGCCTCGTCGAGCACGCCCTCGTGGCACACGATCCGGGTGCCGGTGCGCAGGGCCAGGGCGATGGAGTCCGAGGGACGGGCGCTGACCTCCGTGCCGGAGCCCAGCACCAGGGTGGCGAAGAAGACGCCGTCCTTGACCTCGGTGATCTGGACCTCGGCGAGCTCGTTGCCGGTCGCCTCCAGCACGTCCTTGAGCAGGTCGTGGGTCAGCGGCCGGGGCGGTACGACGCCCTGCTGGGCGAAGGCGATCGCGGTGGCCTCCACGGCCCCGATCCAGATCGGGAGGTAGCGCTCGCCTGTGGACTCGCGCAGGAGCACGATCGGCTGGTTGGACGGCATCTCGACCCGGACACCCATGACCTCGACCTCGCGCACGTCTCGACCCTACTCCCGCCCGTCAGAGCCCGGGCAGGGGCGCAGGGTGGGTCCGGAGCAGGTGCGAGGTGCAGTCAGGATCGCCGCAGGCCGGTGCGCAGGAGGGTGGCGTGCAGCCGCACGGCGAGGGCGGCGACCTGGGTGGCGGCGTCCTCGGCCCGTGCCTGGGCCGCCGCGTCGCGGGCACGGCGCAGAGGCGCGGTGGCCTGCTCGACCAGGCCGACCTCCCGGTCGGCTGCGGCACGGAAGGAGCGCAGGTGGCGCGGCTCGAGCCCGAAGCGGGCCAGCTCGCGCGCGGTCTCGGCCACCACGAGGGCGTCGGAGTCGTAGGGCCGGGTGCCGGGCCGCGGGGCCACCAGTCCCTGCCGCTCGAGCTCGGCGAGCAGGTCCTCCTCGATGCCCGCGGTCCGCAGCACCTCCTGGCGGGAGAGCCGCAGCCCGTCGCGCCGGGCGAACGCGGCGGCCGACGGGGTGCCGTCCGGGGCGAGGGCGATCGTCGGGACGGACGGGACGACCGGCTCCAGGGCGGGCGGCTCCTCCCCCCGGTCGAGCGCCTCGAGGTGCTCGGCGATGACCTTGAGCGGCAGGTAGTGGTCGCGCTGGACGGTGAGGGCGTAGCGCAGCCGGTCGACGTCGGCCTCGCGGAACTTGCGGTACTTCGTCGCGGTGCGCTCGGGGCTGACCAGGCCCTTCTCCTCGAAGAAGCGGATCTTGGACACCGAGATCGTCGGGAACTCCGGGCGCAGCCGTGCGAGGACCTGCCCGATGGACAGAGCGGCGGCCCCGCCCTCGCCACGGGCCGGTGCCGGGGAGGGTCCCGGAGGCACCTCAGCCGGCCTCGTGACCGGCGAAGAACACCAGCCGGTACTTGCCGATCTGCACCTCGTCGCCGTCGTTGAGCCGGACCTGCTCGATCCGGTCGCGGTTGACGTAGGTGCCGTTGAGGCTGCCGCCGTCGCGCACCTCGAAGGTGGGGCCCGTCCGGGTGAAGGTCGCGTGGTGGCGGGAGACGGTGACGTCGTCGAGGAAGATCTCGCTCTCGGGGTGCCGGCCCGCGCCGATCACCTCGTCGTCGAGCAGGAAGCGGCTGCCCGCCCCCGGCCCCTTCTGCACCACGAGCAGCGCGTGGCCGACGGGCAGGGCGTCGACCGCCGCCGCGTCGACGGCGTTCAGGTCGCGATCGGAGGTCTCGGTCTTGTCGGTCCCGACTCCGATCTGGATGGTCGCGGTCGTCTCGCCGGCCTCGAGAGGAGCGGCGACGGGGCCACCGGCGGACGGATCGGCCAGGCGGGTGCCGCACTGGGCGCAGAACCGCGACCCCTCGGGGTTCTGGTGACCACAGTTGGTGCAGAACGGCATCGGTCGGACCTCGGGGACTGCTCGGGGACTGGCACGGGACTCACGGGGAACGGACGAGAGCAGCGGGCCGTCGGCGTCCCTGCTCGCGAGTGGCGAACCTACCAGCCCTGACGGGGCCGACCGCGGGTCCGTCTGGGCCCCGGTCGGCGGCTCAGGCGTCGAGCGTGGCGGCGTACGCCGGGGCGTCCATCAGCGCGTCCACGGCGCCGCTGTCGGCGGGCACGAGCTCGAAGAGCCACCCGGCGGCGTAGGGGTCGGTGTTGACCAGCTCGGGGGTGGCGTCGAGGGTCTCGTTGCGGGCCACGACCTCCCCGCTGAGCGGGGCGTAGACGTCGGAGACCGACTTGGTCGACTCCAGCTCGCCGCAGGTGTCGCCCGCGGTCACCTGCTGGCCCAGCTCGGGCAGCGAGACGTAGACGATGTCGCCGAGCGCGTCCTGAGCGAAGTCGGTGATGCCGACCCGCACCGAGCCCTCGTGCTCACCCGGGCTGCGCAGCCACTCGTGCTCGGCGGTGTACCTGAGGTCCTCGGGGATCATGGCCGGAAGGCTACTGCCCGTCCCGGGTGTCCCGGACGCCGCGGCCCGACCCCGGGAGCCTCCGGCTCGGGTCTGGGTTCAGGAGTCGGGCTGGGCGTAGTCGGAGTCCGGCAGGCGACGCACGGCGTCGATGTCCAGCGACTCCAGCTGCTCGACCTCGAGCGTCGCCCCCTCGCCCTCGAGCTGCATGCGGGGTCCGAGGGCGAAGTCGAGGGCCCCCTCCAGGGTGCTGGGCGCGCCGATCACGTCGACGACGTACGGCGAGGCCAGCGGCGTGCCGTCGGCCACCAGGCCCTCGGTGCCGTCGGGGCCCGGGCCCTCGCTGAACGCGGTCTGGGCCACCACCCGCACCTCCCCGTTGATCGCGATCGCCTCCGCGCCGCTGGTCCGCAGCTCCTGGACGGTGTCGAGCATCGCCCGGACGCTCACCGGCTCGGCCCCCTCGGTGATGGTGAGCCGGATGCCCGGGCCGGTGACCGGGACGGTGCCGGTGAGGACGGCGAGGTCGTCGGCCTCGTCGCGCGCCTGCTCGAGTGCCGCCCGCCGGCGGGTCGTGGCGTCCTGCAGGTCGGCGCGGGTGCGGGTCAGCTCGTCGATCTGCGCCTGGGTGCGCTGGGTAGTGCCGGCGAGACCCTCGAGCACGTCGATCAGGTCCTGCTCGCGCAGCCCCGAGTAGGAGGTGTCGACCTCGTTCGAGCGGATCTGGGTGATCGCGCCGAAGCCGACCAGGCCGAGGATGACCGCCACCACCAGCTGGGTGCGCAGCGGGGTCCGGGCCGGCGCCGGCGGGGCGTCTGCGACCTCGCCGGCGCCGACGTGCGTCCCGGTCCCCGCGTCGGGGTCCACCCCGGGCTCAGGCACGGGCTCAGGCACGGGCTCAGGCACGGGCTCAGGCACGGGCTCAGGCACGGGCTCAGGCACGGGCTCAGGCATGGAACAGGTGGCGGCGGATCGCCGCGACGTTGGAGAAGATCCGGATGCCGAGCACGACGATCACCCCGGTGGACAGCTGCCCGCCGACGCCCAGCCGGTCGCCGAGGTAGACGATCCCGGCCGCGATGAGCACGTTGCTGACGAAGGAGACGACGAACACCTTGTCGTCGAAGATCCCGTCGAGGTAGGCCCGCAGCCCCCCGAAGACTGCGTCGAGGGCGGCCACGACGGCGATGGGCAGGTAGGGCTCCACCCCACCCGGCACGTCGGGGCTCAAGAAGATGCCGAGGAGGATCCCGACCGCGAGCCCGCCGACGGCGATCACCGCGTGCTCCTGCTGCTGCTCATCCGGTCCGCCCCCCGACGTCGGCGCCGCTGGCCTCGTTGTCCCGGGCCGACCGTAGCCGCTGCAGGCCCGCCGGTGCCGCGGGCAGGTCCAGTTCGTCGCTGCCCTCGGGGTCGTAGCCGAACTCGAAGGTCTCGGCGAGGGCCGCGAAGTACAGGCCCGTGCTGGTGCCGAGCAGGTCGGCCTCGAGGGTCCGCCGGTCGCCGATCGCCTCCACGACGTACGGCGCGTCGACGCCCACCCCGTCGACCTCGATCGCGGTCCCGCTGGTGGTCAGCGACGAGGTGGTGGTCAGACGGTTGCCGTTGATCGCGACGGCCTCCGCCCCGGCCTGCCACAGACCGTTGACCAGCAGCGCGAGGTCGCTGTCCTTCACCGCGGCGTCGGGGTCCTCCACCGCGCGGGGGCTCTGGGTCACGGTGACCCGCAGGCCGGGACCCGAGACGGCGGAGAAGCCGGCGACCGTGGCCAGGCGGCGTACCCGGGTCTCGCTGCGCTGGGCGGCGTCGCTGGTGGTCGTGAGGCGGCCCTGGAGCCGGGTGACGTCGTCGCGCAGGTCGGCGGCCCGCTGCTGCTGGTCGGCGACCCGGGACCGGGCCGCGTCGAGGTTGTCGACCAGCGCCGTGCGGCTCGAGGCGCGGACGCCGGCCTCCCGCTGGGTCTGGGCCGCCGCCGTGCCCACGAGCAGCCCGAAGCACACCACGACCGCACCGACCACCAGCAGACCGGTACGACGGGAGCGGACGGCTCCACCCGTCTCGCCCGTCCCGCCCGCCCCGGGCCGGACCCGGCGGTCCGCGGCGACGCGGTAGTCCTCGTCCAGCGACTGCTGGGTGATCAACGCCAGCAACGGCATCCGCACCCGGTCGGACACCTGCGTCGAGCCCGTCGGGCCGGTCGGGTCGGCCGGGCTCATCCGGTCCCTCGCGCCGGGCCCGGCACGGAGGCGGCGCGGGAGCGCCGGGGTGTGCTCGTCAGGAGCTTGCGAACCTGCCAGGTGTAGAGCAGCCCGGCCCACCAGTACAGGCCGATCCCCCAGATCGCGAACGCCCAGCCGAAGACCTGCGCGAGCGTCGCGACGGTGCCCTCCCCGTCGCCGAGGAGCAGCAGCGGGAAGGCGTAGAGGAGGTTGGCCGTGGCGGCCTTGCCCAAGAAGTGGACGGGCAGGCTGGAGTAGCCCCGGGTCCGCAGCAGCGGCACCAGGCCCCACATCAGCGCGTCGCGCAGCGGCAGCGACACCGCCACCCACCACGGGATGACGTCGCGCAGGGCCAGCCCGACCACCACGGCGAGGATGTAGAGCCGGTCGGCGACGGGGTCGAGGATCTGGCCCAGCACGGACTGCTGGCCCAGCTTGCGGGCCAGGTAGCCGTCGAGCCAGTCGGTCGCCCCGGAGGCCACCAGGAGCGCCAGGGCCCAGCCGTCGGCCTCGGGCACCAGCACGAGCCAGAGGAAGACCGGCACCCCCAGCAGCCGCAGGAAGCTCAGCGCGTTGGGCAGCGTCCACACCCGGTGCGGGTCACGCGCGGGTGCCGGCTCTGCCGGCACTGCCGGCTGCGGCCCGGGGTCGGTCACGGGCACCCACCCTAACCGTCGGCGCGGGACCCGGCCGGGGTGCCGGTGACGGTCCCGGGGCGGGTCTCGGCGGCGGTGTCGCGAGCGGTGTCGCCTCCGGTGGCGTGGGGCGGGTGGCCGTCGAGGTGCGAGCCGTCGCGGATGGTGCCGACCAGCTCCTCGATCACGTCCTCCAGCGTGGCGACCCCGCACGTGGCACCCGCCGCGTCGACGACCCGGGCCATGTGCGACCCGCGCCGCTGGATCACCTCGAGCGCCTCGTGCAGCGGGGAGTCCCGGGTGACGGTGGCGAAGGGGCGGACCCACTTCTCCTCGACCGGGCGGAGCCGGCGGCGCTCGTCGGGCTCCAGGACGTCCTTGACGTGGAGGTAGCCGACCAGGTCTCCGTCCTCGGCGGCGACCGGGAACCGGCTGTAGCCGGTCGCGGCGCACACGGCCTCGACGTCGGCCGGGGTGGCCCCGCGGGGCACCGAGGAGAGGGAGGCCACGTCGAGCACCACCGCGGCGACGGTCTTCTCGGTGAAGTCCAGCGCACCGGCGAGCCGGTCGGCCTCGCCCTGGTCGAGCAGACCCTCGCCGCGGGACTCCTCGACCAGGGCGGCGACCTCCTCGCGGGTGTAGGTGGAGGCGATCTCCTCCTGCGGCTCGACCCGCAGCAGGCGGAGCGTGGCGTTGGCGATGGCGTTCAGCGCCACGATGAGCGGGCGGAGCACGGTGACGATGCCGAGCATCGGGGGCCCGAGCAGCAGCGCGGCCCGGTCGGGCCCGGCGATGGCGATGTTCTTGGGCACCATCTCGCCCAGCACGACGTGCAGCGCGACCACGACGAGCAGGGCCAGCACGAAGGCCACCGGGTGCAGCAGCCCCTCCGGCAGCCCGGCGGCCTCGAAGGCCGGCTCCAGCAGGTGCGCCAGCGCCGGCTCGCCGACCGCCCCGAGCCCGACCGAGCAGATGGTGATGCCGAGCTGGGCGCCGGCCATCATCAGCGAGACCCGCTCCATGGCGCGCAGGGTGGTCCGCGCCATCCGCGACCCGGACTGCGCCAGGGGCTCGATCTGGCTGCGGCGGGCCGAGATGAGGGCGAACTCGGCGCCGACGAAGAAGGCGTTGAAGGCCAGGAGGGCGACCGCCACGAGCAGGCCGACGTAGTCGCTCATCGGACCGCACCCGTCTCCTGGGCCCGGGAGTCGCCCGCGGGCCCGGTGGTCGCGGGCTGCTCGGGGGTGGGGAGCGACAGCGCGACCCGGTCCACCCGCAACCCGTCCATCCGCTCGACGGCCAGGACGGCGAGCTGCTCGCCGACCTCGTCGGGGTCGGAGCGGTCCGGTACGGAGACCTCCGCGAGGTCGCCGGCCTCCGGGATGCGGCCCAAGACCTTCAGGACCAGGCCCGCGAGGGTGTCGTAGTCCTCGCTCTCGGGCAGCTCGACCCCGGTCAGGTCCTCGACCTCGTCGGGTCGGAGGAGCCCCGACAGGGTCCAGGTGCCGTCCCGTCGGCGCCGACCGCGGGCGCCGGCCCGGTCGTGCTCGTCGGAGATGTCGCCCACGATCTCCTCGACCACGTCCTCCATGGTCACGATGCCGGCCTGACCGCCGTACTCGTCGAGGACCACGGCCATCTGGAACCCGTCCTGGCGCAGCAGCGCGAGGAGCGGGTCGAGCCGCAGGGAGTCGGGCACCACGATCGGGCGGACCATCAGGTGCTTGACCCGGGTCGTGGGTCGCTCGTGGAGCGGGACCGCGACGGCGTGCTTGACGTGGACCGTGCCGACCACGACGTCGTCCTCGTCGAGGACGGGGAAGCGGGAGTGACCGGTACGCCGGGCCAGGGCGATCACGTCCTCCGCGCGGTCGCCGGACTCCAGGGAGTGGGTGCGCACGCGGGGGGTCATGATCTCGCCCGCGGTGCGGGTGCCGAACTCCACCGAGCGCTCCATCAGCTCGGCGGTGTCGACGTCCAGGGTGCCCTCGTCGGCCGAGCGGGAGATGAGCGAGGCCAGCTCGGTGGAGCTGCGGGCCGACCGCAGCTCCTCCTGCGGCTCGACCCCCAGCCGGCGGACCAGCGCGTTGGCCGCACCGTTGAGCACCCGGATCGGCACGGCCATGGCCGCGGTGAACAGCCGCATCGGGCGCTGGGTGGCGCGGGCGGTCGCCAGGGGCACGGCGATCGCGATGTTCTTGGGCACCAGCTCGCCGAAGAGCATCGTGGCCACCGTGCTGATCACCAGGCCCAGCGCGATCGAGATCGGCGGCACCGCACCCTCGGGCGCCCCGACGGCGCCCAGGGGGTCCTCGAGCAGCGAGGAGATCGCGGGCTCGGCGAGGTAGCCGATCCCGAGGTTGGTCACCGTGATGCCGACCTGCGCGCCCGACAGCTGGGTCGACAGCGACCGCAGGGCCGTCTGCAGGCCCGCCGCCCCCGTGTCGCCCTCGCCGGCCAGCCGGTCGACCTGGGCCCGGTCGACGGTGACGAAGGCGAACTCGGCCGCCACGAAGACCGCACACATCGCGACCAGCAGCAGGGCCGCGAGCAGCAGGAGGACGCTCACGGCCGGAACGCTACGGCGTCGGGCCCTCAAGTCGCTCCTCGCGGCACCCGATCACCGGGTCGAGGGCATCCACGGTCGTCCTCCACGACCGCGGCTCCCCTCTCCCCCCACACTCTCCCCTCTCCCCCCGGAGCGCCCGTGACCCCCACCGCCGACGCCCCCCGCCCCTCGCTCCTCGCCGTCCCGTCGCCGCAGGAGCCCGGCGAGCCGCGCGCGGCGGCTGGGGCCGGGGCCGGCGCTTCTGAGACCGCCGTACCGGAGCCGTCGCGGAGACACACGCTGCGCGCCGGCTCGGTCCTCGGGGCGGTCGGCGCCCTGGCCGCCGTCGGGCTCGTCGGTGCCCCGGGTGCCGAGGCGGCCCCCCGGCGCCGCAAGGGCAGAGCCAAGGGCAGAGCCAAGGGCAGGCAGGCGGCGGGCAAGCCGCGCCGCTACCGGCCCGGCCGCTACGCCGGCGAGCCGCTGCTGTCGGCCGCCGACCTGCACCTGGTGCGCCGGTTCTCCTACGGCGTCACCCCGGCCCTGACCAAGCAGGTGCGTTCCCGCGGGGGCGCGAAGGCCTGGTTCGAGTGGCAGCTGCGGCCCGACCTGGTCGCGGACACCACCGGCGACCGGCTCGCGGCGTGGTGGCCGAGCATGGCCCTGGGTCCCCAGGAGCTGTGGCAGCGCCAGCAGTCGGGGACCGAGGGCGGCTGGGTCGTGATGACCAGCTACCAGCGCTGGCTGCTCAACCGGCGGATCCACTCCCAGCGCCAGCTCGCCGAGCGGATGGCGGAGTTCTGGATGGCGCACCTGCACGTGCCCGCCCACCACGACGGGGTCTTCACCCACCGGGTCGACTACGACCGCGTCGTGCGCCGACACGCCCTCGGGACCTTCCGCGACCTGCTCCAGGCCGCCACGGTCCACCCGGCGATGAGCATCTTCCTCGACACCGCGGTCTCCACGAAGGCCAAGCCCAACGAGAACCTCGGCCGTGAGCTGCTCGAGCTGCACACCGTCGGACGCGGCGCCTACACCGAGGACGACGTCAAGGCCTCCGCGCGGCTGCTGACCGGCTTCAAGGTCGACCTGTGGCGGACGTGGGAGGCGTCGTACTCCACCAAGGACCACTGGACCGGTCCGGTGCGGGTGATGGGGTTCTCCCACCCCAACGCCGACGCCGACGGCCGCGGGGCCGTCGACGACTACCTCGCCTACCTGGCCGGTCACCCGCTGACCGCCGAGCGGATCGCCCGCAAGCTGGCCATCGCCTTCGTGGCCGACGACCCGTCCCCGGCGCTGGTCTCGCGCCTGGCGAAGGTCTACCTGGACTCCGACACCGCGATCGTCCCCGTGCTGCGGGCGCTGGCCGCCTCCGACGAGTTCCTGCGCTCGGCCGGGAGCAAGGTGCGCGACCCCTCCGAGGACGTCGTGGCGACCTACCGGGCGCTCCAGGTCAAGATCGGTGCGCCCGGCTCGGCCAGCTCCGACGCCGCCGCCAACGCGATGAGCTGGCAGGCCGGGTCGGTCGGCGCCGTGCCCTGCGACTGGCCGCGTCCGGACGGGCCGCCGCTGCGCGGCGACGCCTGGTCGTCCCCGGCCCGGATGCTGGCCTCGATGGACGTGCACTGGGTGATGAGCGGCGGCTGGTGGCCCAAGAACGCCGCCACCTACAAGACCCCGGCCCAGTGGATGCCCGCCGCGTCGATCCGGTTCGACCTGCTCGTCGACCACCTGTGCCAGCAGCTGCTGGGGCGGCCCTCGACCGCCGACCTGCTCGACGCGTGCTGCCAGGTCACCGAGCAGAGCCCGGTGATGCGGCCCGGCACCCTGATCACCCGCGACCACCCGGTCGTGAAGTGGGGTTTCCACCGCCTGCTGGCCACCATCCTCGACTCCCCCCACCACCTGACCCGCTGAGGACCCCGATGACCGCCGTGACCTCCTCCCCCTCGTCCACGCCCGGTGCTCCCGGTGTCTCCGGCGGCTCCAGCGGCTCCGCTCACGGGCGGAGCTGCTGCGCGGAGTACGCCGCGGTGACCCGCCGCGGGCTGCTGGGCGGCGCGCTGGCCGCGGCCGGCGCGACCACGATGATCGGTGGTGCGGTGGTGACCGCGGGCCCGGCCGCGGCCGCCAGTGCCGGTTCGGTGCTCGTCGTGCTCTCGCTGCGGGGGGCCGCCGACGGCCTCTCGCTGGTCACGCCGTACACCGACCCGGCCTACTACGCGGCGCGCAAGAACATCGGCACGCCCGCGGACCGGCTCCTGTTCAAGGACGGCACGTTCGGCTTCCACCCGGCGATGGGCGCGCTGGGCGACCTCTGGGCGGCGAAGGAGCTGGCCACCGTGCAGGGCACCGGGCTCCCGGCGCCCAACCGGTCCCACTTCGCGGCCATGGAGGAGGTCGAGGACGCCGATCCCGGCTCCGACGCCCGCACCGGCTGGCTGAACCGACTGGTCGGCGCGCTGCCGGGCTCCTCGCCGCTGCAGGGGTTCGGCCTCGGC
>Ga0325400_1005633_pt1 | contig 11829 bp, 6 predicted proteins | sample PopdelMetagenome_2_FD_205662 | JGI IMG/M metagenome (GOLD analysis project Ga0325400, IMG submission 205662) | Populus deltoides microbial communities from Bellville, Georgia, United States - Xylem-PdKOR-R1 | ecosystem: Host-associated > Plants > Phyllosphere > Stem > Wood/Secondary xylem...
TGATTGGAATTGATGAAGATGATTGAAGGTCCGTAACTCTTCCACCTGACATTTCTGTGTTGTTAGCCATTGATAACAAGAAACAATAGAAGTTAAAATAATTGGGATAGGAAACTAAACAATTATATTTTATTTGCTGGTAGTGGAAAAATAAAAGGAATTATAGTTGTTGATCTCTACTAGCTAGCTAGATGGTCTAGTCTCTAATTTATCATTAATAATAATTAGGTTTTTTAAATCAACATTTGCATGCTAATGAAGGACGACGAAACTAGAAGGTGGCCAGGGGAAAGCTCTGACCACTCCAAAATTTTCAGAAGTTCCAAAATCCCCCTTGAACTTGTTAATTGATTTTTGGCAACCCTTGCAAAATATTCCTTTCAAAATAAAAACTATGTATTCCAAATTTTATAATCCTGGATTCTTCCCCAACGCCAATATTGAATTTTTGCTTCCTATTAATTAGATTCTAGATGGGCTATTGATTCATGTTTAAATTACATATTCATGAAAAATAGATTTTTACCACCCTCCTTTAAATTTGCTTCTGGAATAAAATAATTAATAATAACAATAACAACCTTGTTTACAACTCAAGTCAAAACTTCAGAAATTTAATTAATTTCCAGAATTTTGCACATGTAAGAACTAAAGATGGACCACTGTATCTATTACAGGTCTTAAGGAAATCTTTTCTCGTATTTTTTTGATGACCTCTCTTCTGTTTTGTACTGCATTTCAAGAATATATATAGTTTTCCCTGGACATGTTTTCCAAGATCACTGTCACTACCAATGGCTTTGTCGATGGAGAAAGAATTTTTACAGGCCTTCAGTCTGTGGACCCAAGAAATTTCCAAATTTATCACAATCAACAATATATATATATATATATATATATATATATATATATATATATATAGAGAGAGAGAGAGAGAGAGAGAGAGAGAGAGAGAGAGAGAGAGAGGGTCTATCAGCTTTATTCAAGTTAAATAATGGAGATGGGTGTGTCAGGATGGATAATTGCCTTCACATGTCACCCTCACATTTCCCATATATATTACTATCAAACCCCAGGCTTTGGTGGGGAACGGTCAATTTGGGTTTGAAACAGTTATGATGTATTTTTGAGAATTTATATGCATGGACCTGAGGACTTCATGCATTCCCTTGAGTTTTTGAGCAAAAAGAATTATATCTGAATTTGAATTTAAAAATATATTAATTTACACAAAAAATGATCAAGAATATATATTGGATCGATTTAGGGATGTCTATCTCGTCTTCTCAAAGTTTCAAAAAATTCCAAAATCTTTCTTCATCTTGTTAATTTTTGAAGATGTTCTTACACTTTGATTTCAAGCAATTTTGAAATCGTCGTCCCAATTAATTAATTATTTAAAATCTAAGATGGGAGAAATTTAATATTAGTGCATGGAAATTTGTTGAAGAATACCCTAACCATTAAAAAAATCAACACTGCTTCAATCTTCATGCATGGGGGACAAGAATCTAGGGGCATTGGAAAGGCATATTAGAGGCTTTAGAAGTGAACAAAAGCATAGGAACGAGTTATGAGTTATAGTGCAAGTGCAGCTAGGAGACTTTTCTTTTTCTCCACATCCACATCTAACTACACCCATGCACGCACGCTTGCCACAACCTATTCATTGTTATGGACACGAAGGCCAGGAGAATAGAACATGGATTGTGATGTTTGTATGCATGTAGTTTATTGCCCTTTTTTGAGAGAGAGAGAGAGAGAGAAATAACCTTATTAAATATGCTAGGCTAGCTTCACATAATTGATTACCCCTTTTACATATTTGCCATGTTTTTGTACTACATTTCTCAAACTCATCAAGGGACCATTGAAACCAAAGATTCCGACCCTTGTATCAGTGTGGATAAGGGCTAACTTGTTTTGGTGAATGGAGATTTCTTGTATTTGGTTAGTTTCTTATCATAGTATAAAAGGGGTACAAATATATTTGATTGAAAGCATGGAGACAGAGACGTAAAATAAATCTGTCTCTAATTAAGTTTTGAAATGAATTTATGTTGTTTCAAAATACTACCAAAAAGTTGACAAATATAAATGGAAATACCAACGTGATTTTTCTGTTAGTAGATTACGATGAACTTTACTAACAGAATAGTCCTTCATTGTATACATCGGTAAATACCGAAGTAAATATTTACTCGGTATATACCAAGAGAATTACAATAAGAAAAGAAAGAATAAAAAAGAAAACCAAGAAATACGATGACATGTTATTTTTACAGACAGACTTCCTGATGAGTTTAAATCTATCAATTAAATCCATCCGAGACTTAATTAAAATGGTACTAATGGTTTATAATTTGCCACTGAGTATGTGTATGAGGTCGAAACTCATGTTTTTATTTATGGTCATACCCAGTCCTGATAGTCCGGGTAGAAATATAGATATTTGTCTTCGACCGTTGATTGATGAGTTGAAGCAGTAATGATCGTTCAAGACTTTAACGTATGATGTCTTAAAGAAATATAATTTTTAAATGAAGACAACTTTGATGTGAACTATCAATGATTTTTTTATACATGAGATGATTTCTAGTTAGATCATCCATGAAAACTATAATATTTATACTGTATGAAAAATAATAAGACTTTTATTTTAACAAATAATAATAAATATTTTCCCGACAAAATTAGTATTTAAATACCAACGGAATAATTCATAGGTAATACGTAAAATTCTGATAGCAAATGTTATTTTATGATGTGTGAAACCCTGACATCATGCTAGCTAGTAGTACTAGAAATGGTAGAAATGGTATAGCAGTGTGGCTCTTGATATTGTTTAACTTGTTTTTGATAAGCATTGAAGTTCTAACCAGGAAGGGGATAGGAAAAAGGAAAAGAAAGGGAGATTAAGGAGAGGATTTTGGGGTGTTTAATTAGAATATTAGAAAAGTTCGTCCTTTTTTAGAAAGACAAAGGGAAGAATTGAAAGATCATCCATGGCCATCGAGTACAGTACTCCTTGGAATTTAGTCCATCACAAAGCGACCATTTATGTACAACTCAGGTATCTTACACACTTTGTTTTGATTTTGTTTTCAAGTCCTTGCCTTGGGAATCTAGTGAATTTAATTTGTTTTCCTTTCTTATTTCAATTTCCTTTTTCCTTTTCTTTCCCAACAAAAAATTTAAAAACATGTCCATTGAGAATAAAAACAAAATTTTCCAACAAAAAAAGAAATGCATCAATATTATAACTATTTTTCATAAAAAATCAAAACCATGATTTATAACAGTAATAAAATATAAAATTAAGAATTTAAATATTGATTTTATATTATTCAAATTAAGAATTATAATAAAAAAAAGTTATATCGTCAACTGAAAGAATCTAGATGAAACTAATTAAATATTTAAAATCCATGTAAAGAGTAATTTTAATCTTTTATATTACTAAAAAGTGTTTGTATATAAAAAATTATATTGCTGCTATTTTTTTTATTAGGGTTAAAATATATTTTTAGCAACCCCTTAAATAATGTAAATGGTTCAGGAAATGAACCAAATGGTCTAGCTAGAGAGGCTTGCTAGCACATACTAAGGCAGACAACAAGTACCTCTTGCTTTCAATGTAATAAATTTGAACAGGAATTTGGGGTCTTGAATTTTGCAGCCATGACAACCGACCAAAGTCCAATGTTTGTGTGTCAATAACAGTTCCTGGCTGCATGTTACAATTTTAATATGGATTTAATTAGTCCATTTTGTCATTTAATTATTCAATTTAGGGAGGGAAGAAAGCTTTTAAAAAAAAAAAAAGAGGAAGACGAAGAGAGAAAAGAAGAATGTGTGGTTTTTTGTTTAATAATATGGTAATATTTATTTTTAAAAGTATTTTTTACTTAAAATAATATTTTTTTTATTTTTTTAAATTTATTTTTAATATTAATGAATCAAAAAAATCTTAAAAATATTTAAAAAATAATTTAAAAATATTCAATTTTAAAAAAAAAAGTATTTTTCAAAGGAAGAGAGAAAGGCAAAAAAACAATATAGGAAAAAGCAAACATGAGGTGTCGAGGGTCAATTGGAAAAAGGGAGACCAGAGAGCGGTGTGGCAGGAGCTAGCAAGCTAGCCATAGCCATAGCCATAGGGAGCACAGGGCAGGAAGGAAGGGAGAGGTGAATACTGAATACTGTTTGTTTGTTGTTTATATGCAATTTTCTTTGCCTGGTCTGGAAAACATAGAAAGACAGTGAAGAAAGCCTGCAAAGAGAATCCAAGACTCAAACATGGTAAAGCTTAGGAACCCATTATCCAAATAACTTATATTCACCATCTCCCTCTCTCTCACACACACAAATCAATTCTTTCTTTCCAAAAACCTCTCACGCCTCTCTTTTTCCACTTATATTTCCATTGCAACCACCCCCACTTACACACACAAATACCTAGTTACCTGCTACGACTACTCACTAGCTATATCAAGATTCTCGAGAGACAGAGACATGGAGAAAGACAGAAAGAGTTATTCAAAAGTGAATGTTGTGTTACTCTAACAAGAAGGATAAGATGTTAGGTATTTTGTTTCTCTTACTATTCAACTCCAGTTTCTGTGACCATTAGTGTAGATCACCCAAATCTTAAAGAGTCAAGGAAGACAGGAAGAAAGTTTAAGCAAGACCCCCCCATTCAGTCAATCTCCCTATATATTAGCTGGCTAGCTGCTTGGTGTATTTGTCTCCTTGAAGGGAATTCTTAGTGCTAGCTTTATAGTTCTTTCTACTTTTTAATGGAGTTGAAGAGCAAAAGATCACTCATCTTCTTCAACAAGGAACCCTCCCTCTTTCAATGTGTTTCTTTCAGCATCTTCTTCTTCTTGTCATTTGTTGCACTCTTCAGCACCATCTCGTCCAAGACTACATGTCTAGGTAAGATCTAGCTCTCACTAATTCTCTCTCAAGTACTCTTCTTTAAGCTTTAATGGTAACCACCATCACCATACCATCACTAATTCACTTTCACTTGTTGCAATTAAGGAATAAGAAATGCCCGTCTTCGTTTGTTTTTTTTCTTAATTATTTTCTCCATGTTCTTAATTGTTCTTCCTCCCCCTAATTCCATTTATGTACTAACATGTTGTAATTAACTTTCTTGCAGGCATCATCAGGTGCCCATTATCCGTAAAAGCTCGTAATTTTTATTTTCAGGTGAGTTTGGTTAAAATTAATTGGTCCCTTGCGCCTCACCTGGCTAGCTAGAGTATTGATTAATAATGCTATCAATTCTTCAAACAATTTCCCATATGATTACAAATTAAAAAGAATATCTCAAGAATTTAATTCTAATATGATTAATTTCATGTTTTTTTACCAGTCCCCTATATTTTCCTCTTTCCCATTAGGGTGAATAATAATCAAGCTGTCTCCCTTTCTTATTTCTGAACAGAAATATCCAAGCTGTGTCTACTGCCTAGCTACATCCACAAATTTTTAATCTTCTATTTATGATCGAAATGAAAAAAACAGAAGTTATGATCTTGTAACCTGCTGATCCAATGGAACCATCAGGCATATGATTAGGGTTTATTAGTCAGCACAGTACAGTGAAGGACTGTACTAGTGGTCCCTTGTATGCTCACCATTCCATCCGGCGCACGTTAGCCAGTCTGAAAATTCTTTTTCTTTACTGCTTAACATTGTTGTCTTGTTTTCCATGAGTCTCGGTAACTTGCGCCACCAGTGCTAAGCGGTTTAACCGGAACTATGTCCATGTACTCTAAATTCCATGTCCCATCTATCAATGTCTTCTCGTGAGCTCCTCTGCTCGTCCTCTTGTGGTGTTCATTTTGCGCACGTTAACACATGTAAGGATCATTCACCAAGTGGCAAATTGAGCTAACCTCACCTAAGTCCTTTAGGTAATTATTGAGTGCAAAATTTTATGTGTACTATGCACCTGATTGGTACTGTACTAATTAATTTTTGACTGATTGATTTTCTTGCAAGGAAGTTGTAATAATTATCGGGTAATTAATGGGTTTTGGTATTTTTATAGGGGTTTGAGAAAACAAGAGGTTCCGGGGACCCAATGGAGGTTTCTTTGAGCATGGCAAGGAGGTTTTTGAGTGGCCCAGGGTCATCCCCACCACGGTGCACATCAAAGTGTGGCAAGTGCACCCCATGCAAGCCGGTGCATGTGCCCGTGCCGCCGGGGACTCCGGTGACTGCTGAGTATTACCCCGAAGCATGGAGGTGCAAATGTGGGAACAAGTTGTACATGCCATGATGATATGTAATCATGCTATTAGCTAGGTATTTTTAAGGGTTTTTTTTTCATTTTTGGAAAAAAAAAATACAAGAAGAAGAAGAAGAAGAAAAAAACTCCAGTCGATGAAATTACTTGCTTGTGTGTTGACTACATGGCGCAAGATTATTGCTCGCTAATTATAAATTCTACTGTGAAAATTGTTCATGAGGAGAATTAATAGGATCTATATATATATATATATATATATATATGATGTTAGCACTACCTGATATTAAGTGCCACAAAGTGTTTATGCCTTCATTTTGTGAACTTAAACAAGTGTTTACAAGGTCAATTTTTGTGACACTGACCACTGCGTAGAATACAACTTTTGAAAGAACTTGATGATTCACTACGCTCCTTCTAGTACATTTGTGAAGAATGATTTCCCCATGTGGATATATATTCCTAATTTTGGATATTCAGCTAGTGATTATTAAACCTCGTTCTACCCTGCGAACTAATCTATAATTAATACAAACAACAAGGATGTGGAATTCAGGACTACAGTATGAAAAAAATTAAAAATAAAAAAGAGACGGGCTCAAGAGAATCTGGAAGTATGGAGTTTGCTGCTTTTGAAGGGCTGGCCTAGTGAGATTTGAAATACGTGTTCTATTTTAGCAAAGATGAAATGAACCTATCAAACGTCCAATCTATAGAACACAGATTGCTCATAGGGTGTGACAAAACAGACCATGTAGGTCATGCATGGCTAGATGTATCAATGGCCCAGACCCTTCAAATTATCTTAATCATGTTTGGCTAGCTAGAAGATGGTGGAAGTTTGCTCACAATTGGTTGAGCTGTTTTCACAAAATTTTCCGGGGCCATATTAGAACCTAGAAATCATTGAAAGCTTAAAAAGTGATGGAATCGGGGCTGATCTTCTTTATCAATAAATTGATGAACAGCACAGGGTCAGTGCCCAACCCAAAAGTCCACAAGGAGGGCCAACACTGACAAGTTTTGTGACCACCTTTCTTAAGGGAAAAGGCCCGAGTCCAGTTGGAACCAACACCAATCTCAGTTACTACAACGTTAATATCTTCACGTGATGCTTTGATAAATCTAAATTGAGTCCCTACAGGGGGGCCGACCGTGTGTATGTTTTGTTGAGCATGAAAAGCAAGTGCAAGGGAAATTTAATTTCTCGCAGGGAATCCCATGGACACTCACATGAAAGTGTCCAAACGGCAAACACAAGCAAAAAGACACAAAAGAGGTGGAAAAGAGACGTGGAGATGGTGACCTTCCAAGAAACAACTAGAGAGATCAGTGTATCATGTACTAGTATATATTGTTCCTTGCTGTCTATGTAATGAATGGTGTCATCAATATTTGTGAGGCTTAGAGAGGGAGTATCCGTATGATATTCTTCTATTGATATTGTTTTCATGAATCTATTTGTTTGTTCATTTCTATGTTGTCCATGATTCTGAAGGAAATTTTAATTTCTTGTTTTGGATTATTGATAATTCTTCTCTAATTGAAATGCCATGACGATCAATATATATATATATATAGAACTATATATCAACTAGTTCTCAATATGATCTTTAAATTAACTATTTTCTTAATTGATTTTTTAAAATACCTAAAATACAAGGAATGCTTCTCAATTGATCTATGATCTTTTAATTGATATCAAAAGACTAGTACTATCAAGGAGCTAGCTAGATCGATATTGTCCATTGATGCCAATATTGTCAGATTTAAGACTTTACAAAAATTAAACTATATATTATGTATGTTGATGCTTAAATATTATAGTCAACTTGCTTCTATTAAGAGAATTCAAGTATTGGTCGAAGACTTGAAGAATTCATATATGCTTGCTGTCTCCAGATCGAAGAAAACCTAGTTTTATTTGTTAAAATAAAAATTGTGATTAATTAATGCCGACCAAATAGCCAAAAATCCTTTCTCCAAAAACAAGAGGGGGGTGTTTCAAAATCGGCGTCGGAGCCCATAAACACATGCTAGAAGCATTGTCCAACACGTTTGCAAATCAATAAATATTTTTAACCTAGATATCCAAAGAGATACACACACACACATCATAATCCCATCAACTTACTTAATTTATTGTGTATTTAGTAATATGATACAAAATATTTTTTTAATTAACATAATATTTCTTTAGAATTATTTTTTTGATATCAGCATATTAATATCATTGAAAAACATATAAAAACATTGATTTAATATTTTTTAAAATAAAAAACACTTTAAAAAACAAACAAAAACTACTATAATGTCAAACAATCTCTTAACGGTGTGTGAGTTACATTAAAAAAAGAGATTGCAATGCTACCTTACACTATTACTTTTAACTTAGTTGTAAGACTTGGATAGACCTGTAAAATCAACCTGGGACTTGACCGACCCATATTAAAGAAAAAGGAAGGAAAAAACATGGTTAATCTGGTCAAAAACCCAAACATGACATACTAACTGAATTGATCCGGTCAAAACTCAATCCTCAATCAGTTGATTGTTTTTTTTTTAAAAAAAAAATTTGATTAGAATGACATTATTTTGATTATTTTTTTAAAGGTTGATCCTCCTAACTAGTGACCTAGGCCATACTCTGTATTATCCCCCAATTCAGATCTTACAACTATCATTTTTAGCCTTAATGTAATGGTTTTATATTCAAAAGAGTCATGGTTTTTTTTCAACTTCCTCAATTTAAATTTTAATGTAAGCACTTGAGGTAAATTATTATTTTTTTCTTAATTTATGTGACTAATATAAAAGGTGAATTTTTTTTAACACTTAATCTATGTTTTCTAGATCATGTGAAGACAACTCCTTAACTTCCACATGATTTAATTTCAAACTCGAGTTAAATAAAAAGTTAGGTTGATTGATTTTTTTTCCTATTAGTTTTACTCTAGGGTAGGAGTTCTCAATTCGATAGTTTTCAGGTCGGAAGTGTTATGCCCGTTAGTTCTTTGCTCGTTAATTATAGGTTTGAGGGTTCTCTTAGGCCCCAATATGTCTTGGCTCGTTGGTTTTGGGTATGTTGCTCTTGGCCCATTGGTTATAGGGTCGGGATTTCTTGGCCCATTAGTTCTTGGGTCAGTATTGTTAGGCCCCTTACTTCTCGGCCCGTTAACTCTTGGGTCGGGAGTTCTAAACCCATTAATTATGAGCTTGATAGTTCTTGACATGTTAGTTCTTAGTTGACGACCCGACAGTTCTTGGGAAAGAGTTATCGAACTGTTAGTTCTCGAGTCGGTAGTTCTAGGATTAGAAGTTCTTCACCTATTAGTTCACAGGTCAGTAGTGGTTGGGCCCTTGAGTTCTAGGCTGAATAGGTCTCGGTCCATTAATATTGAAGTCGGGAAGTCTTGGCCCCTTTGTTCCGAGGTTTGTAATTCTTAGCTTGTGCAATCGGAAGTAACACTTAGATTATGCCAAAAAATAAGAGAAAATTAAAACCATTGAATAAATACCTAATAATTAAATTAAGGTTCGTTATTATATATAGAAAGCTTGAGCTTGTAATCTCATCAAGCAAATATATATATATATATATATATATATATATATATATATATATATATATATATATATAGCAACCAAATCTTTCCTAAAAGTTTTGCAAGAAGCAAACTTTTTCCTTCCAAAGACCTGATATATCATCCGATCGATCCATGTATTTTGCAATAATATATGATGCTTCTTGTTTTTAATCAAAGTTTGAATTGCTGACTTCAGGACGTACATTGCTGGCACGTACGCCACACATCCACACGTATAATTATGAATTATTTTGCCGACATTGCTGGTGTTCAAATTTATTTATATGTTGAATTTTGAGGCCTTTCTATGTGTTGACGTTTTAAAATATTAATTTAGCTTTCATGTTGGCGGCTAACTACCAAATTTGTGAGTGTGACATCTATTTTATCATGTCCTTTTCTTGCCCACCTTTCTAATCAATTTAAATAATAATAATAATAATAATAAACTGCAAAATTTCTTTTTATAATTTGTTAAATTAATACCTAATAATTAATGTTGAAATACAGAGGTAATTGAGTCATAGTGTAATTATAAAAATTAATGCCAGGGGGTATTCTACAGTTCCTCTTATTTTGGACCTATCTAGCTCTGGCCTGGTAGCTAGCAAATTTGCTGTCAATTTTCAAGTAGTGCCATTGTTGATCCTCACCGTCCCTGCCGCCATCCTGCCTTTCAGAGACAGTTTCTTGGTCAATTCTAAAATCTTGAGGTGAACTCATAGCCATAGATCCACAAATTGGCCTGCCTTGTCCGCCTTTAGAAGGAAAGTAGTACATGACCCCGCGCGATGTGATTGGTTTTTTTTTTTATATATAAAAAATATAAAAAAAATTAAGATTTAAAAATATTAAAATTTTTTACAAAGTTATACTTAAGAGTCTTGAATTTGACTGCAACACCTGATCTAAAAGTAATATTTATAATATTAATAATAACATTAAACTTGCATGATCCAAGTTTAAGTGAGCTTGACTGCAACACCGGACCCAAGAATATTGGATGTGAGTCTTACTATAAGATCGTGTCATAAAAGTGTGATAATTAAATATATTAATTAAAAAGAAAAAAACCAACAGGAAGAAATAAAACTAATGAAGAAAAAAAATCTGAATTAATTGGGTTAACCCTTCAAATCAGGTTAACCCGTAAAACCTAGGATTCGCGTCATGAAAGTTTGATAACTAAACAGAAAAAAAAAATTGACGGGTTTACCCAGAATTAACTGGGTTAACCCATCAAACCAAGTTAACTCATCAATCCCAGGATACGTGTCATGAAAGTTTGATAATTAAATAAAAAGAAATTTAACATTAACAAACTAAACTAAACGAAAAAAATAATTAAAAAGAAAAAAATCCGGGTTAACTCGTCAAACCATGTTAACTCATCAAACCCAGGATCCGTATAATGAAAATCTGATAACTAAATAAAAAAATTTAACATTAACAAATTAAATCAAACAAAAAAAATTCATTAAAAAACAAAAAAAATTGAAAACAAAAAAAACAATTCTATAATATAATATAATAATTATAATAATTGAAAGGCATGGAGAAACTACAGTAGTTTCCCCACGCTTTTTAAAGTATTACTTAATATAACGTGTTTTTGATAATGTGTTGAACTATTTTTTAATAAAAAATATATTAAAATAAATTTTTTAATATTAACACATTAAAATTATCAAAAACACTTAAGAAATAATATTTTTCATATAAAAAATAATTTAAAAAAACAAGTTGTACAACATTATCAAATCAAGTACTAATGTGTTGCATAGATTTATCTAACTATTCTTTAATAAAAAATACATTAAAATAATTTTTGATATTTTTTATTTTTTAATATTAAGACATTAAAATTATCAAAAACACTTAAGAAATATTTTTTCTAGATAGAAAATAATTTAAAAATTATTTTAAAAAAGAAGTTGTAACGCATTACCAAATCAGTTAGATTGGTTGCATACAACTTAT
>Ga0325400_1005634_pt1 | contig 11828 bp, 6 predicted proteins | sample PopdelMetagenome_2_FD_205662 | JGI IMG/M metagenome (GOLD analysis project Ga0325400, IMG submission 205662) | Populus deltoides microbial communities from Bellville, Georgia, United States - Xylem-PdKOR-R1 | ecosystem: Host-associated > Plants > Phyllosphere > Stem > Wood/Secondary xylem...
TAGAGCTTCCCCTTTTTAAGGCCTTGGTGGAAACGATCTAGAGCTCCTTTGAAGTCCCCTCTCTCCATGTTTCTGTCAAGATGAAAGCGTCCATGTATATGAGCAATCTTGTCAGTGAAGCAGGCTGGGCTTAAATGGTCGAATTGACTAAGGAGAGTGGAGCTGTTTAGCAGACTCTTTTTGGATGAGCAGTTGAGATGAAGAAAGCTGAGGAGGAAAATACTCAAAGGATTCCTCTTAGGCAAGAAGCTGGGGAGGTATCCTCTGCTAACTTGGGAGTTGAAGCGGTTCAAGTGGAGATTCCCAGGCTGAAAAGTCCCTCTCTTGCTCATCAGAACTTAGGGTCTTCCCTAGTCGGGGTAGCAGTGGATACTCATACGGGTTCTTATAAGGAGGTTTCTCAGTCTGGACCCTTAGAAGTTGGGGATGCTGATAGGGACTCTCCTAGTGAGTCGAGAGCTCTTGAGACTCCACTATCCTAGAGTAGTGAGTCCCAGACGCTATAGGTATGTGTAACCTAATTTGGACTAGTATGAGGTATTGTTGTGGAAAGACTGGTTCCATCATTTATCTTAGAGGAGCATTGGGCACTCATTACTATCCTGGAGAAGTGGGTCTTAAACGCCACAGGGGTGTGTAACCCTGTTTGGACTAGTAGGAGGTGTTGTTGTAGGAGGGCTGGTTCTAGTGCTTCTTGATGTTGTAGAGGCTGGTACCCATGCTATCCAGGAGAGATGCGGGTCTCATACTGTATAGAGGGTATGTAACCCGAGATGGATAGATGGGGTGAGTCTGATAAGGCTGCCCTAACACTCTTGAATGCCATAGAGACCAGTCCCATGCTGCCTAAGAGAGATATGGGTCCCAGATTGCACACATGGGTAAGTAGCCTATTTGGACAGACAAGATGGACCTGATAAGGTCGTTCAATTACTCTTACTTCCAATTGAAAAGGCTAGAAAAAAAAAAAAGGGAGGGGCCGTTGAAAGCCGCCCTGAAGAGTGAAGTATTGATCCCCTACTACTGCCCTAGAGAAGTGGGTCCCAGACGCCACAAGGGTGTGTAACCCTGATTGGTGACAGTATAGGTTGATACTCACTTGGGACTTCACTATCGTCCTAGAGAAGTGGGCCCCAGATGTCACAGGGGTGTGTAATCCTATTTGGATCAATATGAAGTATTCTTGAGAAAGAAATGTAAATTAAGTAAGAATATAAATGATATAGATATGCATTCTTTATTAATGAATTCAATAATGATATAGCTTAAGGTGGTCTGAATGTCATGGGTGAAGAAGGTTAGAGCCTTGTAGATCTTGTAGGTGATAGGTGTTAGCTCTGATCACCCGTGTCACCATGAAGGGACCATTCCACTTTGGAGCTAGCTTTCCTCTACTTTCTCTATAGGGCCTAAAAAGACTTCAACTAGTTCTTCAACCACCTTTGTTCTAACATTTGGTTTCTTACTGTAGGTTTCAGGGTGATCAACCAGTAGGGCCTTCTTGCTCTTTAGATAGGTGTTTGCACACTCTCTTGAGACTTTCTAGTTCCTCTTAACTGTATCTACCTCTTTAATAATTGGGAACTTCATGGTCAAAAACTTGGTGCTGACCACTACACTGATCTAGTGAAGCAATGGCCTCCTGATGATGTCGTTGTATGGGAGATGAGTGTTAATGAATATAAAGGTCTCTCGGATAGTCACACAATAAGGTGGAGTCCCTATAATAACAGTCCACTTTACTGCCCCCTTCACAGGCACTGTTGATCCTTTTATCCCGATGAGGGGTGTTAGCACTAGAGTCATTTTAGAGGTGTCTATGCCTATCTTGGTCATGAATCCTGCTGATATGAAGTTTATTAAGCTGTCGTCATCCATTAGGATTCTATTGACCCTGTAACCCTCTATTATTGTGAAAATCACCAAGGCATCTTCATGTAGGTGTTTAATCCTTGTCCATTAGTAGGGGTGAAGGTGATGGGTTTATAACAAGAATTTTATTGGCCCATTGTAATTAGAACATGGTCTCCAAGCCTCATCCTTTTATTGATATTGCCGCCTATACTGGTTGATGAGCCCTCCAATATGACAAGGACCTCTAGGAATGTTGTTCTCTATTGTCTCGCTTCACCTCTCTTTCCTTCTAGAGGTGGATCCTTTTATAGGAATTGTCTAAGGTATCCCCGTGTTAGAAGTCTCTCCATTTTTTTCTTGAGAGCATAACAGTCCTCAGTGTCGTGTCCCTTCTCTCTATGAAACTGGCAGTACTTCTTGGAGAACTTGAGGCTGGGATTAGGCTTTAAGGAAGGAGGATACTTAAACAGGTTCTGACACTTCAAGGCCATGTAGATCTCCGTGTAGCTAGTGTTTACAGGAGTATAAACCTTTTCGGGCCTACTAGGATGTTTTTTAGAGGGCTCTTTCTTTTTAACATCTTGTGGTTTGACAGGGGAACGATTTCTGTTAGGGGTTCAACTCTGACCCCTTCTCTATAATTTCGAGAGGAGCTTCTACGAGTAGCCAGGGCTTCCTCCACTTTTATGTGGCTCTCAATCATCTATGTGTCATCTTAGCAAAATCATATCTCTCTCATATGAGCTTTTTTTTCTGCTAAAATTTGGTATGCTGATAGATCTTTGAGTTAGGAATCCAACAAAATTGAGTTTGCATCAAATAGACTTCTCTAGCTCAAGATATTCAAGTCGGAATGGATGAAGGTCATCACTAGCAGAATACAAGATTTGTCTTTAAAGTTTGTGATTTCCATGCTCTTTTTTTTATTTTTCTTGCCATATATGTATAAACAGGTATGGATGTTAGCTTTCTAATGTTACTGGAATCACTTCATTTCAACCTTTAGAGCTCATACTTTGCACAAAACATCAATCGGAGATCAAATCTGCCAATTATCTCCAATTTACTTCTTTTTGAATCTTTCATCCTAAAGTGCCTTCAAAACATAAAACAAATAATATCAAGGCATTATATATATAAAACTTAGGCAAAATACTATGTAAATGTGGGTGAACTATCGAATAATATGTTTGCATCAAAAGGGTTTATGTAAATTTTATGGGAATGATTGTTTTAAATGAACTTTTGATTTATCTTTAAATGAACTATTGATTTATCTATACGACAATGCTTAGAATAATAATAAATTGAAGGAAAATTTTGAATGAAAACAAAGGGTTTTTGGCTTGCATTGGGCTGACCATGTGAGGTAATTGGGGAAAGTGGAGATTTGTTTTAATTTCTTGGTGTTGGGTGTTGATGAGTTGATGTTAAGGCCTAGGAAATTATAATTGTGGTAGAGTTCGGTTTCATGCATGATACATATGTATCGAAGTTATGGATTTTTCAATTTGAATGAGAAATTGTTAGTTGAATTGTGTTTTGTATTATTAGGTATTGAAATTAGCGTGCTTTATAAATGAATTCTAGAAATTATGACTAATTATGACTTTTATTAGAATTGACAAAATAGTTAGTTTAAAAGCAATTTAGGAAATTTAGGAAATTGTTTGGATAAGTTATGCTGTTTTGATTATTTGTATGCTTGATGGTGATTGTGAAAGGGGTTAGATTAAATTGGTATGTGAAGTGGAAAATTAAAGTATACAAATTTAGAAAAATTTATATTTCGAGTTTAATGACTTATGTCGATTTGAAGTTGTAATCATTTATGAATTTTGACATAAAATGAAAATATATATGTTTTTACATTTTGGGAAATATGAAATCAAATGTTCAATGCAAATTTGAAGTAGGGAATAACTCTATTGTAAATTGTGAAAAATTATGATGTGTTAAGTTTTAGATTTGTATAGTGTAAATATGAAATGCTTGAGTATGGATAAAAATTTCTATCATGAAAATAAATTCATGTGTTGAATATTGGTATATTAACAAGGATATCTCATGTTGAAATTAGAAGAGGCATCCAAAGCTAAACCTTTAATTGAGGGAGCTTGTATGACAGGAGTACTAGATAAGTGCCCAACACCTCACTAATTTGGTTAAAAAAATGCTTTGTTAGAATTTTATTCACTTGCAATACGTGTTTGAAAAGGATGAAAAAAAAATTGATATTATAAAATCAGTTGTTTTTAATTAATATATATATTAAAGTCAATCGTTTCAACAAAAACTATTTAATTAATATATGTATTAAAGCCGACTGTTTAGATGAAGACTAATTATTTATAAGTTAAATTCAGCTATTTGAATAAGGACTTCATTAAATTGATTGAATGTTTAAATTAGCTGTTGGGACTGGGATTTAATTAACTGTTTGATTTTTAAAGTCAATCATTTGGATAAAAACTAAATAAATTAAAGTAATATTAGAGTCACTATTTGGATGGGGACATTATTTATTGAATATTAAAGTTATTTGTTTTGATGAAGAATTGGTTCATTGATTAATAAAGTTAGTTGTTTGGACAGTGACTTGCTTACATGAATATTTAAATCGATTGTTTAGACGAGGATGAATGTAAAACGTTAGATGGGTGTAATGATTGATGTTATATTATGAGATTTTAGTATTAAGATTGATGATTTTTTTTTTATTAAGAACAACTTTAATAATGTATAGATATTATAGAAATATGAGTCACCTCCCTTTTTCTGGGGATATGTATATATATGTTTTGTTTTTATTGATTGTTATATGTATTGTAGGTAGCTGGACAACGTTGACTCCACCGCTAGTTGCTATATTTTTTGTTTAAGTATATATTATATGCAATAACATAAACATTATTTTTTCATGATGTAAAACTCATATAATTATTTTAGAGTACTTTTAGTAATTGGAACAAATTATGCCATGTATGTAAAATATTAGGGAATTATGGAATTGTTATAAATGGTTTAAGACTATCTTGCGTAATCACTAAATGGATGAAAATTTTATTAATTAGTGGTATGCTTGAGGCTACCTGAGATACGATGAACAATTATGTGGAATTGATTTCACGTAGGAAATTAAGCAAGATAAAATTTTGTTTAGAGCTTTATACAGAGAAAACTCTGTTGAAATTTTGTTAAAATAAGGTAAACTCACTTTAATTAAATTTCACCTCAAAGTATGTGAAAATATGTATGAAAAAGATTTATGAATGTTATGATGCATAATAAGAGGGGAACCGATGATAAATATATATAAAGACTACTTGCTAACAAAAAAAAGTTACCTTGTAGTTTTTTCAGAGCTTTTGGTTGTGATTTAGTAGACTTGTGAAATTAAAAAGAGTTCTACTAACAAATAATAAATGTATATTACAGGATGATTCATACTAGAAAGGGAACTCGGACTAATCCCACTTCTATTTGGAGTAGAAGTTGATCTACTGATAGTGGAGAGGATTATATAAGAGATACCCCTTAGGAGATACTGCATCCCATTCATTGGTTGTGCCAATTCAGTATAGAGGGAGTTATCTATCTTTAGAGATGTCTCTTTATCACTGCCATTAGGGATGCCACAATTTAATGCATCTAATAGGGTGAGACAGTCCAGTAGAACCTGTCTGTGGTGCCACATGTGGCATCTATGTCACATTAGGATCATACATGCTTGGAATAGATTGTGAGGGCTATAATGTCAAGTTTGATCGGGGTAGTAGGTGTTACGGATATAGATAGTGCCCCTACCCTACCGCATTAGATGAAGAGCATGGGAGAGAGGAGGAGGGTATTATGAGGTAGAAAGATGCTAAAGTAGCTAGACATTAGCTCTAGAAAGTGGAAGAGTCTCTCATACAGATTCCAGTACCAAATGAAATGCTAGCAGATTGTGTGGCGCAATTACTTTCAAATAGTGCACATTCATGGTGGGCGATTATGATGAGGATAAAAGCTACAAATTTATTATCTTGGATAGATTTTTGGGCAGAGTTTAAAACTAGGTATTACTACATACAAAATAGGAGAAGTAAGGAGCAGGAGTTTATTGCCCTTAAATAAGGGAGCATGACAGTACTAGAGTATGAGTGAAAATTTCAAGATCTCTTGATCTTGCTTCTACTTAGTTATCCAATGAGTAGCACCGGATTGAGAGGTTTAAGTATAGGTTTAGACAAGAGCTTAGAAAAGGGTTAGTCACCTTTTAGCCAGTGACATTACATGTGCTAGTAGAGGTTGCCCTGTCCTTAAAGGTTGTATTAGATGAAGAGCAACAAAAGGTGGATGGATTGTGTTGTTACTCACTTTTGACTCCATAACAAATCAAGAAAAAAAATAAAAAACAGAAAAAGAAAATTCAAAATACTAGAGGATATACATGAAGAAATCCTAGAAGACTATCCAATTTGGTGGTGAAGGATCAAAATGACAAGAGCAATATTTTAAAGGACCAAAATGTATAAGATTGATAAAATTGACAACAAAATTCTAATTGACAAAGGGCCCCATCGGTGAAAATATTTTTATTTGGGGTAAAAGAACTACAAATATGGATAGGTAAGGACTTAATAAGAATTTTAAAAGGCTTAATTAATCTTATTGAGGACTTGATTGCAAGGAAAATGAGTTTTTGGAGTCAATTTGGGTATTAATTGGAATAAATTAAAGTTTGGGGATTTAATTGGTTTTTTGGAAGGTTTAATTGGATGAATCAGGGGCTTAATTGTAATAATATTAAAGTTTGATGGATAATTAGAGACTTTATTGAAGAAATCAAATACCAAGGACCAAACTGAAAAAATACATGTGATTGTAGGGATTGAAATTGACTAAATAAGGGGTCAAATTGAAGAAAATTAAAAGTTTGATTGCTAATTAAGGGTTTAAATGCACAAACTAGAAACCATGGACCAAGATGAAAATGACATTGAACTTTAGGGCTAATGATTGAGTTTGACATGGGTGAAATTGCATGAAATTAAGAGTTTGAAAGCAATTATGGGTGTAATTAAAAGAAATTGGATGAATGAGGATTAAAGTGAAATTTCTTAAATTGAAAATTAAAAACTCTAATTTCTAGAGTTTAACCTAGACAACGCTTCGTTCAACAATTGTTTAGCTTTTTTTTTTTATATAGTTTTGGTTGATCAAGTAGACCCCTTCAGGCAAATGAATGTGGCATCTCTAACCACCTCTATAATTGTAACCATCATTATTCAACTGAAAAACCCTATCTACAAAGATCAGCTACTCCTATCAGATGTTTACATCATATTTTCTTTAACAAACTCAACAACATCTTATTTTTAGTCAGCCATCACTATATTTTTAGATTCTCAGCTGATCAAGTTGGCATCTTTAAATAAATGAATGTGAATCTACAAGATTCTAAATTGAGCAAGAATGGATCTAGTCGTAAGGTATGCTTCTCTTCTACCAAGTTCAGGTGGTATCTAATGACGTTCACATTATAATTACTCCAGCGAAGCCTTGAAATTGGTTAACTCGGTCAGTCTTGACTAAGATAACTATTTGTTCAAAACCACTCAACTTTTTTTGTGTGTTCACGCTTAAAAATTCATACAGAGTTCTTATCAAGGGTCATAAATCTTTCATCTAAAATTATAATGTGAGGGACGCATGCCTTTATCTCCAAGCAAAAGAAAACCACCTAGGCAAATTTGTTAGAAATCACCATCTCAAACCCATTGAAGGATAGTGGTTCCAGCTGTTAACATTTGTCCATAAACCTCTCATTTTGATCAAAGGACTAAGCTTTGATCAATCTATGTTTAAATCCATCAAGAACCCTTGCAAGTCCCTATAAATACCCCCTATAAAATAAAAAATAAAAAAAGAGAGGAGAAACACATTGTGAAAAGATCCTAATGTGAAGGTTCAAAAGCCTAACATAGAAAAAAATAATGAAAGGCGAAAAATGAAAGAAAAGAGAAAGAAAACAATAGTTCATAGCCAGCAAGCTTGGAGAAGGTATAACCATGTAAAAGTTCAAGGGTGGAGTCTGTATGGCTTGCCTATTCATGTTTTTAAAATGTTTAAACCTCTTTTGATATTGTTTGAGCTTATCTTGTATTTTTTTGTTTGATTTTGGTGCTAGAATAATTTGATGTTTTTCGATAGAGGTTTTTTTTTTAAAAAAATATTTTTAGATTGCTCAAGCTTTTGTTATGATAGTTTATTTTAGTTTTGGTCAATAATGTGTTAGAGAGGCTTGCACTAAAGACATGATTCTTGGTTTTAATGCTGGTTTAATTCTGTGTTTTTAGCCCAATAGCATGTTGATGATGTATTTGAGGTATTTTGATTGATGTTTGAATCTATTTTGTAATAAAAAAATAAGTTGCTTTTGTTTGTCAGTTAAAGATTTTGAAAGCATATTGATCCATTTGATGTCTTTTAGTGTAAGTTCATGGCTGATACAAGTATGTTTTGGCATATAATTGTTAAAAATATAAAGTTTTGAATTCAAATAGTATGAATATGTTTATTGTTTAGCTTTGGTAGTTTTGAATTTTGAAACTTCATGCATGTTTTTATTGATATTATGTTATTTGTTAGTACTTTGGATTCAATTATGCTTAGTATTGGTAATGTGGTTTGTGATGACTAAAAACATGTTCAGAAACCTAAGAGGCTAGTTCTAGGTTTAATAGTAAGCTTAGAATTTCTAGGTTGCTAGGTTCAGTTTCTTCATGCTCTTGGAAAAAACATTGCCTTAGCCCAATAATTTGGACCAACTTTGGTCCAATTCTTTGCACTAAACCATTCGGGCAACTAGACTAGTAGATAATTGAAGGTTAATTATCAATAACAAGTTTATAGAGAGGTTAATCCTAGATTTTTGGTTTTGAACTGAAACCTATTTTGACAAAATAGTGTTGATTATTTGATAACTGAAGTGAAAGGATGTTAGATTATGAATTCTTGCATGATTTCAAATTAAACCCTGCCTTTGATTGCGTGAAAACTTGTCTGGATTGAGATTTGTGTGTTGTTGGGTTCATAATGAATGTTATTCGTGTTCTTCACGATTTCAGTGTTTGGTCTGTCTTTTTGTGAAACTTTTTATGTTTTGTGTGAATTTTCAACCTTGATGTTGTTTCAGTTTAAATCTTTGTTTCGTTTTAGTTTTTGGGTCAAACCTTGGTTTTTAGTTCAGTTCATGGTTGAATCAGTGACTTTAGGCCGACCCGTTGGTTTTTTTATGGGTCAAGTACTGAAAGCTTTGTTTGTTTGGACAACTTTTTGTTAAGGATTTTTTTGGTCTAAGATGGTGTTTGACAAACACACCCTTAAGTCTATTTTGATAGTTTTCTAGGGAAAAAAGATGGTTTTGTCAAACATGACCTTACAAAAATAAATAATAAAAAAACCAAAAAATAATTTTTTCTTGTTGCATACGACCTAATCCTTACAAAAAATTACATTTTATTTATAAAAAGAAAAGAATTATGTTTTTTAGCATTGTTTTGGAAATATCTTGTTTTTTTTTTTTGTGGAATCTACAATAAGTTTGTAAAATTCCTTAAAGATCTGGCTAATATTTCAATAACCCTAAGAATTTTAATTTCTGAAACATCATGATAGACCCATGAGAAAGTAGTAATTGAAAGATGCATATTGGTGAGGATGTATACAAAGAGAAAATGAAGTTTCACCTTTATATATGTTGAAAAGTTTCAAATAACTCGACTATGCTTTTGTTTAAATTTGTTGGACTATAAGGAAAAGATAGTTGCAACAATAAAATTGATTGGCATACAAAGTGTCAAATATTAGGGATTGTTGACCAATCCTCTATGTGCCATACTAATTAGGAGTGAGCAAAACACTGAAAAACCAAGAAAACTAAAAAAACTAAAAAAAATTAACCAAAAAAACTAAATCGTGAAAAAAACCCAATTAAACCGATTATAATATTTAGAAAAATATCCGGTTCTGTTTGGTTTCTGATTTTGTATTGCTTGAACCAGGTAAACCGAACCAAACCGAACCGGTTCGGTTCAGAAATAAAAAAAGGCTACAAAGCTTTCTAGTTTCTACAATAAGACATTAAAACTTAATAGTTAACCCTAGCAGAGTAACCTCATCCTTGTTTAGTCGTTCTCACTTCTCATAGCCGCCCCCTCTCTTAGGCCTTAGTCCCTCAGGCCTCGATCCTCAATCCTCGTTCGCATAGCCGCCCCCACCTTTTGACATATGCTTTGTGATTTTATTGTTGCCGCAATTATTGTTTAGCTTTTTGTTGATTTTGTTTCATCTTTGGGTTTAAGGTATAGGAAATTGGGTGTTGGACTTGCTGACTATTTTGCTTTATAATAATTCATCAGTGATTCAGTATTACTTTGAAGTTTTCCTTGTGAAAAGAAAAGGCATTATGATTCAATGGATCTAAAATGCTCCTCCTATCTATGTATGCTTGTGTATGTTCATGTGCTCTTTTAGTTTTCCCTGCAGTTGGGATCGGAAAAAAACCAATCGAAAAAGCATATAGGTTTTTTCAGTTTTGGGCATAAAAAACCGAACTGAAACTGAAACTGAAACCGGTCGGTTTGGACCGGTTTCGGTTCAGTTTCGGTTTTGTTTTTTTTTCCGACTTGGTTGTTTTTTATGGGTAAAAACCAAACCGAACCGAAAATGATCACTCCTAATACTAATCAACAAAAATAACTTGTTTAGATGAGTAAGGACAAACACATAGAAAAATAATTTAGATTCCATGCACCAATCTTAAAGTACTTCTAAGTAAGTATTACATCTGAATGTAGAGTACTAGAGGGTATTAGATTGGTAGGGCTTTGTGAAAGAGGTGAGTTATCAAAACTTTTGAGACTATGTGGTACCTCAAAGAAACCTTTATTTTCAGCATCTGGATCTAATATTTTTACATCATATTTGAACTTTTTATTGCAAGGTGACAGTTTCTTTGAAATAGAAGCATTCTCATTAACTTATTTCAAAATCAAAGACTTGTCTTTTGTATTCTCCTCTTTTAAATCAACTCGTAGATGATACGAATCCTTAAAAACCTTTCCCATAATCTCAATCAGTGCTTTAACAATTGATAATAGAGAACCCCTTATAACAAAAAGTATTTAAATCAAGTAATTAAACCTTGAAATGACTAGATAATAATATGACAAACCTCTTTTCTAATATTCAATTTATAGGACTCAAAACCCTAACCCATCGTCACCAAGTCCCTTCAACGAAACTTGATATTGGATGCCAAGTTGTAATTTAAATAAATAATTAATTGAATAATACATGTTTGGTGGTGAGTAATAATTGGTTTGGTTAAGAGTACAAGATGATATAAGATATAAAAATAAGGTATGGTTCTCAAAGATCAAACATCTTTATATAGAATAGGCTATTTCTAGAATTTCTATTTCCTTTTTAATTTTTCTTGGAAGGAACAAAGACATCAATTTAACCTAATATGTCCAATTACAAATATTAAATTATAATTTAACCTAAACATGATTTAAGAAAAAACTTATTAAACTAAACAAACAATGCGTAGGGAAGACCTTTTAAAAACAAAAGTGTTTGCCCTAATAATGATTAAGATGGTTGTTTTGGTGGTGGTTGATCGTTAATAGATCTTGTTTGGAAAAGGGTTATTAAGGGTTGGTTAGTTTTTTTATTTTTTTATTGTTTTTGATGAAGATGGTAAATGGCGTTAGGAGATCATGAAAGGTTGTGATTTCTTAAGGAATTGTGAGTTGCGAGGAGAAAAAGAGAGAAAGTTGAATAAAATTGTTGATTTTTTTTTTCCGGAATTTCTCATATGGACATAAACAAATGAAATGATGAGGTATTTAGTTAATGAAAATAAGTTGTAACTTATAAAATACCACTAATTACATGTTGAGTATTATAAAATTTCTCAT
>Ga0325400_1005636_pt1 | contig 11827 bp, 13 predicted proteins | sample PopdelMetagenome_2_FD_205662 | JGI IMG/M metagenome (GOLD analysis project Ga0325400, IMG submission 205662) | Populus deltoides microbial communities from Bellville, Georgia, United States - Xylem-PdKOR-R1 | ecosystem: Host-associated > Plants > Phyllosphere > Stem > Wood/Secondary xylem...
GTCGATGCCGAACTGCGGCGGCACGCCGGGCTGGGTGAGCTGGTAGTAGGCGTAGACCGGCAGGGTGGCCATGCGCCCGTCGAAGGGGTCGAAGTTGGTGGCCGCGGTGATGCCGACGATCACCAGCAGGGGGGCGGTCTCCCCGATGACGCGGGCGATGGCCAGCGTGACCGAGGTGCCCAGGCCCGCGATGGCGGTGGGGATGACGACCTTGGTGATCGTGCGCCACTTGGGCACACCCAGGGCGTAGGAGGCCTCGCGCAGCTCGTTGGGCACGAGCTTGAGCACCTCCTCGGCGGAGCGGACGACGACCGGGATCATCAGCACCGACAGCGCGACGGCGCCGCCGAGGCCGAACCGGACGCCGGGGCCGAAGAAGATCACGAAGAACGCGTAGGCGAACAGGCCGGCGACGATCGAGGGGATGCCGGTCATGACGTCGACGAAGAAGGTGAGCGCCTTCTTCAGCTTGCCGCGGCCGTACTCGACCAGGTAGATCGCCGCCAGCAGACCGATCGGCACCGAGATCAGCGCGGCCAGGGCGGTGATGATCAGCGTGCCCATGATGGCGTGGTAGGCGCCACCGCCCTCGCCGACGACGCCGACCATGGAGTTGCTGAAGAACGTGCCGTCCAGCCGGGTGACGCCCTTGCTGACCACGGTCCAGATCAGCGAGACCAGCGGCACCATCGCGATGGCGAACGCGGAGCTGACCAGGCAGGTGACCAGCCGGTCGGTGGCCTTGCGGCGGCCCTCGACGACCCGGGAGCCGACGAAGGTGACCAGGCTGCCCAGCACGATGCCGTAGACGGCGAACAGGCCCCAGGACCACCCCGAGACGGCGGTGAGCAGCCCGGCGAGGACCAGGCCGGCGACGAACAGCGCGGTGCCGCCGAAGCGGGGCAGGCCCCGCCGGGTGCGGACGGCGGGCGCTTCGGGCTCGGGGGCCTCGCGGCGGGGAGGGGCCGTGGTGGTCATCAGTTCGCTCCGGAGAAGTCGGCCCGGCGGTTGACCACGTACCGGGCGAGCATGTTGACCGCGAGGGTGATCACGAACAGCACGAGGCCGGTGAAGATCAGCGTGCTGACGCCGAGGCCGCTGGACTCGGGGAACTGCAGCGCGATGTTCGCCGCGATCGTGGAGGGGTTCGACGAGCTGATCAGGTTGAAGGTGACGCCGCCGGAGACCGACAGCACGATGGCCACCGCGAGGGTCTCGCCGAGCGCGCGGCCCAGGCCGAGCATCGAGCCGCCGATGACGCCGGACTTGCCGTAGGGCAGCACCGCCATCTTGATCATCTCCCAGCGGGTGGCGCCGAGGGCCAGCGCGGCCTCGCGGTGCAGCGCCGGGGCCTGGGAGAAGACCTCGCGGGAGATGGCCGAGATGATCGGCAGGATCATGATCGCCAGCACCAGGCCGGCGGTGAGCATCGTGCGGCCGGTCGCGGAGGCCGGGCCGGCGAAGAACGGGATGAAGGACAGGTTGTCCTCGGCCCAGGCGTAGAAGGGCACCATCGCCGGGGCGAGCGCGGCCAGGCCCCAGAAGCCGTAGACGACGCTGGGGATCGCGGCCAGCAGGTCGATCAGGTAGCCGAGGGTCGCGGCGACGCGCTTGGGCGCGTAGTAGGTGATGAACAGCGCGATGGCCACGCCCAGCGGGGTGGCGACCACCAGCGCGATGACGGCGGCGACCAGGGTGCCGAAGACCAGGGGGCCGACGTAGGCCCACACGCCCTCGCCGCCGGCGATGTCCTCGGCGGGGGCGGAGATGGCGTCCAGGGACTCCGAGACCAGGAAGGCGGCCACCCCGGCGAGCACGACCAGGATGAGGATGCCGGCGCCGGTGGACAGCCCGGCGAAGGTGCGGTCACCGGGGCTGCGGACGGGCTTGGACGGCTGGGCGTCCTTGCGGCGCTGGGTGTCGAGCGAGGTCACGTGGACTCCGTGCGGGCGTGGCGGGCGGTGCGGGGCGGGTCGTGCTGGGTGGTGCAGGGGTGGTGCAGGTCGGCCGGGCGACCGGCGCGCGAACGGCCCGGGCGCGGTGCGCGCCCGGGCCGTCCGCCGGGGATCAGCTGCCGGAGGTGATGGCGTCGATCGCGGTCTGCGCCTGCTCGCGCAGGGAGTCCGAGATCGGCGCGCTGCCGGCGGCGGAGGCGGCGGCGTCCTGGCCCTCGGAGCTGATGACGTAGCCGAGGAAGGACTTCACCAGGTCGGCCTGGGTGGCGTCGTCGTAGCTGACGCACCCGATGTGGTAGCTGACCAGCACGATCGGGTACTCGTCGGTGCTCTCCGTGGTGCGGTTGATCGAGTAGGCGAAGTCGTACTCGCCGCGACCGGACTGCAGCTCGGAGTTCTCCACGACCGCGGCCGCGGCCTCGGGCGACGGGGCGACGAAGTCGCTGCCCACGCCGATGTTGGCCACCCCGAGGTCACCGGCCTGCGACTCGTCGGCGTAGCCGATCGCGCCCTCGCCGGCCTGGACCGCGGAGATCATGCCGGAGGTCTGGTTGGCGGCCTCGCCACCGGACAGCGGCCACTCGCCGTCGGCCTCGTCGGTCCACACGTCGGGTGCGGCCTGGTTGAGGTAGTCGGTGAAGTTGGTGGTCGTGCCCGAGTCGTCGGCCCGGTGCACCGGGGTGATCGAGGTCGAGGGCAGCGAGGCGTCCGGGTTGTCCGCGGCGATGGCCGGGTCGTCCCAGGTGGTGATGGCGCCGGTGAAGATGCTGGCCAGGGTGGTGGGGGAGAGGTTCAGGTCCTCCACACCGGGGAGGTTGTAGACCACGGCGATCGCCGAGATGTAGTTCGGCAGCTCGAAGATGCCGGCCTCGCCGCACCGGTCCTCGGCGGCGGTGAGCTCGTCGTCCTTGAGCGCGGCGTCCGAGCCGGCGAAGTCCACGCCACCGGCGATGAACTGCTCGCGGCCACCGCCGGACCCGACCGGGTCGTAGTTGACGGTCACGTCGGGCTGGATGGAGGAGAACCCGGCGGTCCACCCCTGCATCGCGGCCTGCTGGCTGGAGGCGCCCGCGCCGTTCAGGGTGCCGCTCAGCTGCTCCTGGCTGCCGGCTGCGCCGGAGGCGTCGGAGGAGGTGCCGCCCTCGTTCGAGGCGCCACAGGCGGCCAGGGCGAGGGTGCCGGCGAACGCCGCGGTCAGCGACACGGCGCGCGTCTTGGTGCTGAGCTTCAACTCAGTGCCTTTCCGATGGTGCCCGGACGTCGGTGCCGGGCAGTGAGGTCCAACGGGGAGGACGCTAGGGAGCGCAGGTGGACGGATCTGGCTGCGTCGGTGAACGCGGGATGAACGCCGACGGAGGTCTGCGCCACACCCGGGCGGACCCCGGTCGACGACCAGGTGAACCAGCGCGCGCCGTCAGGCGCGGACGGCCTCGCGGTGCCACTGCACGTCGGCGGAGAAGCGGGTGAACCCGGAGGCCTCGTAGAGGGCGACGGCGGGGACGTTGTCGGCCTCGACGTAGAGCAGCACCTCGCCCAGCCCGCGGCCGCGCAGGTGCGCCAGGCCCAGGTCGGTGAGCGCCCGGCCCAGCCGCAGCCCCTGCGCCTGCGGGGCGATGCCCAGCACGTAAACCTCGCCGACCGCCACGTCGGCGGCGTCGCCCGGCGGGTGCACCTTGGTCCAGTGCGAGCCCAGCAGGGTCTCGCCGTCCGGGCCGGTGCGCCAGGCGAGCAGGAACCCGGCCGGGTCGAACCACGCCTCGGCCTCGCGCAGCTCGAGGTCGCGGCGGGTCATCCCGCCCTGCTCGGGGTGCGAGGCGAAGGCGGCCGCGTTCACCGCCAGCCAGGCGTCCTCGTCCACGCCGGGCCGGAAGGGCCGGACGACGACGTCGGCCGGCAGCGCGGGCGAGGGGTCGGGGTCGACGCCGGCCAGCGGCATCCGCATCTGCAGCAGGGTGCGGGCGCGGGTCCAGCCGCGGGCGGTGCCCAGCTCGGTGGACCCCGGCAGCTCGCCGTGCGCCCAGACCGCCAGCCGGTCGTCGCCGGCCAGCGCCTCGAGCTCGGCGGCCACGGCGGCCCCCACGCCGCGGCGGCGGGCGTGCGGGTGGACGACGAACTCGGCCTGCCAGCCGTCGCCGTCGCGGTCCAGCCGCGCGTAGGCGGCCGCCTCCCCGCCGTCGGCCAGCAGCACGTCCCGGCCGTCGTCGGGCCCGCCGTGCCGCAGCCGGAGCTCGGCCTCCTCGCTCAGCGGGCGCACGCCGTCGGCCTCGGCCGCCGCGCGCAGCAGGTCGAGGGCGAGGTCGAGCTGGTCGCCGGTCAGCCGCGCGGCGACGACCGGTCGGGGACGGAGGCTCAGGAGACGACCGGCTCGTCGGTGGTCTCGGCGGCCACGTTGGCGGCGGCGGTGGCGTCGGCGACCTGCTGGTCAAGCTTGTAGCCGACGTTGCGCACGGTGCCGATCAGCGCCTCGTGCTCGGTGCCGAGCTTGGCGCGCAGCCGGCGCACGTGGACGTCGACGGTGCGGGTGCCGCCGAAGTAGTCGTAGCCCCAGATCTCCTGCAGCAGCTGGGCGCGGGAGAAGACCCGGCCCGGGTGCTGGGCCAGGTACTTGAGGAGCTCGAACTCCTTGTAGGTGAGGTCGAGCGGGCGGCCGCGCAGCTTGGCGGAGTAGCTGTGCTCGTCGATGACCAGCTCGCCGGCCTTGGTGACGCCGCCGTCGTCGGCGGCGCTCGGGGCGCTGGCGGCCTGGCGGCGGGCGGTGGCCCACTTCAGCCGGGCGTCGACCTCGGCCGGGCCGGCGGTGTCCAGGACGACGTCGTCGACCCCCCAGTCGGCCGACAGCGCGACCAGCCCGCCCTCGGACAGGACGGCGACCAGCGAGGCGGCCACCCCGGTGGAGGACAGCAGCGCGCACAGCGTGCGGGCCGAGACCAGGTCGTGGCGGGCGTCGACCAGCACCACGTCGCCGGCGTCGCCGTCGAGCAGGCTGGACAGCTCCGGGGCGACGACCCGCACCTGGTGGGCGAGCAACCCCAGGGCAGGCAGGACCTCGGTGGTCGCCTGACGGGCGGAAGTCATGAGCACGAGCCGCATGCCGTCTCCTCACAGGTGGCGTCGACACCGGTGTCGGGGGGAGAGCGCAGACTATCCGACGTGGGAAGGGCGGAGACCTCGGCGTTGCCCCACCGGGACGTGACGGTGCGCACGGCGGACGGGGTGCGGCTGCACGGCATCGTCGTCCCGCCGGCCCTGCCCGGTCCACCGACGGCGGGTGAACGGCCGCTGACGTTCGTGCTGGCCCACGGGTTCACCAACTCCACCGCCCGGGCGCCGTTCCTCCGGCTGGCCGGCTACCTGCGCCGGTTCGGCGAGGTGCGCGGCCTGGACTTCCGCGGCCACGGCCGCTCCGGCGGCATGTCCGGCGCCGGTGGCGACCCCGAGCTGCTCGACGTGGACGCCGCGGTGGCCGCGGCCCGCGCCGACGGCGCCGCGACCGTGGTGACCGTGGGCCTGTCCATGGGTGGGGGCGCCGCGCTGCGGCAGGCCGCGGTGGGTGCCTCCCGTCCCGACGCGGTGGTCAGCGTGAGCGCGGTGAGCCGCTGGTTCGTCCGCGACACCCCGCCGATGCGGCGGGTGCACTGGCTGCTGGAGACCACCGTCGGCCGGCGCCTGGGCTCGCGCCTGGTGGGCATCCGGCTGGGCCCGCCGTGGCCGGCCAACCCGCCGGCGCCGGTGCAGCTGGTCAGCTCGATCGCGCCCCTGCCGCTGCTGCTCGTGCACGGCGACCGGGACGCCTACTTCCCGCTGGAGCACTTCCGGCTGCTCGCCCAGGCCGCCGGTCCCGCGGCCACGGTGTGGGTGGTGCCGGGCATGGGGCACGCCGAGAACGGGATGACCGGCCCGCTGGCCGAGCGGATCGGCCGCTGGGCGCGGGAGACGGTCGGCCGGGACCGGCTCTGCGACGATGACGCGGTGAGCCGTCCCGCCGTCCCCGTCCCGGCGCGGCGATGAGCCACACGGCGCCCGGGGTCGAGCTCTCCCGCACCGCGCACCACCTGCCGGCCGCCGGCGGGGTGCTGCTGGCCACCGGCCTGCTCGCCGGCCTGCCGCTGGCGCTGGGCGACACCGGCCGGGCGGTCGCGGTCGCGGTGCTGCAGCTGGCGCTCGTCGCCGCCTGGGTGACCGCCACCGGCATCCGCGGGTACATCGGCTCGCTGGCCATCGGCGCGGCCGCCGCGGTCGGTGCCGACCTGCTGCTGGGCCTGCCCCAGCGCCCCGACCTGGGCTCCCTGCTGCTGGTGCTGGGCCCGGGCTTCCTGGTCTGCGTGCTGCACCAGATGGCCCGGCCGGCGCCCCGCCGGTACCTGGTGGCGTCCCTGGCCGGCGTCCTGCTGCTGCTGTGCGCGGTCACCGCGCCGGCGCTCCTGCTGGCGCTGGGCCGCACCCCGGACGGCGACCGGCTCGCGCTGACCGCCGTCCTCGTGGTCGGCGCGGCCCTGCTGGTCGGGCACGCCGTCGACGTCCTGGCCCCCCGCCCGGCGATCGCCCCCGGGGTGCCGCGCGGCCTGCCCGGGCTGGTGCTGGCCGTCCTCGCCGGCGTCGTGGTCGCCGTGCTGCGTCGGCAGGCCGAGGACCTCCCCGGCGCCCTCGCCGCCGCCCTGTTCGGCGCGGCCCTCGCCGGGGTGGCCGCGCTCGTGGCGGTCGGCGCCTCCTTCGGCGCGGTCGACCGGCCGCAGCGCGGGTGGGCGCTGCCGGCCGTGCAGGCGGTGCTGCCCTTCGCCGCGGCCGCGCCGGTCGCCTGGTTCCTCGCCCTGCAGACCAGCCTGTGAAGGGGCTGCTGATCACCCTCGGGGTGCTCGTCGTGCTGCTCGTCGCCGCCGACCGCGTGGGCGTGCTGGTCGCCGAGGACCAGGTCGCCGCCCAGGTGCAGCGCCAGGCCGACCTCGCCGGTGAGCCGGCCGTGGACATCACCGGCTTCCCGTTCCTGACCCAGGCCGTCGCCGGGCACTACGACGACGTGCGCATCGCGCTGACCGCCGACGACCTCGGCCAGCCCGCCGGCACCTCGGGCCAGGTGTCGCTGCAGGGCGTGCGGCTGCCGCTGTCCGACGTGGTCGGCGGTCGGGTGTCCCGGCTGCCGGTGGACCACGTCGACGCCCGCGCCTCGGTGCCCCTCGACCTGCTCGCCACCCAGCTGGGCGGGGACACCACGCTGACCCGCGAGGGCGACGGGCTGCGGATCACCAAGACCGTCGAGGTGCTCGGGCAGACCGTGCCGCTGACCGCCGCGGGCACCGTCGCCCTCGACGGGCAGGACCTCGTGGTCACGGTGGACTCCGCCGCGGGGGCGGGGGTCGACGTCCCGCAGTTCCTGCTCGACGCGGCCCAGGACCTGCTCGACTTCCGCTACCCGCTGCCGTCGCTGCCCTTCGGCCTGCAGCTCACCGGGCTGCAGGTCACCGGCACCGGGGTGGACGTCACCGCGGCCGCCGACGACGTCGTCCTGCAGTAGCGGGGAATCGGCACCGGGCCGGTCGCGTTGGTGCCGGTCGTGGACGCAACCGGAGCGGCCGTGCTGGGTGCCGCCCTCGTGCTGACGGCGGTGGTGGCCTGGTGGCTGCGCACCCGCAGCGGGGCGGTCGCGACGACGGGAGGAGCTGCCGTGCAGGAGGTCGACGTGCTGCGCGGGCTCGGCGTGCGGCCCGAGGACGCCGACCTGACGGTGGTCCAGTTCGCCACCGCCTTCTGCGCGCCCTGCCGCGCGACGAGGGCCCGGCTGACCCAGCTGCAGACCCGCCACCCCGGCCTGGCCGCGGTGCACGTGGACGCCGAGAGCGAGCTGGACGCCGTCCGCGCGCTGGACGTCCGGCGCACCCCGACGCTGTTCTACCTCGACCGCAGCGGCGCCCTGCTGGGCCGCAGCAGCGGGGCGCCCCGCCCCGACGAGCTGGCCGCCCTGGTGGCCGCGCACGCCCCGGCGCAGGGGCGCGTGTGATGGGTGTTGCTACCCTCCCCGCCGTGGGCACCCTGCTGACTCAGCGACGCACAGTCGACCTGTGCCGCCTGGGCAGCTGCCTGTGTCGCGCCTCCCTCCGAGGCTGACCTCCCGCCTCGACGAGCCCTCATCCCGCTCCTCGGAAGGCCCCCACCCCGTGACACCTCCCCGGCAGGTCGACGTCCGCGGCCCGCGCTTCGGCGCCTGGGTCACCACCGTCGTGCTCGTCGCCGTGCTGCTGACCGGCAGCGGCTGGCTGCTCGCCGCCCAGGCGGTCGTGTTCGCCGTCGGCGCGTTCGCCGGCCTGCGCCACGCCCCCTACGGCGTGCTGTTCCGCGCCCTCGTCGCCCCGCGGCTGGGGCCGGTCCGCGAGACCGAGGACGAGGCGCCCCCGCGCTTCGCCCAGCTCGTAGGGCTCGGCTTCGCCCTCGTGGGCACCCTCGGCTACCTGACCGGCGCTCCGCTGGTGGGCGCCGTCGCGACCGGGCTGGCCCTCGTGGCCGCCCTGCTCAACGCGGCCGTGGGCTTCTGCCTCGGCTGCGAGCTGTACCTGATCGTCCGGCGGGCCCGCCCCGCCCGTTCCCACTGACCCCCACCCGCAGGAGGAGACACCCATGAGCCGCACCGACGTGCTCGTCAGCGCCGACTGGGCCCAGGAGCACCTGGGCGACGCCGGCCTGGTCTTCGTCGAGGTCGACGAGGACACCAGCGCCTACGACAAGGGCCACCTCGAGGGCGCGGTGAAGCTGGACTGGAAGACCGACCTCCAGGACCCGCTGCGCCGCGACTTCGTCGACAAGGAGCAGTTCGAGGCCCTGCTGTCGGCCAAGGGCATCTCCAACGACGACGCCGTGGTGCTCTACGGCGGCAACAACAACTGGTTCGCCGCCTACGCCTACTGGTACTTCAAGCTCTACGGCCACGACGCGGTGAAGCTGGTCGACGGCGGCCGCAAGAAGTGGGAGCTGGACAGCCGTCCGCTCTCCGACGCCGAGGTCACCCGCCCGGCCACCCAGTACACCGCGAAGGAGCCCGACACCTCGATCCGCGCGTTCCGCGACGAGGTGGTGGCCGCCATCGACAGCAAGAACCTCGTCGACGTGCGCAGCCCCGACGAGTTCGCCGGCAAGCTGGTCGCCCCCGCCCACCTGCCGCAGGAGGGCGCGCAGCGCCCCGGCCACATCCCCTCGGCGGTCAACGTGCCGTGGAGCAAGGCCGCGAACGAGGACGGCACCTTCAAGAGCGACGAGGAGCTGGCCGCGCTCTACGCCGACGCCGGCCTGGACGACGGCAAGGCCACCATTGCCTACTGCCGCATCGGCGAGCGCTCCTCGCACACCTGGTTCGTGCTGCACGAGCTGCTCGGCCACGCCGACGTGAAGAACTACGACGGCTCCTGGACCGAGTACGGCTCGCTGGTCGGCGTCCCGATCGCCAAGGGCGCCTGAGGTGTGCGGGGCCCCGAAGCAGGGCGGCGCGCTGGCCGGGATCGACCTGTCCACCCAGACGGTCATCCAGGGCTCGGTGTGGCACGACGGGTCGCCGGTCGCCGGCGCCTACGTGCGGCTGCTGGACGCCACCGACGAGTTCACCGCCGAGGTGGTGACCTCCCCGGAGGGCGAGTTCCGGTTCTTCGCCGCGCCCGGTGAGTGGAAGCTGCGCTCGCTGGCCCCGGTGGGCCGCGCGGAGCGGGTGCTCTCGGCCGAGGTCGGCCTGAACGAGACCACCCTCGCCATCGCCTGACGCCCGGCCCCCAGCGTTGATCAGGGGGGTTGATCGACGTCCGTCCTCCTGCGCCAGACCTGGTGCAGGAGGACGGACCTCTGCGCAGGAGGAGCCCTAGAGCCCCAGCAGGTCGGCCAGCTCGCCCACCTGCTCGGTGAAGAAGGCGTCGGGGTCGGCGACCGTGCCCTCGAAGTGGCCGAACAGCTCGAAGCTGACCAGCCCGAACAGCGAGCTCCACACCAGCAGCGCCCGCGAGCGCACGCCGTCGTCGAGCGCCTCGTGCTCCCCGCCCAGGACCGGCGCGGCGGCCGGGAGGACCAGCGCCGTCCGCCGTCCCTCGGCCGGGGGCAGCAGGCCCGCCCGGGCCGCGTCGCCCAGGACGCCGCCCAGCACCGCGCCCACCCGGGTGGCCGCCGGCACGGTGTCGGCCGGTGCGGCGTAGCCGGGCACCGGCGAGCCGTAGAGCAGCGCGTACTCGTGCGGGTGCGCCCGCGCCCAGGCCCGGACGGCGGCGCACACCGTGTGCCAGCGGGCCCGGGGCTGCGCGCCCGGGTCGTCGGCCGCCTCGGCGGCGGCGCCCAGGGCGTCGTATCCCTCCAGGATCAGCCGGGTGAGCAGGTCGTCGCGGCTGGGGAAGTAGCGGTACAGGGCCGACGACGCCAGCCCCAGGTCGCGGGCCACCGCCCGCAGCGACAGGCCCGCGGCGCCGACGGTGGCCAGCTGGCCGCGGGCGGACTCCAGGATCTCCTCGGTCAGCGCGGCCCGTGCACGTGCCCTGGCGGTGGTCACCACGCGGGGACCGTAGCACCGCTCGCACCCGAGAGCACTGCTCTTGACAACTGGGAGCGGTGCACCGCACGGTGGCACCGGTACGAGAGCACCGCTCTCGCCGAACCGAGGGGGCCGTCGTGGGACTGCACGTGGTCGTGGGCAAGGGACCGGTGGGCACCGCCACCGCGCAGGAGCTGGTGCGTGCCGGGCACCGGGTGCGGGTGCTGTCCCGCAGCGGGGGGACGTCGACCGACGTCGAGCACCGGGCGGTGGACGCCACCGACGCCGACGCGCTGACCGCCGCGGCCGAGGGGGCGGACGCGCTGGTGAACGCGGTCAACCCCGCCTACTCCCGGTGGGCCACCGACTGGCCGCCGATGGCCGCGGCGATGCTGGCCGCCGCCACCCGCAGCGGCGCGGTGCTGGCCGCGATGGGCAACCTCTACGTGCACGGCCGCCCGACCGGTCCGATGACCGCGACGACCCCGCTGGCGGCCACCGACACCAAGGGCCGGGTCCGGGCGCGGGTGTGGACCGACATGCTCGCCGCGCACCAGGCCGGCCGGGTGCGGGTCGTGGAGGCCCGCGCCTCGGACTTCGTCGGCCCCACCGTGCCGGTCACCCAGTCCCACGTCACCCGGCAGCTGACCACCCTGCGCGACGGCCGGCGTGCCTGGGTCGTCGGCGACCCCGACGTGCTGCACAGCTGGGCCTACCTGCCCGACGTCGGCCGGGTGCTGGCCGCGCTGGCCACCACCCCCACGACCTGGGGCCGGCCGTGGATCGTGCCCAGCACCCCGCCGCGCAGCCAGCGCCGGGTGCTCACCGACCTCGCCGCCGCGATGGGCGCCCGGCCCGCCCGGGTGTCGGGCCTGCCCTGGCCGGTGGTGCACGCGATCGGGGCGGTGTCCCCGCAGATGCGCGAGATCGCGGCGATCGCGCACCAGTGGGACGCCGACTTCGTCGTCGACGGGTCGAAGACGGTGCAGGCGCTGGGCATCGAGCCCACGCCGTGGGACGAGGTGTGCCGGGCGACGGCCGGTGCGGTGCTCGTCTGAGCCGCTGTCGGGGGCCGTGGTTACGGTGGCGGGCATGGGTCTGGTCACCGCCTGGGTTCTCGTCGCCCTGGCCGTCCTCGCTGCGCTGTGGTGCGCGACGGGGGCGGTCAGGCTGACCCGTCGCGAGCGCAGCGGGGGTGCCCGGTGAGCAACCCCACCCCCGAGGGCCTGCCCGCGCAGCCGGCGTCGGGCCGCACCCAGCTGCCGGTCGAGGAGACCACCGACGTCCGCACCGGCCCCGAGGTGGCGCACGAGCTGCTGTCGGTGCTGCCGCTGCTCGGTGAGTGGCACGGGGAGGGTCAGGCGGCCGGCGCCCAGGGCGACCA
>Ga0325400_1005637_pt1 | contig 11825 bp, 9 predicted proteins | sample PopdelMetagenome_2_FD_205662 | JGI IMG/M metagenome (GOLD analysis project Ga0325400, IMG submission 205662) | Populus deltoides microbial communities from Bellville, Georgia, United States - Xylem-PdKOR-R1 | ecosystem: Host-associated > Plants > Phyllosphere > Stem > Wood/Secondary xylem...
AGAACGTGACCACAAATAACCTATCACACTCATCAGAACATTATATTATTTGGAATCCTTACAATGCAAAAATCAATAACTTATTGCCTCATTGTTATACACATCATACTTATAATCATCCATGGTGATAGCTGTTTACAGACAGAAACCAAATACTTGGTGCTAATGGATACGTACATGACCAGCATCACGTACAGATTGATGAAGAAATTGTGAAGACTTGCCGAAGATCATAGCCCGTAAAAAGCCCAATTCAATATAAAGTTTTCAGGACTTCATCGCTTACCAAAATGCTGAGAAATAATGGCGATGTGAAGGACAGTGGTTTTATTACTTCTCTGGACAAAAAATTGCAGACCGGCTTTGTCGTATCCAGAGACCTTAGCAGCTAGAAAGTTAACATACAAGTTTTACGGTAACTGACTGAACGAAAGAGAGCTTTCTCTGCATCGTGGTTGCGCATGCCTAACTATGCTGGGGCTCTCTTTAGCAGTTTAACTGCAATGGAAACAGCATGGTTCCTTGTGGCAGTTGCATGGAGGATTGTGTTTCCTACCCGATTTTGGTGAGTCAACTTGTCGAGATTATGGTAGGCAACTCATCTAGTAATTTTTCTACCGAGGCTGCTTCTTTGGCTCGTGTAGCCATGTGAAGTACAGTATTATCGTTTACTGTTATTACGTGCAGTGTATGATCCTGAATTTTTAGCAAATTTCTGCAGCTCTCCACTTGTTTCCTGTCATTAGAAAATTTTCTGTTTAGGATCGAATTCAATAGTACCAGAGCACATCAGGGGCTGCATGTAGAAGAGAGTGGCAATTTTTTGCTTGATACCAAAAAAAAAATGCTGTCAAAGTTGGTCCTTTTTAGCTTCCGTGTATTTTATTTTCAAAGAATAAAATGATGAATTCATGGTTCTGTGTTCTTTTGCGTTTCTACCTTTTTAGCTTCCTGCTGCATCACTTTATCTCCTTGTTATGTTGAATGTGGATTGTGGAATAACCTTTTTGCTGATTCATGGAACTAAATTCTTTCTTTTTCCAATAATCTTCTTGCCATAAAAAGAAAAAACCCATGTTATGAACACCAGACTTTACTTCTCATAATTAATTTGGAATAATCTTACCTTGCATATAGTGTCATATAATTAGGATCCCATCGAGGATCGAAGTCGAACTTTCTTCCATCAGTCCAATGCTATCCTAAAGGCCCACATCTTGTAGTTTGAATTGAATTATATACTAAACTCTCCCTCTCTTTTCTTGACAATTCAGGACAAGCACCAGACTGCCTGATTAGCAGATGTTGAGAAGAAGATACAAGAGTTTTCAGGCTGAAGAAAACCAATGAACCCAAGCTAACTGCAATACAGATGCCAAAAATCACGTGTAGTGATGATACAAATTCACTATTAAGAGAACCGAATTCTGCAGCAGATTAGGAACAAGTATATCTGCCTAAACATGATGAGCAGGCGTAAGTTACCCCACAGAAAGAAAAAAAAACACATCATGTTTTGGTGTTCCTGTTTTGGTTTTCAATAAGGGCAAGAACAAGCAGCTGCAGGGCCAGGCCAGGTGTTCGTGCTGTTTGTTACTTTTATAATCTTCCATAAATCTTATTTGGTATGTTTCATTCTCCCTCTCTCTTTCATCTGTTTGCTTGTTCAAAGGATTCATCTGTGTTGGCAACAAGGATCATCTGAAATTGGTTTAAATTTGATTGAAATCCTCTCAATTATCAACAAATCAATAACTTTGTAATGTAGGAATCTGAGGTTTGAACTTGACGAACATTGGAAAAATTTAGACATCATTACACAAGGCATGGCTACAACAAGTTTATTTAGAGGAAAGTTTTTGATAGTGATGGATAGAGAGGAAAATAAGTTAGTGCAAGGTGGCAGACTGGGATAAAAGAGACCGTGTGTAGAGTCGCTTTGGCCCAGTTTTCCTTGTTGTATATCGTCAAAATGATTGTTGATCCAGATGCTACCATCATCATAGCCACAGAGAGGAACAGAGATGTGAAGCCCGCCATCAACTTGTAATGTTGATTTCAACAGAACAGATGCTTAAGTTTGTATTGATAAAAAAAAAAAAAAAAAACTTGCAATTGGACTGCTGTCCATTTCAATGAACACAGCTTGCATCTTGCCATAGATTTCAAAGCTGCTAGATGCTTTCTTTGGTTGATACTTGCCACCATCTCCCGCCGAATCAACTGCAAATAATTGAACATGTTCTATAAGCATCCAAAGGTGTTCTCAGTTAATGAGTTTAAGAATTGTTTTGAAACTTCTGTAATTTGACATGTCTTTTGAGGACAACAAGGCTAATAGTATTACGCATTGGAGACAGTGGTAGAGCACCATTAGAAGCAGGTAGCCCAACTATTGACGCAATACAGGAATCTAACAACGAAGTTTTTCTTAGTGAACAAACAGAACTTGAAAGAGCAAAACCTATTAGAGTTTTGGGTAATTGAAATGAGATGATCAGAAGCCATTATGTTATAAGAAAACAGTGCAGCATTACACACCAATTAATCACACTATTTTGGTCTGCATGAACTGATTCTGCGTAATAATTCTGTAAAGTCCTTCCTTGCCTGTCAGCAAATTATTCAAAGTTCAGCGAAACTAATTATGTAAAAGCTCACTTAATTCATCACCATCCTCAAATTAAAATAAAACAAAATAACCCAATTTGGAAAATTAAATTAATTTCTCCAATTTCTTATTATTCCTTCGCAATCAAATAGATGGAAAGCAAAATCAAAGGGCCACATTGGTAGTGAGTCCCCCGGTTTCTATCAGCTTATATGAAAAACAAATGAAAACTAAGTATCAGCTCTTAGCGGCATAATTGAGGGTCTTGAAGAGGTGAATTGCTGTTTTTTTTCCTGAGATTGTTGCATGTATATTAATTCAATTGAGAGATAGTGGCCATTGGAAAGGATTTATACTTTCTTGCGGTCAGAGAGATCAGATACTCTATTAATAAAGCTTGATAGCTCAAAACAGATAACAAACACCTTGGAAGGTTATTTTAAGGGAGGTTAAGAGATAGGGGAGCAGTAATGATAGAAAAGAGTGTAGGAAGACTGCTTATAATTCATCTCAACGCCTCTTGCAAATGGAGGACAGAGTGGCCCTAACCAAACTAAGGACGGAATTAATAGGAACCCTGATGAGATTGATTGAGCTCTTCAAGGTATTCATAAACGTCAAATACAAAGGGACCTGCAAGAGAGCAAATATGCTGACAGGAAGGAATGCAACGGTGTAAATGAGAAGCGTAGTCCAACGTTTCTTCAAATGAACAATGAGCAAAATGGTCGCGGTGAATGTAAGCATCATCACTGCGACCGAGAAGAAGAGGAAAGAGAAACCGAGTATCAGTTTTTGAGGGAGAGAGTGGCGGAAATCCTGAAGCTGGAATGGGGAAGTGAGGATTGACAGGAACATTACAACAGAAGTCAAGGAGCTTGCCAAAGATAGAACATCCATGACAGTGAAAACCAAGAAAATAGGATCATGCAGGAGGACAGGAAGACCGGTGTCTTGATTGGATCCTCCTGGTACAGTGTAGGCAGCAGCAAAGGCAACTGTGGCAATGAGAACAGCAACAGTAGAACATGACTCTGATGTCCTCTTTAGCCACTCCTGAGCTTCCTTGAGGAGTTTAGTGTGTGTTTTTTTGAAGAATTCTTGAGCAGTCTTATCCTTGTAGCGGCTGCGGTGCATTTCATAATGAGGAGGAATTATCTTCCGCACACGCTGCATATCATCAAATCAGTATGGAATTGAACATATTCAAGATAAATGAATGTAAAGAGACAAATGGCTCACATCAAACCAATGCAGTTCCTCTTGTAGTTGGAGTGCAGGACCAGGCAGGGTTCCTCCACTGTAGTAATGCATGACAGCAACATGGTGCAACAAGGTGTAGCCATTTTTGTCGATCCGTCGACCCAACCTGGTCATTGGTATTTCCATCTTCTTGACCATGTTAAATATCTCTTTTTGACGGTTCTTAATAGCCACATGCATTATGTTCTGCCCCTTACGACTAACATGTTCAACTGCTTGAGGATATACATCAAGTATCTCTTTAACAATCTCTACTATTCCATTGCTAGTTGCTAATAGCAATGGGGTTTCAGCTTCACCGTCTAAATTGTTTGCTTTTGATGTATCTGGGGCTTGTGCTAATGAGGTTGGGGTTGGTGTCGAGCCAGCTTCACCATCTAAAAAATTGTTTGCTTTTGATGTTTCCGGTGTTTGTGCAGTAGTCACACAGGCTCCTAATTTTCTTTGCTTTCCTTTTGTTTTTCTGCGTCCTTGTTTTTTATTCTCTCCTCTAATTTCTCCTCCTCCTCCTCCTCCTCCTCCTCCTCCTCCTCCTCCTCCTCCTCCTCCTCCTCCTTCTTCTTCTTCTTCTTCTTCTTCTTCTTCTTCTTCTTCTTCTTCTTCTTCTTCTTCTTTTGCTTCAGGGTTCAGAACGCTAATCTTTCCTATGTCTTCTTCGGTGCTGATAAGTTCCCATGAAGTGTCGTCTGCAATCAATAGTTTGGCAAGCCTTAAAGCAGATTCATGTTTTCTCTTCTCTTTCCTGATATTTTCCATCATTGGCCAACCTGTTCAACTTCATTCATGAGAGAGAGATCAAGAGAGAGAAATGAGAGAAGGGAGGAGATCACCTTTACGAAAAAGGCTCCAAAGTGATTGATTCATCTTCCTTAGAACTGCAAATGGGAGTTGTATATCAAAATTTGATAACCACACATAAGACCAAAATGTTGAGCTGTAAACAAATATATAAAAAAAAAAAAACACTTTCAAAACATCAAACAACTTTTCATGCAAAATGAATAAGAAATATATGAAATCAATTCTACCTGGCAAAATACATTGTAGGAAAACATCAGGACAAACATGTGGCAAAATACATAGCAGCAAATGTTTATGGAGTTGTAAGAACATAGCATACCTGAAGAAATTTTTTGTATTATCATAAAGAAGAAGTTGACAAAAACTTTAAGCATTTGGGGGAGCTTGGAGTCTCTTGCTTTATCACCATCCACATCTTCTTGGTCCCCATCTAACATACCTTTATATCTGTCTTCTTCACCACTGCTGTCTTTCCTCTCCGCATCATCATCGGGAACACCTAGAAATCACCATCGTACGCCAGTAAACTAGTTAACAAATAATCTGGTTTAATATGTTATGGGGAGAGAGCACATCTCATTGATTTGTTATGCCAATATCACTTTCTATTTTTTCCTTTATCTACCTTATATCAGCAACAGTGTGTGTCCATTCCTAGTATACATGACCATGTTTCATTTACAATGTGCATGGCTTGGAGAATGTATTCAAAGAGAAGGAAAGATGGCATTACAATAATTAATGAAACTCTTCAGTAAACCATAGCTGCTCCCACTCTTGAATGCAGATGGATTACTTGAGAGCAGCTGAAGCGCTATCTTCCCCTTTCCGTCTTTCGCAGCAACCAAGCACGGGTACTTTTTAGCTATCATATATGCCAGATCTGCAATAACAAACAGTTTGACAATGTAATAGCTAGTAAAAATTATTATCATTCAAACATAAGAGCATGTGCAGGATGAGTTATTGTTGTTCCTACCAAAGAACTCGGCAAGGATAGTCATGTGAAGGATGTTAGTTTTGTCGCTCCTAGACAGATGATGTTTAGCTTTCTCTGGACCTTCATTCTCCACTTCACCAGCAAGAAGCTTGAACATTTCAATGTGACCAAATTGGGCTGCTTTAAACAGAGGCATTTCATCGTACTTATTAGGCATGGATAGTAATAGTGGTTCCTTCTCCAGCAATTCCTTTACTAGTTTTGTCATGTTGGTGGAAGCAGCTTCGTGGAGTATGGTGTCTCCGAACACATTCTTCCGAGTCAATGTTCCAGGATCTTTGATGTGATGCTTCAAGATTTCGCTGGCAATGCTTTCATGCCTCATATTGATCGCCATATGAAGGACTGTATCTTCACAGACAGTCATGCTGCTTGATGGTTCCTCAGACATCATTGCATATCGACGTATCACTTCTGTCTTATCACCCTTCCGCATACTTTCATATAAGCGTTTAAACTTACGATACTCATCGAAATCCATGTCTCTGGCTTTGTCTGTGATGGAATGCGTGAGCAAGTCGTTTATGTGTTCAATTAATTCTCCCTCATACAGCAATATATAAATTCCACACACCAAGTATGATCAGTGGTTTTCATCGTGTTTCACATTCCTTCTTTTTAAATAATCAAGCAAAGAATCACATTTACATTCTTCACTTTTCCTTTCGGAGTCCATTTACTCTTGATAAGATTACAAACCAAGACTTCTCATTTCTTTTTCAGAGCACTAATCACTAGAATATAAACTCTCCAAGAATTCTCATTTCTTCTTCAGATTAGTAATCATTAGAATGGCAACTTTAATAATATGTATGGCCCATTAGTTTATTCTTTTCTGCTTAAAGCTCTTGATGTGTTATTCAAGCTTGAAGGCTTTGCCTTTTGCTTTATGCTTTGAATCTTGCTTCTTCTTCTTTTTTTCCTTCCGAGACACATTAATTCCTTCTGCTATGGACTTGATTGTGATAGAATATTGGTGCAGGTGTTTATGATTGATCGCCAGTTACGAATCTGGAACAACTGGTTGACATGGATAGCCTTGAAGAACAACTAGGTTACGTGGAAAGCCTTGAAGAAATATTTATAGACTGATGGTACAAGTCTAAGCCCAAAAAAGAGACAAGTCTAAGCTTAAAAAACCGGGGTTGCATGGAGTGATTGATCTTATAAAAGATACATAACTTTCGATACAATTATTGAATCATGTTCAAGTTTTGCTAGGAGTTTCCCAAGGCCTATTTCTATAGGTGAGTCAGCTTGCTATAACAACTTGTGGTTTGGAACACATCCAAATTAGGTCTAGAAGTTACTGTTTGGTTTAGTTTAGGATTTTTATTATTTTTTATTATTCTCAAGTTACATAGTTGATTTAGGTCTTTTAGAAGTTTATTTAAGGAGTTTTAAATTATAGGTAGACTACTTGGAGAAAATATTTAAAAATAAAATTTTTAATTTAGTTTTTTGCATAATAATTCTATTTAGCAGGATTTTGTCTTGCCTTTTATGGGTTGTTTCTCTCTGCATCAAATATTTTATGGACTTACAGTAATGGAACTTTTTTTCCCATGGCAGGTTATCGGTTTTTTTTTTCCCATGTAAAAGCAGAAAACTTCTATAGCTTTTAAACTTCGTTTAAATTATCATCTAAAAATTCTGTATATCTTCACAAATTCGTGGCATGATTGTATATGTTTTATCAATCTTTTTGTCAGTTTGATGATGAAGAGTACTTGGAGTGCTGTGCAAATAGAAGTTCAGGAAGTAGCAGGCTAGCTAATTCCACAAATAAGAACGTAAAATCTTGACCGAATTATGGGGAGGAATATGATATTTCCATACAATATTTCTGAAAACATTCATCAAATGGAGAAACAACAAATTCCACAAGACTTGCTACCTTGTAGCCAGAAGCTCATCAGCAACAATATTTCATACATGTGAACGAGGTAGAGAGTCAATGAAACTCCATAGCATTCCCCTCACAGTAAACCAAGCAATATTGAGATAAAGAGGGAACTGAAGCACAAGGAAGATTGTCACTGGGCAGCAAGCAACTGTGTAAATTGGAATTGCAGCCCAATGAAGCCTCTGTCTGATCATAAGCACAAGAGTTGCTGCGAAAGCAACCATCATTGCCGTCACAGCAAAAAACAGAGTAGTTAAACCCAGGACAAGCTTCAAAGGAAGAGACGTCTTGAAATCTTGTTCGTTCATGTTGGATGTCATGATGGACAGAAACACCACCACCGAAGTGAGGGCAAAGCACAATGATATTGTGTCTGAGATTGTGAAGACATGAAACGGAGTCGTGTCGATAAGCAAAGGATGGCCTGTCTTTGAGTTGGAACCTCCTGGAACTGTGTAGGCAGAGGTGAAAGCAACCGTGGCAATTAGAACTGCAACTAGAGTACAAGCCTGTGTTGTTCGCATTAGCCACTCACTCCCGTCTTTCACCAACCTTTTGTGTTCAGTGGTGAACAATTCTTGGGCTGTCTGTCCTTTCTCGTTCCGATGATTGAAGAAATATGCAGGCACAATTTTCTTCACCCTCTAAATAAATTGGACAAGGAAAACTAGAAGTTAGTTCGTTATGCAATCTGGTGTCATAAAATCTGAGGCCATATCTGTTATTCTGCCTTCAAACAGCAAAAGTTTGCAACTGTTTGGCATGTCTGCTTCTAATTGATATTGCGCTTCTATTGCAGCATTTACTTGTTTGTTTTGTACGTCCCTATGTGGCCATATAAACTGCAGTCTAGGTAACTAGAAGGCAATGTAAATGGGAAGAAAAGCTACTTCAAAGCAGAACGTGCCACACCGAAGGGGAAAAAAGCTATGATAGGCAGTCTACATGGAAATTTTGAAGCAACAGGTGAGAGAATAAGGCACCTTAAACCACTGAATATCGGACTGCATGCGTAGGGCGTCTCCTGGTCTGTTTCTATGATGAGTCTCACCTAGGTATGCAGCTTGATGCAAAATACTGTCACCATTACAAGTGATTCTCCTCCCAAGCCTCGGCATTAAAGCATAAGAAGATGGAAGAAGGTCCAGAATTTCTTTCCTATGGCATCTGGCTGCAGCATGAAAAATGCTTTCATCCTTCTCATTGATGTGCTCTATAGCCTGTGGATACACATCAAGAATAGCTTCTATAATCTCCACGATCCCATGTCTTGCTGCTGCAATAAGAGGAGTCTCCTTAGGAGAGGTGGTTTGAATTTGCTCAGGAAGATCCGAAGGGAACTGATACTCTTCTTCTCTTTCTGCTTCATCTACCTTGTCATGAGAGAGGATTTCATAGCCAGACGGCCCAGACCTCCCATGGTTTACATTCCACCATGTCAAGTCTGTTTCAGCTAATATTTGGACAAGTTCAAGCACTCCTTTTTGCTTCTTTTTTATGCCCCACAATTTTCTAATAGCTGGAAATCCTATCAAAATATCCATGCTATATAAGAGCAACAAAGTTGAGTTGCATCCAAAATTCGCTCGAGATTATTTATACTTGCAGATCATTGATGAAAATATAACATTTGTAGAAAACAAAATGCATACCCTTAGCCATGCACCTCAATACGCCATGGTACATCTTTGAAATTGCTGCAATTTTTCATCAAATTACATGGTTAGTCGAAGAAGATCTATGACAAGTTAAAAATGGAACAAGAACCTTTTTTTATATGATCAGTGAATGAAACCAGATAGAGGACCTGAAGGAGATCTATTTTCGGTTGCATGACAAGAATGAACAATCCAAAAACAAACTACAACTTGAAGAATGCCTATTTTGTAAGAGATTCACTGGAAATAAGACAGATTCTTGAGGAAGTCAAGTAAATTTATCGCACATGCCAGTATTTTCTTTCAATCTGAAGGGACAGAAAAAACCTGAACCAGAATTGTTGGATTGGTGAGAGAGAATCCTGCCATGGCCACTCTCCAAATCTTGTCCCTGACTCGAATGGAGCTTTCCACTTTCCTTGACGTCGTCACTATCACCAAGCTCCTTATCATCATCACCGCCAATACCTGGAAGGCCTATTGAGAATAATGAAGTTATAACAATTGCCTAGGGCTTAGAGATACCATTGAAAACCATAACAAAAGCTGCAAACATACAAAAATAAAGAAGTTTCTGCAGCATTCCCATGGGATATCCACTCTTGAAAGCAGATGGCATGCTAGCAAGCAGTTGAAGACATGACATGCCATTCTCATCCACCGCCCCCGGGAGGTATGCATCCCATACTGCCAATTGCGATGCTATTTCTGCATTAATTGAAAAAACAGAAATTTAAAGCTGCATGCCTTCCCTAAAAACATATAGCTGTTAATTCGAGAAGAAATGAAAACAAAATTTCCGAGGTTAAGTGAAAGAAATACCAAAGTATTTGCCAAGGACCGCAATATGAAGAATGGAGGTTGAATCGTGTCTCCTACGATGAACATCCCTGTTCTTAATTTTAGAACACAAAAACCTCACCATTTTGGTTCTGCCAAATGCAGCAGCCCTGAAGAGTGCAGTTTCTCCTCTATTGTTCATGATTTGGAGTAGCTCGTCAGAACAATACCCGTTTTTCTGTCCATCATTTGTTGTGCTGCAATAGAGCTCTCTATCAAAATTCAACAGGATCTTGGCCATTTCCACATTGCCTGTGGCAGCTGCCTCGTGAACAGCATTATTTCCATACAAATCAGTTACCTTGTAACTGAATGGTGGTGCGTTATCCAGAAAATGTTTGAGCAGTTTCTTGTCATTACTGTGCACTGCAATGTGAAGCACAGTGTCCTTGGTGACAGTCAACGGAAGACCTGCAGCTTCAGGATGTTGCTCGTAGTACTTTTTCAAGCTTTCCCAATCTTTTTTCATGGCAGCGCGATAGGGCTCTGTTATTGTTGCAACACTTCCCATCTCTTGATTGCAACCTCGCACGCACACTCACAGGGAGTGACTTCAGTAGTTTAGCAGCATGTATAACCTTCTGAAGATGATTGTTCTTTGCTTTATAGACGTAAAGTGCATCCTGATTCCGAATTAATAGCATATACTTCGCTTGCAGCTATCACCTAGAATCCTGATATGCCTACAGGTAATGTTTTATGCTATGTTCCTTCTTTTCACTTGGCTTTGTTAGCATTAGCATTAACAATTATTAACATTATTATTAATCAATTGACATTAACATTAAAAAGAAAGTGAAAGAGGATATGGGTTTTACAGTGTAATCCATGTTCATCCAGATTACTATTTATGGCATTGTTCACCGTGCAGCAGATTCCCTTCCTCAGTCCCTCGGATTTTCTTTCTTTGATTTAGTCATCCAACTTCAGTTTCTTTCAATTTGTTTCTCAGTAGTCCTTTTGTTACTGTCCTTGATTTGCCCTTTCTCTTCGGATCGTGTATAATCGCGTGCCTCGTATGTTGAGGATTGTTTTCAAGAATGAATGACATGTCGATTTTACCTGAGCGAATCTTTAGTAAAAAAAAAAAAAAAAAAAAAAGGACCAAAAATTGACAAGAATACAAGGATCGTGTATTATCATACATGTGAGGTGTCGATGATTGTTTTGAATTGAATGAGACTTTGATTTTACATGAGTGGGTTTTAGTAATTGTCAAAAACAAAATTAAAAAAAAAAAACAAAAATGGTTTCCACTTTCAATGTGATATAGACGAGAAGAACAAGTATGAACCCTAAACTTTTGTAGATTTATTCTTGAAAAATAAAGTATAATAAAGTCTACATCTTAAAAGAGATTTATAATTCTTTTAAATATGATATAAAAAAATTGACATCTACTAGGTAATAGTATTATAATCCTAAAACATAAAAGAAAAAAAGAACATGAATCAAGGAAGATTGGCCCACGCAAGATCTTCTAATCCTAATTTCAAGAAATTTGTGGAGCAAATGGAGAAGCAAAGTTGGTCCACTATGGTACTGGGTTTTGAAAATCTCAAGGAAAAATTTGATTCTTATCCAATCTTTAGCTCGAAAGCTATGGCTTTTTAATTATTATAAGATTCATTTTAAATAAATTCATTTAAATGTTATTTAAATAATTATATAATTCTGCAATTATTTTCAAATAATATTAGTATTTTTATTGTAATATTAACAATTATTTTTTGAATAATTATAGAC
>Ga0325400_1005639_pt1 | contig 11823 bp, 9 predicted proteins | sample PopdelMetagenome_2_FD_205662 | JGI IMG/M metagenome (GOLD analysis project Ga0325400, IMG submission 205662) | Populus deltoides microbial communities from Bellville, Georgia, United States - Xylem-PdKOR-R1 | ecosystem: Host-associated > Plants > Phyllosphere > Stem > Wood/Secondary xylem...
ATATAGGATAGGTGCTGCCGAATTTTTATTAATGATTGAATTCCTAATGATATTAGGTTGTATTTATGATGTTGATGAAGATTATATGGATTATGGTTATTGTAAAGATTGCAGGTTTGAAAACTGTGGGTAGTCTCCAATATAGGGAGGTGCTGCCGAATTTTTATTAATGATTGAATTCCTAATGATATTAGGTTGTATATATGATGTTGATGGAGATTATATGGATTGTAGTTATTGTAAATATTGCAGGTTTGAAAACTGTGGATAGTTTCTAGTATAAAGGAGGTGCTGCTGAATTTTGTTTTTAAACAATTAAAGTTAATTTATGTAATAATTCATATACATTTGTGTAGATGCGTCGAATGAAATCTACAGTACGTCATCAGCAGACGGTTGCACATATTTCTTCTAGCAGCGAGGAGGACATCTCCTTAGATGCTGATCACGGCGATGCATCTGTGCCACCGTGTGATGCTTCCTCTTCTACTGCGGTTTCACAGCGCAGAAGCGGTGTGCCTTCATAGCGGGGTCAATTCACCCGCAAGTACCAGGCACTAATGGAACGATGACCTCTCAATGTAAGTTTGTTTAGGTTTTAGTTTTTTTTTTTAATAATTATAACATAATTTATGAACAAATAATTAATTTTTTATTATTTAATTTCAGGTTCACAAACATTGAGGCTGTCAAGACAATTACATTGGCGTTGAAATCGTCGATAGAGATTCCAATGTTTCAATGGAGTCAGGTCTCCAGACATCCTGAGTGGAGACCTAATATCGATGCCTGGTTTCGGCAATTTCAAGTAGGTGTTAATTTTTAATTTCCAGTTTATTTTTAATAAATAATTTTTTTAATTTTATATCTTGTACTATTTTTACTTTCAATGAATTATTTATATATACAGAATAAATTTGAGTGGGATAGCGCGGACAATAATGTTGTTAGGAGAGTATGGGAGAATCACGCGGCAACTAGGTAACATCGAAAATAATATTTATTTTTGATTTATAATTTTATGTTCTAAATTCTAATTAGTTACTATGGATGTAGGTTGCGTGATTTTTGGTATGACATCCAAAAAAAGATGAAAAGATATGCGAGGGACAATGGTCTTGAAGGTTGGAATGAGGTGGCGGTTTGGCGGGAATTTAAACCGCCATTTATCTCGGGAGATATATGGGTGGCATATATTGAGCACGTGATGTCTGAGCGGTTCTCACAACGCTCACAATCCGGAGCCGTCAACTGGAACCGGGAAATTCATGGTTCGGTGATCACGCATATCGGCGGCTCCGTCCCGTTCAACACACATGCGAAGCGGATGGTAAGATTAATTTAAATGAAATATATCGTTAATTAATTTGTTGTTGCTTATAAATATATTTAACTTGCAATCTTTTTTTTCCTTAAAGGCTACGTCTCTTGGACGTGAGCCGAGTCCAATAGAGCTATTTGTAGAGACGCAAGTGCGAAGTCAAGACCGCCAAAAAGGGGTGCAGCAGTACGTGGACAACCGTGCTCAGCATTTTGTGGTATGTTCGATCAATCAAATTATTTTGTAAGTTATTATTTTCTTGAATTGAATATGATGATTTTAAAAAAAAAAATCAGGAGACCTATAATAGCTGGTTGAGAGAGAGATATGAGGACGATCCTTTGACCCAACCAGATTTCGATCTGGATTTGTGGATGGAGGTCGGATCGTCTGGTGGACCCGATAAAAATCGGGTCTACGGGCTTTCCAACACGACGGTTGAAAAATTACGGTCGGCCCATAGTGTCTCAACTGTTAGGAGCTCTCCATCAGTATCGAGCACCCAGTCAGAGGAGTTTTTAGCCTTGAAACAACAATATGAACGCCTCTCGACGGATTATGCTCAGCTCCATCAAATGGTCATGGAGATTAGATCAAAGATGGGTGATGATCCATGTGCTGCTTCTTTTTGGCCGTACGGTCCTGGCAACAACCAGCCTCCTCCTCCTCCTCTAGCTCCACCGCTATTTTAATTAGTTTAATTTTGTTTTTTTAAAACATTAAATTTGTAATAAATATTTCAATGAATATTATTTAACATTAATTTTACATTTTTAATGTCTAATGAAAATTTATTTGGTTATAAGTTTTTAACAGTTAATAAATATTTTTTTTAATATTTTAAATTTATACAGACGGATTTACAGAGAGAATGTGTCCGTTGGTATTGTAGTATCGTTTACAATATTTATGGCCGTCCCATAATCACCGACGGAAATTTCGTCGGAATTACCGTGTCTTTTACCGACGGATATTCCGTCGGTAATTACCGTTGAATTTTACCGACGGAAATATTCCGTCGGTAACTTGGTGGCGGGAATTTTTTTTTTCGGCGCACTGATCTATCTGTAATTCCATCGGTAGTTTTTTTTATTACTGACAGAAATGGCAACGGAATTAGAATTACCGACGCTCAAGACTTCAAAGGAATAAATCCGTCGGAGATACTGTTGGTAATAATTTTACTGATGGTTTGTGTTCCTTATACCGATGGAATTAGTTCATTGGTAAAACTGTATAATGGCATAGTGCTGCTTCTTCCCGTGATCTTTCTACTTCCTTTAAAAAGTCAAAATTAATGGAAAATTGGCTTGATCATGAATGGAGACCTACTCTCGCTGCTGCCGAGTCAAACCATACACAATCAATTACCCAAATTAAAACTACAAGATTGTGTGTGTGTATATATATATATATATATAAATTGGCCCCACATGGTTTTTTAGAGTATGATTGTTTTTTACGTCAAAAAATATTTTTAAATTTTTTTTATTTTAAATTAATTTTTTTATATTTAATATATTTTAAATTATATAATTTTAATAAATATTTTTTAAAAAAATATAACAAGAGAGATATAATAGAGTGGTATGATAAGGCGTTGTTGCAACATGGTGAATTGGACGCCTTCTATCTCCATCAACTTCCTTGATTTAGACTCTTCAAGTACCGCTAGCAAATAAGATGACGTAAATGAAAATGATCGGTAAATAAAACGAAGAAAATTAGAATTTAAAAGGGAAACTATGAAAAGTTTATATGATTTATTTGTTTGTTTGTATAATATGATTATAGAAAGAAATAAAATATATAGTTGGTTTCAAATCCGATTGGGTAGTTGGCAGAACGTTTGTTTTTATTTTTATTAATGTAAATATCTGGATCAGTTTATACATATTTTGATTAATATATGGGTTTTAAAATTAATAATTATATAAATTTTTAATAATTTTAAAATTTATAAAATTTAAATTGATAACTAACCTCTCTAAATCTAGAAGTTAACCACTAATCTATATCTCAGAGGGTTAAGTTGACAGAACATTTGTCAGTTTGCTGCCTGAGAGTTTTGGAACAAATTATAATTGATGACTTAACATGTTATATTTTAAAAACATGATAGCGTAATATATGAGATAATTAAAAAAATATTGCATTTTAAAAATATAATATTTAATCATGTTATATTTTAAAAACACCATATATAACTTTTTGAGACAAATTGAGACAACATGTTATGTTAATAAAAGTTATTTTAATTGTTTTTATTAATATGAGTATATAAACTAATTTGTATCTATCTTGATTAATTTTACAGATTTTAAAATTAACAATCATATAAATTTCTAAAGGTTTTGAAAATACTCAAATTCATAATTATTAGAAATCAAATTCAAGAATTAATGAGTTAAACTACCTCTTAAAACTTAAAATAAATAAATAAATAAAAACCGTTTCAATTAAATTCCTAAAACATCAAATATTATTTTCCATTATTTTAAAAAGAACCACGGACACCCACTGGAAAATAATAATTTTTTTTTTTAAAAAAAAAACTTCTTCACCACTGTACCAGTAGCCTCCACATTCTACTAGCCTTCATAACCCAAACCCATCTCCCTATTCATCTTCTACAACGCAATCTAAGCCTTCATTATGGTGGCAGATTCCTTAGCACTCGTACCTTCATTATGGTAGCACGAGTAGCGGCTTTAGTAGCTTATCCTGGATACCTCCAGCAGTGGAGGAGGCGAAGCTCCAGTGGTACTGAGCTAGTATACCTTCCATATCAAGAGCTAGGGAACTGGATGGGATTATTGAGGAACTCCGCCCTTTTTCACTGGGCTCTCGTGCCTTTTTTTAAGCAATGGCGGATCATGCATGTTCTGCTTGAGTATCCAGAGACCATGGAGAAATGATATTTTGAAAACCTTGCAGCCAGCGAGATGAGCACCCTGGTTGTTATCATCTTTAAATGCCGGAATACACGATAAAATCTTCATTGATGTTACATACTTAAAATGTCATTATTCTAAATCAAAACATTAAATAAATATTATATAACATGTTAATTCACAATTTCTTTTTATTTTATTTGTTAATTGCTCCATTTATCCTAAAATATTTCTCTTTCTTCTTCCTTGCTCCTTTTAGCTGTCTGCTGCTGCTTCTTCCCGTGATCTTGTCGGTCCCTAACCAAAAAAACCTTTTCTTGTGATTTCAATTCAATTCAGTTTATATATATTAGTACTAGTTCAAGGAAGACCTGAATCCCTTGTGCCAAGAAAAAAAAACTAAAAAAAAAAAAACATATTCATAAAAGAAAAGGAAAGATATTTGATTGCTTGCCACCTGTTTGTTAATTTGTTTGGTTAGAAAACCAGCAACATCGTCGCCCAAAATAAGAAGAACCTCAAGAAAACGGAGGACAACGATGTCTGTGCTATAATAAGTATGGCGGTGTCTGTCTAATTCCTAATCCCTTGTATTTACTTACCGGTTGGATTTCTCAGTCATTGCATGGATTCGATTTTCGCTCCTAAATCATCGTCTATTTCCTCATTATCATCATCAGCTCTCCTTTCACGGTTTCTCGAAGTTTCGAGTTCTAGGAAATCCTCTTCGCTTACTTTCATTGGTTCCCGTCCCTTTCGACCCTCATCATATTCAACAACATTCGCCATGGCATCCAATGACTTCTCCAAGCCCAAGATCATCACCGGTGATTTTGGTTATGTTCTTGAAGACGTTCCTCATTTCACCGATTACATTCCCGATCTTTCTGTACGTTTTCGTTGTTCATCAATCTAACTGGAATCGTCAACCCTCCTATACTCTTTATTATTATTAAAATTTATTTATTTGGGTGCAGACTTATTCCAATCCTCTACAGGACAATCCTGCTTTCTCTGTTGTCAAGTAATTTGATTCATCTGTGTAATTTTATTTCTCTTTTGCTGACTATGAAATAACATCCGATCTTGGAGGGAGGTTAATCGATCTTGTTTTTCTATTTTAAAAGTATTTTTTAAAAAAATTATTTTTAAAAGCTATTAATTTAGCAATAATTGTTGTTATTAATTTTTTGGGCAGGCAATATTTTGTCCATGTGGATGATTCTGTTCCACAAAAGGTAACCCTTTTCATGAACAATTTACTAATCGCATAAATAGACACAGACTAGAGTAGTTTCCATTAATCCAGAATGCAATTTCCCTCTTAAATGCCGAAGGTTTCTGGAGTGAAATGCAGGGAAATGAATGGTCAGATAGCTTATAGAGTTTTATCTACATGTATAGTTACATTTTATCTTCCCATCTATTTTAGATTGTGGTTCACAAGGATAGTCCCAGAGGGATACATTTCCGTCGCGCCGGACCCCGTCAAAAGGTGTTTCTTATGGCTATCATGCTGTTGAGTGTTGGAACAACATGTGCCTCTCCATTTACACACGTCTTGGATATTTCTCAGGTCTATTTTGATTCCGATGAAGTTCATGCTTGCATCGTCACATGTGGGGGTCTGTGCCCAGGACTCAACACTGTAATTAGAGAAATAGTGTACAGCTTGTACCATATGTATGGTGTGACAACAGTGCTGGGCATAGATGTGAGTTATTGTTAAGATCTGTACTTCATTTTATGTCCAACTATATTCCTTTTCTACTTCTTCTTATCTCTCTTTCGCTTTCAATTTTATTTTTTTACTGAAATGAATTCCATAACCAATGGATCATAAACTTACAATGTAATGGAATCTACAGGGTGGATACAGGGGTTTCTATGCTCGAAACACAATTGCTCTGACGCCTAAGGTCGTGAATGACATTCATAAACGTGGTGGAACCATCCTTGGGACATCACGAGGTGGCCATGATACTTCAAAAATTGTTGACAGCATTCAGGATCGGGGCATCAATCAGGTGGGTGGAAGACATAATTTGTTAGCCAATTTGTCCCTAGCGAGGAGTTATTCACCCTTCCAAAGAACAAAAATTTATCCACAGTTTTCTCACCAACCAGGTTTATATTATCGGAGGAGATGGAACTCAGAAAGGGGCATCGGTGATATTTGAGGTAAATATGCTTTTATACCAACTGAGGACTGGGCTTTAGTTGCACCTGGACATTGATGCATAAAAGCAGTCCATTGCTTTGGTTCTTTTGCGGACCTGGTTGATCTGGAGTGAAATATAAGAAAAGAAAAGGAAGGTAGGAAAATCAAGTGTAGAAGTATAAAGAAAAATATGTGAAATCAGGAAAATTAGCTGGTGAAACCATGACTGATTCTGCCTAATCTCTTATTCCCATAAATTTTAATTCTTCAACCTCGCAGGAAATTAGAAGGCGAGGTCTCAAAGTTGTAGTTGCTGGAATTCCCAAAACCATTGATAACGACATTCCGGTACCTTTTTTTGGTTATTGTTAGCTATACGATGTATCATCTACCACAAAGCTGCAATGCTTCAGCCATTATTTTGAAAAATAAGACATTTAAATTTCGTTTTATACATGGCAGGTCATTGACAAGTCCTTCGGCTTTGACACTGCTGTTGAGGAGGCCCAGCGTGCTATTAATGCAGCACATGTCGAGGCTGAAAGTGTAGAGAATGGTATTGGTCTTGTGAAGTTGATGGGCCGCTACAGTGGTATGCCTCGATTCTTATCCTGAAATCATCTGTAATTTTACTGCAAGTCTTAATGTACTGTGTGCAAACAATATTGAAATTTATGGTCAATTACAAAGAGGTTTCCAGCGTCATATACATTGACTCAAGTCGTGGCAGGTAAAAGAAAAGGAATTCTGGATTCTTATGATTCATTAAAGGAAACAGGAACAAAGAACCACATAGAAGCTCTCTCAAGAAATTAGATTTATTTTAAACCAATCCATATATATTACTTGACTTGGAATGTTTGACAAGGGTGCTTGCTATGAATAGGAACCAAAACCACAAAATAATAAACTTAAATCCAATAGGAACAGGAAACACAACCCAAAATACTATACTAAAGTTGACAACATGACAGAAACTCCACACCCTTTCTGCTAGAGACCCTTCATTGATACCCAAAATCCCCTTTCAATGTTCTAATTATCTTTTGCTTATACATTAGCTATTTTATTAGTTCTAATGTCATGATCTCATTGTTTGTTCTCATTTAAAATAAAAATTCAACAATCTAATAAGGTAAAATCCAATGATTTCTTTTAAAGTAAATAATTCGTTAATATTCTTCTGTATCTGTATTCAATGTGTTTAATGAAAAACCTTTATGCCTCGTGTTGCAATTGGGTGTGTGGCCTATATATATATATATAATCATATAAAACTGTATAATTAAACATTATTCCTAGAAGTCTTCCCTCTTGCCTTCGTCCATTTCTCACCTCGACATGTCCCTTCTACAGAGTACTTATATGTGTCCTAGGTGGGAATTACCAGAACACGTGCATGTAGCTCTGTCTTCAAAGCTGTATGGCTGGGAAATGTAGGTCCTATGTAATTGTTTTCATTGTTTGGTCATGCAATTTATATATGATCTCGTTAGCCATTGATCATCACTTTCTGTTTCAACGATTTAAAATTTCTAACATCGTTATTTTTTTTCAATCCAGAACCTAAGAGTAAGAAATATGAGAGAGAAGTACGAAATAAAATGTGAAACAGCGAGCTTTTTGTTAGTTATGTAGTAGTATAGGGAAAAAATGAAACTTTTAATAATTATGGGGATAACATTGGAAGATTTTAAACTATGGATCTACAAGGAAAAAAATATAGTTTACCCAAAAATTAATTAAGTTCATGCACAGGCTGTTATGCCTTTCCTTTTTCATTTAGGAATCCTTATTGAATTTGATGTGCAGGGTTTATTGCAATGTATGCTACTCTTGCTAGCCGAGATGTGGATTGTTGCCTGATTCCAGAGTCACCTTTTTATCTAGACGGGAAAGGTGGGCTTTTTGAATACATAGAGAAACAACTGAAAGAAAATGGGCACATGGTTATTGTGATAGCCGAAGGTGCTGGACAGGAGCTGCTTTCTGAAAGCATGCAATCAAGGAACCAACAAGATGCTTCAGGAAACAAGCTTCTTCAAGATGTTGGGTTGTGGATTTCACAGGGAATCAAGGTATTGAATCTAACTCAAACTCTACCTCAAACATCATATATTATCCAGTAACATGTCATACCATATTACATGGACTGACACTTGCTTTTTCCATGAATTCGTATTCAGTATTAGAAGTGAAATATACTCTAGTAAACTAATTTGTTTCTTTCCTTCACTGCAGGACTATTTTTCAAGGCAGAAGACGATGGCTATAAACCTTAAATATATAGGTTAGAATTACTCATTTTCACTCATGTATTTAATTTTTAATTAATCTTTTTGGCTTCGAAACAAGATCTTTATAGCTTTTTGGCTATAAACCTTAAATATACAGGTAAGATTTACACATTGTGATGAGATCCTGTAAATTGTTTTCCCCGGCAGATCCTACATATATGATCCGTGCCGTACCTAGCAATGCATCTGACAATGTGTACTCCACACTTCTGGCTCAAAGTGCTGTGCATGGAGCAATGACTGGTTATACAGGCTTTACTAGTGGTCTCGTTAATGGAAGGCAAACATACATACCCTTCTATGTGAGTTTTTCACTTGCATATATATAATAGGAATGTCTTCTTATTGGTGGGATCATTTTTGTTTGTCTAGAGAGAATCGATTCATTAGAATTATGAAATTTTGTGAAGTTACTATTTCTTATATTGCATTGATGTCCTTTCGGTGTTCACATTTTACATCCGCTCTTCATTACCGCTCTTGTACCTTTTGTCTTTTTTCTGTCATTCAAACTTAGATCCTCCCTGCCCAAGTCTTTAGCTTCCTTCTCTTTTATCTGATGCTGCTGCTGCTGTTTTTGTGTGTGTGTGTGTGTGTGTGTGTGTGTTTAGTGTTGTTTCCTTTGCATTTATCTTCTATATTTGTCTTTCTTTATTCAAGTGAAATGTGAATGTTCCATAACGTTGGGCCTATTGCTGGATGTTGGCCTGCAGCGAATCATTGAAAAACAGAACAAGGTGGTTATAACAGATAGGATGTGGGCTAGGCTCTTATCGTCAACAAATCAGCCAAGCTTTATGAGTGATAAAGATGTCATTGAAGACAAAACGGAGTGTATCTCTGGAGAAAAGAAAGAGGAAGACCCAGCAACCCAGTTTTTGGATAATGGGAATCGTGCTGATGGAGTTCTGGAGAATAAAGAGGTCAGCTCCGTGTGATTCCGAATAAAACCATAATGATCAATAGATTGCTACTATCATTGCTTAGCCCGCAATTATGTACTCCCTCTATGTTCCTACAGCTCTTGGTTCTGTTGCATTAGTCGCGTTCCAAGGTCAATTTCTGCTTCTGTTTTATTTAAGTGGATTAGGAAAAGATGATCATTCTGCGAGGACCTTATTCTCAGAGATAAATAATTTATGCTTGTGGGGGACAACAAATTTGCACGGGGAGAGTTGGCTCATGAGCTGAACAGTATAGTATACAATGCGTGGCTTGTATTTTAAGCATTTTTTTTCACTGTAGTTTCTGCCCTCTATTCTATTTATGGATGGATATGAATGGAGATGATCATGATTTCAACTAATATGAATGCCCTTATGAATTTTATACAAATAAATTCTCTACCGCTTGAAAATGGGAAAGCAAATTAGAGCTGGAAGACGTTACCAAATGTTTATTGAGAAAAACCTTGTGAAGATTATTACCTTTACAGGGGGATGCTATTGCGCAAGAGAAACGCCGAAAACAGAGTTTGACTCAAAGATGGTTCAACCACACAGTATGCTGCTACAATCCGAACAAAGTTCATGACTATTAGCATTCTAGAAACAACAGTGCTATGCGTGCGTGGGTTGCAGAAAATCAAAATCAAACCCTTAGCTGGTTTCCTATAATCTGAGCCTTCTTCCTTGTTCCTTTACAAGTATCAAATGGTTTGTAAAACGAAATAACTATTACCCTGTATATAGCATCATTTGACATTGAATTCTAAGTCTGGAAAAGATTATTAAAAACACATGGTGCCTTTCTTTAAAACCAGAGGCAATGGTTTTCAAAATGCCTTTTCTTTTCTTCTTCTTTTTTTCTCTAACGAGGTCCACATGTTCCCAATTGATTTTATTTTTCAGCATTTTTTATGCTTTGTGGAATGATTTTGACATGTTCTGCGATGGCTACGGCTAGGATTTTTCAGAGGTCTATGACTGCGCCTATCAGCAGAATATGACTTCGATGACTGGATATCAGATTTATCCAGTAGGTCAGTGTCTATGGTTTTCAACTAGAGTCTAGAGGCAACGTGAAATCCTTTTAATAGGGCCTTTTTCTTTTCTTTTCATTTTTTTTCCATTTTACAAATCTTTTTATGAGTTTCTGTCTTTCTCCCCTTGTCATGATCCATTTAATGTGATGCTATGTGTAAGAAATATGTTCATTGATCTTTAACTAAATTTATGTGAAAAATATAAAGAAAGAATTTAAAATTAAGTAAGTCAATAAAAATAATGTACGTAAAACTCTTAAAAAAGCACTAGTTCGAATCACATAAATTAACAATAGTAATTTTAAAAACACTCATATTGTTGGAAGAAAAATAGGTATAATATAAGATAAAAAAAACAGTAATACAAAGTCAAAAACTCAAGAACAAAAAGAAGATTACGAGGAAAGTATATTTTTATTAAGTATTTCTTTCTAAACTCTCTTAACTATTATCTCTCTTTATGTACTACTTAATAATGTTGAATTGCAAACTTTTTTATGGGTATAAATTCCTAAATAATCAAGGAATTAAACTAATACAATGAAGTTCTAATTTGAATAGGAATTGTATTCTACTGACTGGTCGACCGTTTCTCAACCGAACGACCACTTTATTTAATTCAACTGGTCGATTAGTTCCCAACTGGCAAGCCGGTTCCTTTGTTTTTTAGAAAAACCAGAAATTGAGTTTAATTTTCATCACCCCTTTTTAAACTTGATTTCTTCATAACTCCTAAATATCTCTTATTTTGATAAAAATATCATTTTTGAGTGGTTTTGTAAAGATATCCTCGACTTGGTCTTGTGTCTTCACATACTTGACTTCAATTTCCTTGTTTGTAATACAATCTCTTAAGTAATGAAATATTGTGTCAATGTGCTTACTTTTGTCATGAAAAAACTAGATTTTTAGCTAAGGCAATGCCTGATAAGTTGTCCACATAAATCTTTGTAGGCTTCTCTTCTTGATCATTGCTTGCTTGAAGTCTCCAAACATCTTTGGATTATTTCCTATAAATACCAAGTCATCCAAATACAAACATACAATAAGAGCATTACTACTCTCTTTGATCTTTACATATGTCATAACCCAATTTTTGACCATTTTATTTTAATTTTATGATAAAAAGAAAAAATGATGAAAAAAAATGATGATGAAAAAAAAAA
>Ga0325400_1005640_pt1 | contig 11823 bp, 12 predicted proteins | sample PopdelMetagenome_2_FD_205662 | JGI IMG/M metagenome (GOLD analysis project Ga0325400, IMG submission 205662) | Populus deltoides microbial communities from Bellville, Georgia, United States - Xylem-PdKOR-R1 | ecosystem: Host-associated > Plants > Phyllosphere > Stem > Wood/Secondary xylem...
CCCACGCCCGCCTCGCTTCGTCGTCCAAGGAACATCCGATGATCCCGCGTTACTCCCGCGCCGCCATGGCGGCGGTCTGGACCCCCGAGACGCGCCTGCGCATCTGGTTCGAGATCGAGGCGCATGCGACCGACGCGCTAGCCCAGCTGGGGGTCGTGCCGCAGGAGGCGGCGGCACGGATATGGGAGGCCGACGCCGCGGCGGGGCCGTTCGACGTCGCCCGCATCGACGCGATCGAGGCAGAAACCCGCCACGACGTCATCGCCTTCCTCACCCACGTGGCCGAGCGGACCGGGCCGGAGGCGCGCTTCCTCCACCAGGGCATGACCTCCTCCGACGTGCTCGACACCTGCCTGGCGGTGCAGCTTGCCCGCGCCGCCGACCTCCTCCTTGCCGATCTCGACGCGCTGCTCGCGGTGCTGAAGCGGCGCGCGGTCGAGCACAAGCTGACCCCCACCATCGGCCGCAGCCACGGCATCCATGCCGAGCCGGTCACCTTTGGGCTGAAGCTGGCCCAGGCCTATGCCGAGTTCGACCGCTGCCGCACCCGGTTGCGCCACGCCCGCGTGGAGGTCGCGACCTGCGCGATCTCCGGCGCCGTCGGCACCTTTGCCAATATCGACCCGTTCGTCGAACAATACGTCGCGGAGAAGATGGGGCTGGTGCCCGAGCCGATCTCGACCCAGGTCATCCCGCGCGACCGCCACGCGATGTTCTTTGCGACGCTGGGCGTGATCGCGGGCTCGGTCGAGCGGCTGGCGACGGAGGTGCGCCACCTCCAACGCACGGAGGTGCTGGAGGCGGAGGAATATTTCGCACCCGGGCAGAAGGGCTCGTCGGCGATGCCGCACAAGCGCAATCCGGTGCTGACGGAGAACCTGACCGGCCTTGCCCGCATGGTCCGCGGCTACGTCACCCCGGCGCTGGAGAACGTCGCACTGTGGCACGAGCGCGACATCAGCCACTCGTCGGTCGAACGCTACCTCGGCCCCGACGCGACGATCACGCTCGACTTCGCGCTGGCGCGGCTGACGGGGGTGATGGACAAGCTGGTCGTCTACCCCGAACGCATGGCCAATAACCTCCATCGCATGGGCGGGCTGGTCCATTCGCAGCGCGTGCTGCTGGCACTGACCCAGGCCGGCGCGAGCCGCGAGGATGCCTACCGCCTCGTCCAGCGCAACGCGATGAAGGTGTGGGAGGCGGACGGCGCGTTGTCGCTGCTCGACCTCCTCAAGGCCGATGCGCAGGTCGCCGCACTGCTGTCACCGGCGGAGCTGGAGGCGCGGTTCGATCTCGACTACCACTACAAGCACGTCGACGCGATCTTCGCGCGGGTGTTCGGCGAGGCGTAGCCAGCGGGGCCGGCTACGCCTCGCCCGGCCGGCAGGTCGCGCCCGCGAACCCGTCCGACGACGTAGCTTTGCCACGGCGTGTGGCCAACATGCACGCAACGCAATCGCGAATGCGCGTAACAATGTTGCGCCCTCACGCAACAAAGTTCATCGGTTCTCCTGCCGGATTAATCCGGCGAGGAGACCCAACCATGCGCATGTTCGAGACCGCGGCCAGCTCCGTGCTGGCGATCGCGGCCCAGGCGCTGGTGGTCGGGGTGATCATCACCACCCTTTGATCCATCGGCCCCCGCCCTCTCGCAAGAGGGGGCGGCAAGGGCCGCTACCCGGCGGCGAGCGGCACCTCCACCGCCGCGGCGCGCGCCAGAACGCGAAGCGCCTCGACATGGCGGCGGAACGCCGCGCGCCCTTCCGACGTGATCGTTGCCCAGGTCCGCACCCTGCCGCCGGCCGCACCTTTTCTCAGCCGAACATAGCCGGCCTCACCCAGCGCCCCCAGATGCTTGGACAGAACCGAGTCGCTGACGTCGGCGGTGCGCCTCAGCAATGCGAACTCCGCCTCGCCCACGTCCGCCAGCACCGCCATGATCTGGAGGCGCGCAGGTGGGTGAACGACCGGGTCGAGGCCGATCATTCGCCCGTCCCCGTCAGCTCGCGTCGGTACACCCGCGACCACCACCGGCTGCCGGCATAGACCCCCGCCACGGCGATTGCGGCCAGGGCGATCGACGCGGTCGGGCCCGCGCCCGTGTTCGCCAGCCGCACCGACGCGATCAGCAATCCCAGTGCCGCGACGACCATCGCGATCGTCACCGGCAGCGTTCGCCCGGCGCGGTAGCCGTTGACGAAGGTACCGGTCCGCCGACGATCCCACAACACCATGAGCGGAACCGAGACGAACAGCCCCGCCATCGCCATGGCCCGCCACGGCTGAGCAAGCGCGGGCGTCGCGATCCAGCCGCCGATCACCAGCGCGAAGGCGAGGTGGCGCAGCGGCGACACGTCCGCCGCCGTGGCGAGCCGTGCCCGCGAACGGTCCATCGCCGCCAAAGCCTCAGCCGCCCTGTTCTGATCGAAATCGGTGTTCACCCGCGTCGCTCCTTTTCCATGATGGAAAGAGAGCTAGAACTCACTTTCCATCATGGCAAGCGTTTTCTTTCCGGTTTGGAAAGACACGACGTCGCTACTCTCCGACCACGGCCGCCTTCAGCTTGGCGAAGAAGCCTTTGGACGCCGGGCACTCGTCTCCGGTCTCGGTTTCGCGGAACAGTTCCAAGAGCTCGCGCTGACGGGTCGACAGCTTGGTAGGCGTTTCCACCTGCACCTCGATCACAAGGTCGCCGAACCCGCGGCCCTGCAGCACCGGCATGCCCGCGCCGCGCTGGCGCAGTTGCTTGCCCGACTGGATGCCCGGCGGGATCGCGATCTCGTGGAGGCGGCCGTCAACGCCGGGGATGCCAAGCTTGCCGCCCAGCGCCGCCGCGGTGAAGCTGATCGGCGCGCGCGCGAACAGCGTCGTGCCTTCGCGCTCGAACAACCCGTGGCGAGCCACGTGGAGGAAGATGTAGAGGTCGCCCGGCGGAGAGCCGCGCGGCCCCGCCTCGCCCTCGCCCGACAGGCGGACGCGGGTGCCCTCGTCGACACCGGCGGGGACGTTGACGGTCAGCGTCTTGGTACGCTCGACCCGCCCCTCGCCGCGACAGTCGGCGCACGGGTCGGCGATCACCTGGCCCGCGCCGTGGCAGACCGGGCAGGCGCGCTCGACCACGAAGAAGCCCTGCTGCGCGCGCACCTTGCCGTGGCCATTGCACTGGCGACAGGTATGCGCCGACGTGCCGGGCTTGGCGCCCGAGCCGTGGCAGGTGACGCACTCCGCGGCGACGTCGACGGTGATCTCGGTGGACTTGCCGTGAAAGGCCTCCTCCAGCGTGATCTCCATGTCGTAGCGCAGGTCCGCGCCGCGGGCGCGCGCCTGGCGCCCGCCGGACCGGCCGCCACCCATGAACTCGCCGAACACGCTCTCGAAGATGTCGGAAAACCCGCCGAAATCCTGCGCCCCGCCGCCTCCGCCACCCTGCTGAAAGGCGGCATGGCCGTAGCGGTCGTAGGCGGCGCGCTTCTGCGGGTCCTTCAAGACCTCGTAAGCCTCGGACACCGCCTTGAACTTGGACTCCGAGTCCTTGCACCCGGCGTTCTTGTCCGGATGGTACTTCATCGCGAGCTTGCGATAGGACGACTTCAGCGTCCCGGCATCGGCCGTCCGCTCGCATTCGAGCAGCTCGTAATAGTCGATCGTCGTACTCATACCCGCCCCACAGGACAGCACCCCGCCCCCGCCCTACCGCCACGGCGGTCGGGGAAGGAACGGGGCGCGATCACGATCGCTTACGCCTTCTGACTGTCGTCGACTTCGGAGAACTCGGCGTCGACCACGTCCTCCTTCGGCTGCTCGCCCGCGTCGGCGTTCGGCGAGGCGTCGGCCTGCGCCTGCTTCTCGTAGATCGCCTGGCCGAGCTTCATCGCCACCTGCGCCAGCGCCTGCGCCTTCTCGTTCATCTGGTCGGCGTCGCCGCTCTCGACCGCCTTCTTTGCCTCGTCGATCGCGGCCTGGATCTCGCCCTTGAGGCTCTCGTCGACCTTGTCGCCATTGTCCGCCAGCTGACGCTCCGTCGTGTGGATCAGCGACTCGGCGTTGTTCTTCGCCTCCGCGCCGGCACGGCGCTTCTTGTCCTCCTCGGCGAACTTCTCGGCGTCCTTGACCATCTGCTCGATGTCGTTGTCGCTCAAGCCCCCCGAGGCCTGGATGCGGATCTGCTGCTCCTTGCCGGTGCCCTTGTCCTTGGCGGATACGTTGACGATGCCGTTGGCGTCGATGTCGAACGTGACCTCGATCTGCGGCACGCCGCGCGGCGCCGGCGGGATGCCGACCAAGTCGAACTGGCCGAGGATCTTGTTGTCGGCCGCCATCTCGCGCTCGCCCTGGAACACGCGAATGGTGACCGCGCCCTGGTTGTCGTCGGCGGTCGAATAGGTCTGCGACTTCTTGGTCGGGATGGTCGTGTTGCGGTCGATCATCCGCGTGAACACGCCGCCCAGCGTCTCGATGCCGAGCGACAGCGGCGTCACGTCGAGCAGCAGCACGTCCTTGACGTCGCCCTGGAGCACGCCCGCCTGGATCGCGGCGCCCATCGCGACGACCTCGTCCGGGTTGACGCCGGTGTGCGGGTCCTTGCCGAAGAATGCCTTCACCGCTTCCCGCACCTTGGGCATGCGGGTCATGCCGCCGACCAGCACCACCTCGGCGACCTCGTCGGCCTTCATGCCGGCGTCGGCCAGCGCCTTCTTCATCGGCTCGATGGTGCGCTTGATCAGGTCGTCAACGAGCCGCTCCAGGTCGGCGCGGCTGATCGACTTAACGAGGTGCTTGGGCCCGTTCTGGTCGGCGGTGATGAAGGGCAGGTTGACCTCGGTCGACGCGGCGGACGACAGCTCAATCTTCGCCTTCTCCGCGGCTTCCTTCAGCCGCTGCAGCGCCAGCTTGTCCTTGGTGAGGTCGATGCCCTCGTCCGACTTGAAGCCCTGCGCCAGGAAGTCGACCAGCTTGTTGTCGAAATCCTCGCCGCCAAGGAAGGTGTCGCCGTTGGTCGCCTTCACCTCGAACACGCCGTCGCCGATCTCCAGGATCGAGACGTCGAAGGTGCCGCCGCCCAGGTCATAGACCGCGATCGTCTTGCCGTCCTGCTTCTCCAGCCCGTAGGCGAGCGCCGCCGCGGTCGGCTCGTTGATGATGCGCAGCACCTCCAACCCCGCGATCTGGCCGGCGTCCTTGGTCGCCTGGCGCTGCGCGTCGTTGAAGTAGGCGGGAACGGTAATCACCGCCTGGGTGACGGTCTCGCCTAGGTACGACTCGGCGGTTTCCTTCATCTTCTGGAGCGTGAAGGCGCTGATCTGCGAGGGGCTGTAATCCTTGCCGCCCGCCGACACCCACGCGTCGCCGTTGCCGCCGCGCACGATCTTGTACGGGACCAGCTCGGTGTCCTTCTTGGTGATCGGGTCGTCGAAGCGGCGACCGATCAGGCGCTTCACCGCGAACACGGTGTTGTCGCCGTTGGTCACCGCCTGGCGCTTCGCCGGCTGGCCGACCAGCCGCTCGCCGTCCTTGGCGAAGGCGACGATCGACGGGGTGGTGCGCGCGCCCTCCGTGTTCTCGATCACCTTGGGCTTGCCGCCCTCCATCACCGAGACGCACGAGTTGGTGGTGCCGAGATCGATGCCGATTACTTTAGCCATGTTGGTGTTCTAAGCCCCTCGCAAACATAAACGATGTGACGGCAACGCCCCGTTACGGCGGCGCAACCGTCTATTGCTGGGCCGGATATAGGTGGACCTGCGCTTGCCGCAAGAAGTCGTGGAACCTATGCCGCGGCGGTGTTTCGGAGCGAGACGGAGGCAAGGGTGCGCAGGTGTTTGGGCCTGGCTGCGGCGGCGATGCTGGCGGCGTGCGGCGGCGAGCCGGAGCCGCTGTCGATCGAGGGCGCCTGGGTCAGGCTGCCCGCGGTGACCGGGCGTCCCGCGGCGGCCTATTTCACCGTCCGCGGCGGCCCGGCCCCCGCAACGCTGATATCGGTCGCCAGCGACACCGCGATCGGCACGGAGATGCACGAATCGATGGCGCGCGGCATGCGCCCGATCGCGCGGGTGGCGGTGCCCGCGGGCGGGCGCGTCGCCTTCGCGCCTGGCGGACGCCACGTCATGCTCACCGACCTCAACCGCGGCATCGTGCCGGGCAAGACGGTGCTCCTCACCTTCACCTTCGCCGACGGCACCCGCCTTCTCCGCCGCGCGGAGGCGGTGGCGGCGAATGCGCCGGCGCGGTGACGCACCGGTGACCGAGCCAGCGACAGCACGACCGCTCACCCCTGGCGAGCGGCAGCTTGCGGCGGGAGTGTTCGGCGATGCCGTCGATCTCGATCCCGTCCGGCTGGTGCGGCGTAAATGGGCGTTCTTCCAACCCCGCGAGACGGTGATGGCGCCGCTCGGCTGCATCCACTTCCACCCCAAGGGACATCTGTGGCGCGAGGATTTCGCTGCGGCGCCGCTCGATCTTCAAGCATTGCTGATACACGAATTGGTCCATGTCTGGCAGCATCAGCGGGGCATGTTCCTGCCGCTCCGCCGCCATCCCTTCTGCCGATACGATTATGCGCTGAAGCCGGGACAGGCCTTCACCCGCTACGGCATCGAGCAGCAGGCGGAGATCGTCCGCCACGCCTTTCTCCTGGCCCGCGGCGGCCGGGTCGCGGGAGCGCCGCCGCTGGAGCAGTACGGGACGCTGGTGCCGTTCCGGGTCGGGCGGGGCTAGCCGGTGCGCGACCGGTCCGCCCTCGACCGCCGTACCGCACTCGCCGGCGGGCTGGGTCTGCTTGCCGCCCAAGTCGTCGCCCACCCGGTGCTGGCTGCGCCTGCCAACCCGATCGCCGCGATCGAGGGGCGGCACGGCGGCCGTCTCGGCGTCTTCGCGGTCGACCTCCACACCGGCCGCACCCTTGCCCACCGCGCCGACCAGCGGTTCAAGCTGCACAGCACGTTCAAGGGCCTGCTCGCCGCACTGGTGCTGGCCGACGTCGCCCGCGGTGCCGAGCGGCTCGACGCACCGGTTCGGTTCGGGCGCGCGGACCTGCTGCCCGCCTCCCCGGTCACCGAAGCGGCGGTGGACCGGGGCGTGCTGACCGTCGCCGAGCTGTGCGTCGCGATCACCGCCCGCAGCGACAATGCCGCCGCCAACCTGCTGATGGCCCGCCGCGGCGGCCCCGCCCGGCTCACCCGCTTCCTGCGGAGCCTGGGCGACCACACTACCCGCGTCGATAGTTATGAGGGGCAGATGGCGGGACGCCCGGCGGACCATGACACCACCAGCCCCCGCGCCGTGGTCGCAACCCTCCGCCGGCTGCTCCTCGGTCCCGCCCTTCCCCCGTCGGCGCGGGCGACGCTGGAACACTGGCTTCGCGGCAATGAGGTCGGCCGCAACCGGCTGCGCGCCGCTTTTCCGCCCGATTGGATCGCGGGCGACCGCACCGGCACCGCCGACGGCGCCTGCAACGACTACGCCTTTGCGCGCCGTCCCGGCCGCGCACCGCTGCTGGTCAGCGCGTACCACGCCGCACCGGGCATGGCCCTGACCGACCAGGAGGCGGTGATCCGCGCGGTGGGCCAGGCGGTGGTGGCCTGGCAGCGGGGCTGACCGGCCCGCGCCGGATCGGCGATGTGATCAAGCCTTGTGTCGATCAGATCGATCCACGCTTCCTCCCCAGTTCGTGTCGAGCGGAATTGAGACACGTCGCGGCCGTACGTCGGGCCTGCCCCTGGACCAGACGCTAGGACAAATGGCCGTGGTGCAGATCGATCGGGAACCGCTCTCTCAATTCGGGGAACCGGGCACAGGCTCCCGCCGGTCGTCCTGATCGGTCTCGCGCCCGCCGACGTGTCGCCCGCCCCTTGCCTGCGCCAGCTCCACCTGCCGGTGCCGTTCGGCATAGCCGGCGCGCTGCGCATCGCTGCGGTCGGCGTGGCAGCGGGGGCAGGACACCCCCTCCTGCCACAAGGGCGAGGCCCGATCCTGCATCGATACCGGCATCCGGCACCCGCGGCATAGCTTATGGGTGCCCGGCGCGAGCGCGTGACCGACCGCGACCCGCTCGTCGAACACGAAGCACTCACCCCGCCAGCGGCTCTCGGCGGCGGGCACCTCTTCCAGGTAGCGCAGCACCCCGCCGTCCAGGTGAAACACCTCCCGGTGCCCGCGCGCCCTGAGCAGCGCGGTCGCCTTCTCGCAACGGATGCCGCCGGTGCAGAACATCGCCACCCGCTTGCCCGCGAGCCCATCGGCATGCGCGTCGACCCAGGCCGGAAAGTCGCGAAACGTCGCGGTGCCCGGATCGACCGCGCCCGCGAAGCTGCCGACCGCGACCTCGTACCCGTTGCGCGTGTCCACCACCACCGTGTCAGGGTCATCGATCAGCGCGTTCCAGTCGGCGGGGGCGACGCGGATGCCGGCATGTCGTGCGGCGTCAATGCCGGCGACGCCCATGGTCACGATCTCGCGCTTCAACCGGACCTTCAGGCGGTGAAAGGGCTGCGCGTCCGCGTCCGCCCACTTCACCTCCGCGCGGTCGAAGCCGGGCCAGCCGGTGATCGCCGCGACCACCGCCTCGACCCCGCGACGCGGGCCGGCGATGGTGCCGTTCACCCCCTCGGGCGCGAGCAGCAGCGTGCCGCGCACCCCGGCGTCGCGGGCCAGCGCCAGCAGCTCCCCGCGCCGCGCCGCCGGGTCGGGGACGCTCGCGAAGCCATAGAGCGCGGCGATCCGCACCCTCTCGCCACCGACCGCAGGCTCAGTCATCCGCGGGGTCCCAGAACAACGCGAGCGCCAGCCCCGCCGCGACCGCCGCCTCGCGCGCGGCATGCCTGCGCGGGGCCAGGATGCGTGAGCCGCCGGTCCGGCTCACCGCGCCGACCCCATGCCCGTCGGCCTCCTCGAACCGGTAACCGACCGGCAGCGTACCCTCCGTCGACCGCGACCCCGTCGCGGGTGAAGCGGCAACTCAAAGCGAAGGGCTCCACCGTCTCCAGCGTCTCGACCTCGATCCCGCGCCTGCCCGACCGCTCGCGATAGTCCGTCCGGCCGACGCGGCACTGGGACGCCAGCGCCCCCGCCCCGTTGAGCGCGAAGCCGACCCGGCCGCCCCTATGCGTCAGCCCCGCCGGCTGGCCGCCCACCGCCGCGTCGGCGCGGGTGGCCAGGCTGCGCGTGAACCGTCCCGTCCGGCCGTCGCTCAGCCGGAACGCGCCGCTGCCGCCGATGCCAACGCCGTTCACCCGGATGACCTCGGTGGTCGGTGCCAGCGCCGCCAACCCGTCCATCGTCGCCGGCGCGCAGCCGGCCGGGGTGACCGCCAGCAGCGCCGATCCCGCCATCCACCGCATCACGCCGTCTCCCGCTGCCCTTGCCGCAACGATCACCGGTGCCGCTGTCGGGAGGCTGAACGCCCGGTCACAGCGCGTCGAAGTCGATGGGGGCGTGGCGGTCCAGCGTGCGCGGCGCTTTCGGCATCGGGTATTTGAGACCGGTGGCGCAGTTGAACAGCACCACCCGCTCCTCCTCGTCGATCTCGCCGGTGCGCAGCGCCTCGCGGTACGCCGCCAGCGTCGCGCCGCCCTCCGGGCAGAGCAGCAGCCCGTCCCGCTTCGCGCAGTCGTCAACCGCCTGGAGGATCGCGGGATCGCCGACGCCCAGCGCCTTGCCCCCGCTCTCGCGCACCGCGCGCAGGATCAGGAAGTCGCCCACCGCGCGTGGCACGCGGATGCCGGCGGCGACGGTGTGGGCATCCTCCCAGCGCTCGGCATGCTCCTCGCCCGCCTCGAACGCGCGCACAATGGGCGCACAGCCCGACGCCTGCACCGCGTACATCCGCGGGCGCTCGGACCCGATCCAGCCGAGCCGCTCCAGCTCGTCGAACGCCTTCCACATGCCGATCAGCCCGGTGCCGCCGCCGGTGGGATAGAAGATCGCGTCGGGCAGCTGCCAGCCCAGCTGCGCTGCCAGCTCCAACCCCATCGTCTTCTTGCCTTCGATCCGGTACGGCTCCTTCAGGGTCGAGAAGTCGAACCAGCGGCCCTCGGCGGCACCCTTGCCGACGATCGCGCCGCAATCGTCGATCAGCCCGTTGACCCGCCAGACCGCTGCGCCCTGCATCGCGATCTCGCGGACGTTCACCTCCGGCGTGTCCTCCGGGCAGAACACGATCGTCTCGATGCCGACGCGGGTGCAATAGGCGGCGAGCGCCGCCCCGGCATTGCCGTTGGTCGGCATGGCGATGCGGGTGACGCCCAGCTCGCGCGCCATCGCCACCGCCATGACCAGGCCGCGCGCTTTGAAACTGCCGGTCGGCAGCCGCCCTTCGTCCTTGACCAGCACGTTGGCGCCGCCGGATTTCGCGATCGGGATCAGCGGCGTCTCGATCTCGCCCAGCGAGACGATGTTCTCCGTGCCGCGCACCGGCAGCAGCTCGCGCCACCGCCACATGTCGGTGGGCCTGGTCTCCAGCATGCGCCGCGGCAGGTTGGCGCGGACCGCCTCCAGATCGTAGCGGACCAGCAGCGGTCGCCCTGCGCGCGAGAGGCCCTGAAGCGTGTCCGCCTCGTACCGTTCACCGGTGATCGAGCATTCGAGATGGGTGACAAAGGTCGGGCGGTCGGTGGTCAGGTTGGCGCTCATGCCGGTGCCATAGCCGCGCCGCGGCGCCGACGCCACTTGACCGGCAGGCCGAAGGTCGTCGGCCGAGGCGGGATCAGCGCCGTGCCGGAGCCGGCGACGGCTTGGCGGGCCCGAACGAAGCCGCACCCGCACGACCGGCCGCGCCCAGCCACCGCGACATGATCGCCCAGGGCATCGTCACCGGCTCCTCGCACGGCGTCAGCGCATGGGGCATCTGGGGCGTGAAGACGAGGCCGGCACGCGACAGGCCGATGTCCCAATACGCCTCGGTGGCCGCCGCCTCGCGGCATTCGGCCTCGTAGCCGTCGGCGCGCGCCAGGATCGCGGCGCGAAGCGCAGGCTTCAGCGTCGCGCCGTACGCGTCGCGCGCGACCGCCGCGTCGCCGAGCCAGTCGTGAAGGTCGAGCTCCGCCCCGGTCGCCCGATCAAAGGTGAGGGAGTTGGTCGCGACGGACGGATGAGCGCCGCCGCAATAGCCGCCCACCGTCTCGCTCGCGGCCAGCCAGCGCGTCGTCGCCATCGTCGGGGCGACCGCCTCGCTATATTCGCCCTCGACGCCTTGCATCGCGAGGCCGCCGGTCACGCAGGCGTACCATTCTCCCTGGGTGGCGGTGTCCGGTATCCGCTTGCGCAACCGCGCGTTGATGCGCCGGACCGCTGGGCCCTCGCCTGACAGCGCGAAGCTTTCCAGCTCGACACTCTCGAAGGCCGCACCCGCGTCGAAGCGGAGCGCACGGTATGCGAGGCCGTCGATCGTCCGCGGCACGGCCGTGATGCGGAAAGGTGCTGTGCGGGGGTTATTGAACGCCGCGCTTCCGCAAGGTTCGTCCCCGGCGGCGGCCGCGATGCGCCCGAGACGAAACGGAAGCCGGCGCCGCCCGTCGCTCCAGACGCCCGCGAGTGCCTCCCGCTCCACCGTGGCGAAGGACCAGCGCGGGCGGACCGCATTGCCGGGCACGTCCGCCCCTTCCAGCCAGACCCGGCTCGCCTCCTGCTGGCCGAGGCGGATCGGGCGAAGCCGCGACAGATAGTAATAGGCGCCGACGCTGCTGCCGTCGCCGCGCCGGCCCAGGCACGCGCGCACCGGCAGGGTGCCGATCCGCCCCTGCCACACGCCTTGCCAGACCGGCGGGGCCGGCTCCGGCGCGGCCGCCGCCAGCAGCAGCGCCGCCAGCATCGCGGTCAGTCGGGCTT
>Ga0325400_1005641_pt1 | contig 11821 bp, 12 predicted proteins | sample PopdelMetagenome_2_FD_205662 | JGI IMG/M metagenome (GOLD analysis project Ga0325400, IMG submission 205662) | Populus deltoides microbial communities from Bellville, Georgia, United States - Xylem-PdKOR-R1 | ecosystem: Host-associated > Plants > Phyllosphere > Stem > Wood/Secondary xylem...
GCGCGCCCGCCCAGCGCCGCCTGTGCCGCGACCATCGTCAGCGCCGCGTCGAAGCGCGCAGCGTCTGCGGTCACGACGACGACGGTCAGCCCGCGCACCGGCATCCCGGATCCTTCGGCACCGCGATTGTTCGAAAGCGGAAGGCGAGTGCGTCCGCCAGCAGCAGCTTGCCCGCCGGATCGTCGCCGAACGGCACCACAGCACGAATCGCCTCCAGCGCGGCCAGACTGCCGACCACGCCCGTCATCGCGCCGAGCACGCCGGCTTCGGCACAGCTCGCCTCGGCCCGCTCGGGATCGTCGCCGACGAGGCAGCGGTAGCAGGGAAGCGCGGGCTCCCACCCGCGGTAGACCGCCAGCTGTCCTTCGAACTGCGCGACGGCGGCGGAGACGAGCGGGATACGGAGCGCCAGACAGGCGTCGGCGACGGTCAGGCGGGTCGCGAAGTTGTCGCAGCCGTCGATCACCACATCGGCCCCGGCGATCAGGTCGCGCGCGTTCCCGTCGTCGATCCGGCTGGCCCGCGCATCGATCACGACGCCGCGGTTCAGACGGTGTGCCGCGATGGTCGCCGCGGTGACCTTCGTCGTTCCCACGTCCCGCGTGCCGAACAGGGTCTGGCGCTGCAGGTTGGAAAGATCGACGCGGTCGTCGTCGATCAGGCGCAGCGTGCCGACCCCGGCGGCGGCGAGATACGCGATCGCCGGGCTGCCGATCCCGCCTGCGCCGACCACGGCGATGGTCGCGGACCGCAGGCGCATCTGGCCGCCCGCGCCGATTTCGCGCAACACGATGTGGCGCGCGTAGCGCTCCAGGTCCGCGTCGGTCAGGATCATCGACGGTCGAAGCTGATCGTGGTGCGATACCACCCGGCCGAGTGCCGGCGCAGGTTGTTGCGGGCGAAGCTGGTGACGAGCCCGGCCGAGAACTGCTCGATCGTCGCGCAGCCGATCGCGCGAGGAACCACCGCGCGAATGCCGCCGTCACCCCGCGCCAGCACCGCCATGTCCACGACGACCGGTCCGGGCGCGTGAACGCAGCGTTCGTCCGCGACCTCGCGCTCGACAACGGCGATCAGATCGGCGGTGATCCGCGGTGGGATGCGCCACGGCAGCTGCGGCATGCGCGACCAGTCGGCGGGCGCCACGATCGCACCGGCGGGCGGCGCGGCCACCTGCTGCGCGGACTGGCCCACGAGCAACAGCATGGTGGCGATCGTCGCGATCACCGCCCAGTCGACCCGAAGCCGCGCGCACCGCGCTCCGTCGCATCCAGCTCCGCCACCTCATCAAGCACCGCCCGCAGGACGGGCGCGGGGACCAGCTGCGCGATCCGGTCGCCGCGCGCGATCGTGAAGAGCGCGTCGCCCAGGTTGGCCAGGATCACCTTCACCTCGCCGCGATAGTCGCTGTCGATGGTGCCGGGCGTGTTGAGGCACGTCACGCCGTGCTTGAGCGCCAGCCCGGAGCGGGGGCGCACCTGCACCTCATACCCCTCCGGAATGGCGAGAGCGAAGCCGGTCGACACGGCCCGACGATCGCCGGGAGCGATCTCGCACACCTCGGCCGAGACGATGTCCATGCCCGCAGCCCCCGCGGTGGCATAGGCGGGAAGCGGCAGGTCCCGACCGTTCGGCAGGCGCTGTACGGAGATGCGGACCGACGTCATCGCGTGGGAGGATACAGCAAGGCGAAACCGACCGGAAGATGCCTACGTCATGGCGGCCGCGATCCGCGCCGCCAGTCGCGCGGCAACCTCGCCCTTGGCCAGCGGCTCCCACGATTGGACACCGTCGGCGGTGACCAGATGCACTGTGTTGGCATCGCCGCCCATGACGTCGCCGGAGACGTCGTTGGCGACGATCCAGTCGGCTCCCTTGCGGGCGCGCTTGGCGGTCGCGTGTTCGACGACGCGCTCGGTCTCCGCCGCGAAGCCGATCAGCAGGCGCGGCCGGCGCTCGCTCTGCGCCAGCGTCGCGAGGATATCGGGATTGGGCTGAAGCGCCAGAGCGGAGGGGCCATTGCCCTTCTTCAGCTTCTGCGCCGCCGCAGCGACGTGCCAGTCGGCTACCGCGGCGACCATCACCGCGGCGTCGGCGGGCAGGGCGGCGTCGACGGCGGCCGCCATCTCGCGCGCGGTCTCGACATCGACGCGCGTGATCCCGGCCGGGGTCGGCAGCGCGACGGGGCCGGAGACCAGCGTCACCCGCGCGCCCAGCCCGGCGAGCGCGGCGGCGATGGCGTAGCCCTGCTTGCCCGACGAGCGATTGGCGATGAAGCGCACCGGATCGATCGGCTCGTGCGTGGGGCCCGCCGTCACCAGCACGTGCCGCCCGGCCAGGGGCCGGTGATCGCCCAGGAGGCGGCCGATCTCGGCCATGATCGCGGATGGTTCGGGAAGGCGACCGGGGCCGTATTCGCCGCAGGCCATGGCGCCCTCGTCGGGGGGCATCACGGTCACGCCGTCGGTGCGAAGCCGGGCGACGTTGCGCTGCGTGGCGGCGTGCTGCCACATCCGCACGTTCATCGCCGGCGCGGCGAGCACCGGGGTGTCGGTCGCGAGCAGGATCGTGGTGGCGAGGTCATCGGCGTGTCCCGCCGCCATGCGCGCGATCAGGTCGGCGGTCGCGGGGGCGACGACGATCAGGTCGGCGGCGCGGCTGAGCTGGATGTGCCCCATCTCGGCCTCGTCCTTCAGGTCCCACAGCGTGGTGTAGACCGGGCTCTCGGACAGCGCCGCGAGGGTCATCGGGGTAACGAAGTGCGCGCCGCCATCCGTCAGTACGGGCGTGACCGCCATGCCGGCCTTGCGGATCAGGCGGATGAGCTCGCACGCCTTGTACGCGGCGATGCCGCCGCCGACGATCAGCAGGATACGCTTCATCGCACCACCCTGTGCACCCGCACCCGCCGCCTGTCGAGCAGCGCGGCGGACAGGTCGCGCAGCGCGTCGGGGACGAAGATCAGCCCGGCGAGCAGGACGGGGGCGGGCATCAGCGCCCAGTAGAAGGTATCGGCGCGCGCGAACACCGCGATGGCGGCGGCGTAGCCGAGGAAGAGCACGGCGGCGCGCGCGGCCAGCGGGTGCGCCCAAGCGGTCCATCCGAACAGCGCCAGAGCGACGACCGGAGCGGCAAGCGGCAGCGGCAACGCCGACAGTCCGGTCGAGGATACCAGCGCGCGGACGAAGAAGCCCGGACCCAGCAGGCCGGACCATCCCGGCGACGCGGGATCGACGACGTCTACGACACCCGCGACACCGCGGGCATGGGCGACCAGCGCGAGCGCGAAGGCGAGCAGTGCGACCAGCCAGCCGCCGAACTCGCGTCGCCGCCCCTCACGCCACGCGAAGCCCGCCATGACGATGGGGAACAGCGCCGCGGTCTCGCGCACCAGGGCGGCGATCAGCCCGATGGCCGCGGCTTCGATCCAGCGATCCGTCCGGTAGATCGCCAGCGCCAAGGCGACGAGCAGCGCGGACCATAGCTCGTGAAAGGCGGCCAGCTCGGCCTGGACGAAGGCCGCGAGCCCCGCGGCGAGCAGCAGGGCAAGCGCGACCCGTGCCGAGGGGCGGAGGAGAATGGCGCGCAGCCTGATCCACCACGCACAGGCGACCCCGAGTGCGAGCAGGTGGAGCAGCGGGACGATCGCCCATCCCGGCAGCGCGGCCTGAACGACGGCGTGGGTAGGGGGGCGGAAGGTGACGAACGGTTTCAGCGGATAGTCGCCGGCGCGCAGAGCCTGCGCGGTCAGTTCGTAATAGTCGCCGCCGCCACGCAGCCCGGCGATCACGCCCTCGTACATCGCGAGGTCGCCGCCGTTCGCGGACGAGGCAGCACCGGCGGCCGGATCGGCGACGCGCAGCGCGGTGAGCGACAGCAGGAGCAGCACCACGAGCAGCACCGCGACCGTCCGGGCGGCGCCGCGCGACATGGCGGCGAAACGGGTCGGCGTGGCGACCCACAGCGGTGATCGCCGGCCCGGCGGGGGCAGCCCCGCATCCATCGTCAAGCGATGGCGCGTCGACGGGCCATCCGCCGTCTGCGACGGCTGCGCGGCCGCCGGCTGCGCGTCTTCGAAATCTAGGTTAGCCACAGCGTCGTAGCGACCGCCGTAGCGGCCGACAGGAGCGCGATCGCCGCGTAGCGCCAGCCGCCCCCGACCCGCACGACCTCGATCTCGCGGAGCGGGGGTGCGGGGGGTGCGCCGCCGGGCGTGGGATAGCGCGCCTCGATGTTGCGGATCAGCTCGGGCAGCCGCGCGAACGTCCTGAGGTCGCGGACGATGCGGTCGGCGGCCCAGGCCTCGGGCCCGAGTTCGGTGCGGATCCATTTGCGGATGAAGGGGCCCGAGGTCTCCCACATGTTGATTTCGGGATCGAGCCGGGTGGCCACCCCCTCGACCATGACCATCGTCTTCTGCAGGAGCAGCAGGTGCGGCTGGGTCTGCATGTCGAAGTCGCGGGTGATCGCGAACAGCCCGTCGAGCATCGCGCCGATCGACATGTCCTTGACCGGCAGCCCGCGCATCGGCTCACCCACCGCGCGCAGGGCGGTGGCGAACTCCGCGACATCGTGGTGCGGCGGCACATAGCCGGCCTCGAAGTGGATTTCGGCGACGCGCCGGTAGTTGCCGGTCAGCAGCCCGTAGAGGATCTCGGCCAGCCACACGCGGGCGCGGCGGTCGATCCGACCCATGATGCCGAAGTCGATCGCGGCGATGCGGTTGCCGGGCAGCGCGAACAGGTTTCCCTGGTGCATGTCGGCGTGGAAGAAGCCGTCGGAGATCGCCTGCCGCAGGAACGCCCGGACGAGCTTGGCGGCGAGTGCCGGCAGGTCGTAGCCCGCATCGATCAGCGCGGAGCGGTTCGACAGCTTGATCCCGTCGATCCACTCCAGCGTCAGCACCTTGCCGGTGGTGCGCCCCCAGTCGATCGCGGGAACCACGAAATCGCCCTCCGCGACCATTCCGTCGGCCAGTTCGGAGGCCGACGCGCCCTCGCGCCGCAGGTCGAGCTCGCGCGCGGTCCAGCGCTTGAAGGTGTCGATAACGAGGCGCGGGCGCAGGCGGGTCGCCTCCCGCCCATAGCCCTCCAGCTGGGCCGCGGCCCATTCGTAGGTATCGATCGCGCGCGCGAAATTCTCCTCCACGCCGGGGCGCAGCACCTTTACCGCGACGCGGCGGCCGTCGATGGTGGTCGCGCGGTGAACCTGCGCGATCGAGGCGGCACCGATCGGCGTTTCCTCGAACTCGGCGTAGAGGTGGCTGATCGGGCGCCCGAAGCTGCTCTCCACCCGTTCGCGGATCGCGGCGAATGGCACCGGGGGCAGCGAGTCCTGAAGGCGCAGCAGGTCGTGCGCGGCATCCTCGCCGACGAGGTCGGGGCGGGTGGCGAGCGTCTGCCCCAGCTTGATCGCCGCGGGACCGATCGCCTGGAACGCCTCGGCGTAGCGCGGCACCCTGGGCACGCGCGCGCCGACCCGGGCGAGCCGCACCAGCCGGCGGACGGCGGGCGGCGCGTTGGGATCGCGTTCGATACCGCGCAGCGCGCCGTGACGCGCGAGCGTCCGGCCCCAGCGGACGAGACGCCAGATGTGAACGGGAGCGGAGGTCAAGCGATCGTCCCGCGCAGGGGCGGCGAACGCCGGCGGAGGGTTGCGGCGCCGGCCGTGCGCACCCGGTGCCCCCCCGACGATGCCCCTCCCCGGATGGGGGAGGATCCGGCGCGCATCAGATCTTCCAGCCCGAATGGATCGCGACGAGACCCCCGAGCAGCGGTTCGACCCGCGTCTGGACGAAGCCTGCCTCGGCGATCATCCGCTCGAACTCCGGCATTTTTGGGAAACGGCGGATCGATTCGATCAGATAGCGGTAGCTGCTCTCGTCGTTCGCCAGCAGCTTGCCGAGCTTCGGCACCAGCCGGTGCGAGTAGGCGTCGTAGACGTCGCCGAACGCGGGCCAGGTCGTCGTCGAGAATTCCAGGCAGAAGAACCGCCCGCCGCGACGGAGCACGCGGTGCGCCTCGCGCAGGGCCGCCGGGATGTCGGTCACGTTCCGGATGCCGAACGCGATGGTGTAGGCGTCGAAGAAGCGATCGGGGAAGGCGAGCGTCTCGGCATTCGCCTCGGTCCACACCAGCCCGCTGATCCCGCGTTCCTGCGCGCGTTCCATGCCGACTTCCAGCATCGCCGGGTTGATGTCGGCGACGGTGACGCTGGCGCCCGACCTGGCGAGGCGGAAGGCGATGTCGCCGGTGCCCCCGGCCATGTCGAGAAGCTGTTCGCCCGCACGCGGCTTCACCCGCGAGACGAACCGGTCCTTCCACAGCCGGTGCATGCCGCCCGACATCGCGTCGTTCATCAGGTCGTAGCGGCTGGCGACGTTCTTGAAGACCGCGCCGACGCGCTCGGTCTTCTCGGCGGGGGCGACGTCTTCGTAGCCGAAGGACACGGTCTCGTTCATGGATGATGCCCTAGCGAAGCCTTGTGGGGCGGGCAAACGCAACCTAGCTCGGGCGCGTGCCGGAATTACCTGAAGTCGAGACGACCGTCCGCGGGCTGAGACCCGTGCTGGACGGGCAGCGCCTGGCGTCGGTCGTGACGCGCCGCGGCGACCTGCGGCGGCCGTTCCCGCAAGATCTCGGCCAGCGGCTGACCGGCGCCACCGTGACCGGCCTGTCGCGACGCGCCAAATACGGGCTGATCGACACCGATCGCGGTGATACGATGATCTTTCACCTGGGCATGTCGGGGCGCTGGCGGGTCGACCCGGACAGCCTGCTGCCGCACGACCATCTGGTGATCGAGACCGCGGGCGGTCGCCGACTGGCCTTGAACGACGCGCGGCGTTTCGGTTCGGTCGACCTGCTGGCGAGCGCGGATGTGCCCGACTGGCCGCCATTTCGCGCGCTGGGGCCCGAGCCGCTCGGCCCGGACTTCACCGCCGCGCACCTGCACGCGGCCTTCGCGGGGCGGGTCGCGTCGATCAAGATGCTGCTGCTCGACCAGCGGGTCGTCGCCGGGCTTGGCAACATCTACGTGTGCGAGGCCCTGTACGAGGCGCGGATTCGGCCGGCGAAGCCGGCGGGGCAGGTGTCGGCCGCGAAACTCGCGCGGTTGGTGGACGCGGTCCACCTCGTGCTCCACGCCGCGATCGAGGCGGGCGGTTCGACCCTCCGCGACTATGCCCGGCCCGACGGCGAGCTCGGCTATTTCTCCAAGCAGTTCAAGGTCTACGGACGCGAGGGCCTTGCCTGCGAATGCGGGGGCACCGTCGCCCGTTACGCAGAGGGTGGGCGCTCCACCTTCTGGTGCCCGGCCTGCCAGCGCCGCTAGGCGCGATGCTTGACCGAATCGTCCGCCACGGCTAAGGGCGCCGCTTTCCCGGCTCGTGGAGGATTTCCGCGCGCCCTCAAACGCAGCAGGAACAGAACTCAATGGCGAATACGCCTCAGGCGAAGAAGCGCATCCGTCGCAACGAGCGTCGCGCGGAGATCAACGGCAACCGTCTCGGCCGGATCCGTACGTTCGTGAAGAAGCTCGAGTCGGCGCTGGCCGCCGGCGACAAGGATGCCGCCACCGCCGCGATCGCGCAGGTTCAGCCGGAACTGGCCCGCGGCGTAGCCAAGGGCGTGCTTCACAAGAACACGGCGTCGCGCAAGTTCTCGCGCCTGACCAAGCGACTCGCCGCACTCGGCTGAGCACGCGGGCGCCGTCGCGGCGCCTGACATGGGTTAAGAAAGGCTTCGGCGGAGCGATCCGCCGGGGCCTTTTTCTTTGCGCGCGACCGGCCGCGAAACGGCCGGGGATCGCCCGTCCGGGCACGCGATTGAGAAAGCTAGGGAAACTCGCGATTCGCGTTGCCGGAGGAGCAGGGCTGGCACAAAAACTGGGTCAGATCAGTCACTTAGAAGTTTTCCGACGTGTTTCCTTGAGTCAATCGCTTTATTTCAGATTTCTGACGGGACCCCGCCTTGATCGATCCGTTCAACCGCTTCATCACGGCCCCTCGGACGGCAGCAGCGGTCCGGCACTGAGCAGCTTCGGGCAAGTTGCGGGCGACGGATCTGTCCGACGCCTGGGGGAACATGGGTTGGTCGAGTGCATACGGTGCGCCGCGCGTAGCGGTTCGCCGGCGGGAGGATTGCGCGCGTGGCATTTACGGTGGCGAGGATGGGGGAGGACGAAGACGCGGTGGCGAAAGCCTGGGCGCGTGTTCGGACGAACCTGCGCCACTCGGCCGGGCAGCGGCTGTTCGACCAGTGGCTGAAGCCCGCGACGCTGGTCGACGGCAGCGACGCGGAGACGGTGCGGATCGGCCTGCCCAGCGCGTTCATGACGACCTGGGTCAAGAGCCACTACGCCGACCGCCTGTTCCACGAATTTCGCGCGATCCTGCCAGGCGTGCGCGGCGTCGTGATCGAGACGGTGCGGGAGGCTCGCGCCGCGCGGGTGATCGCGGTTCCGGCCGCGCCCGAGCAGCCCGCCGCCGCGCCGCGACCGGCGCCCGCACCGGCCGCATCGGCCGCGCCGTCGCCGACGGCGGCTCGGGCGACGCCCGCCGCTCCCGCGTCGGTGCCGGCGGAGCGGCCGAACTTCGATCCCCGCTTCACCTTCGACCGGTTCGTGATCGATGCGTCGAACCGCGTCGCCTTCAATGCCGCGCGCGCGCTCGCCGAACCCGGGCGTCCCCGATTCAGCCCGTTGTACCTCCACTCCGGCACCGGGCAGGGCAAGACCCACCTGATGCACGCGATCGGCACGGCCTTCCTCGACGCCTGCCCCGACGCGACCGCGCTCTACATGCCGGCCGAGCGGTTCATGTTCGAGTTCGTCCAGGCCCTGCGCGCGCGCGATACCCATTCGTTCAAGGCACGGCTGCGCGGCGTCGACCTGCTGATGATCGACGACCTGCAGTTCATCGCTGGCAAGGATTCGACGCAGGAGGAGTTCTTCCACACCGTCAACGAGTTCATGGGCGCGGGCAAGCGGCTGGTGATCGCGGCCGACCGCAGCCCGATGGTCCTCGACGGCATCGAGCCGCGGCTGCTATCGCGGCTGGGCTCGGGCCTGGTCGCCGACATCAAGTCGCCCGAGCTGGAGCTGCGCCGCGCGATCCTGTCCGCCAAGCTGGCCGACGCGCCCGATGCCGCGGTGCCGCACGACGTGATGGAGCTGCTCGCGAGCCGGATCACCGGCAGCGTTCGCGAGCTCGAGGGCGCATTGAACCGCGTGATCGCCTATGCGCAGCTGAACGGCGAGGCGGTGACGCTCGATTTCGCGGTGGGCGTGCTGGGCGACCAGCTTCGCGGCGCGCAGCGGCGGGTCACGATCGACGAGATCCAGAAGGCCGTGTCGACCCATTTTGACCTGAAGACGATCGATCTTCTGTCCGCCAGGCGGGCCGTGGCGGTCGCCCGTCCGCGGCAGATTGCGATGTATCTGGCCAAGCGGCTGACCACGCGCTCGCTGCCCGAGATCGGGCGCAAGTTCGGCAACCGTGACCATTCGACCGTGATCCACGCCGTCCGCCGGATCGAGGAACTGCGCGGCACCGACCGCGATATCGACAGCGCGGTCAACGCGCTGATGCGCCAGCTGGAACGCTGAGGCGACCGCACTGGGGACGCGCGCGCGAGCGGGCAACCTTAGCCGTCGGACCTCATCATCGCCGCGGCGCGATCGGTCGCCACGCGGGTATCGTTGGCGAGCTTCTTCACCTCGGTGGCGACCACGGCGAAGCCCCGTCCGGCATCGCCGGCCCGCGCGGCCTCGATCGTGGCGTTGAGTGCGAGCAGGTTGGTCTGCCGGGCGATGTCGTCGATCGTGCGGACGATCGAGTCGAGCTCGCTCATCGTGTTCGCCAGCCTGTCCGACATGCGCTTGGCCTCGGACACGTCGGACGCGATCTTGAGGATGCGCTCGGGCCGGCCGTCGTCGCCGAACACGGGATTGTAGGTTGCCTGAAGCCAGATCGGCCGCCCGGTGGCGGTCCGGCGGCAGTATTCGCCCGAGTCGAAGTCCCCGCTGCCGAGCTTGCGCCAGAAGGCGGCGTACTCGGCCGATGCGGCATAGGCGGGGTCGCAGAAGATGCGGTGATGCTGACCGATCAGCGCGTCGCGGCGGTAGCCGAGGAGGTCACAGAACATCGGATTGACGTCGAGGATCACGCCCGACGGCGCGAATTCGATGACGGCCTGCGACCGGCTGATCGCCGTCCATGCCGCCTCGAGACTGCCCAACGTCCGACCCACACCCGTCTCCTTGCCGGAACCGTGTAGGGAGGCCGTCGCTACGTCAGGTTAACGCGGGGGCGATCGCCGTCATCTCAGACCTGAAGACCGGCGGCCTGCTGGGCGGCGAGCAGCGTCGGCCCGGCGAGTTCACGGGCGCGCCCCGCTCCACCCGCGAGCGCGGCGGCGACGGCGTCGCGATCGTCCAGCAACCGCGTCAGCCGGTCGCGGATCGGGGCCAGCGTCGCGACCGCCAGGTCGGCGAGGGCCGGCTTGAACGCGCCGAAACCCTGACCGGCGAACTCCTCCACCACCGCTTGCGCGGGCAGATCGGCGAGCGCGGCGTAGATCGTGACCAGGTTGCGGGCCTCCGCCCGGTCGGCGAGCGCCTCCACCGTGTCGGGCAGCGGTTCGGCGTCGGTGCGCGCCTTGCGGAATTTCTGCGCGATGGCGTCGTCGCTGTCGATCAGGTTGATCCGGCTCATGTCCGACGGGTCGGACTTCGACATCTTGGCCGTGCCGTCGCGCAGGCTCATGATGCGCGGGGCGGCGGCGGAGATCAGCGGCTCGGGCAGGGGGAACAGGTCGACGCCGTAGTCGGTGTTGAACTTCTCCGCGATGTCGCGGGTCAGCTCCAGATGCTGTTTCTGATCCTCCCCCACCGGCACGTGGGTGGCCTTGTAGAGCAGGATGTCGGCGGCCTGGAGCACGGGGTAGGTGAACAGCCCCACGGGCGCACCGTCGCGGTTCTTGCCGGCCTTGTCCTTCCACTGGGTCATGCGGCTCAGCCAGCCCATGCGGGCCGTGCCCTGAAGGATCCAAGAGAGCTCGCTATGCTGGGGCACGCGCGCCTGGTTGAACATGATCGAGCGGTCGTCGATCCCTGCGGCGAGCAGCGTCGCCGCCATCTCGATCGTGGTCGACGCGCGCTCGGCCGGGGTCATGGTGCCGGTCAGCGAGTGGAGGTCGGCGAGGAAGAACAGGCACTCCCCGCCGCCATCGCTGACGCTGTCCTGCATCGCCACCCACTGCTTGATCGCGCCCAGATAGTTGCCGAGGTGCAGGTTGCCGGTCGTCTGGATGCCGGAGAGGATGCGCATGGTCAGTCCTTGGTCGCGCGTCGCGCGGTCAGTTGGCGGAGGTCGGCGACGCGGTACGCCCCGGTGACGAAGCAGGCGAGGACGTAGATGATGCCGCCGGTGCCGACCAGCAGCGCGAGGCCGGCGAAGCGGCTCCAGATCGTTCCCAGCAGCAGCGGGTCGAACAGCCGCTGACCCGCGTAGAGCGTCGCCCCCATCAGCACGGCGGCGACCAGCAGCCGCGGTACGCGGCGGCGGACCTGCCCGTCGGGGGCGAAGTGACCGCGGGCGACCAGCGTGCGGTACAGCAGCACCAGGTTCACCACCGCAGCCGCGGCGGTGGCGAGCGGCGGCCCGACGTGGGCCAGCAGCGGGATCAGCGCGAGATTCAGGATCAGGTTCACCCCGACCGAGATCGTCGCGAAGCGCACCGGCGTGCGCGTATCCTCGCGCGCGTAGAAGCCGGGGGTCAGCACCTTGATGAGGACGTAGGCGGGGAGCCCTGCCGAGAAC
>Ga0325400_1005644_pt1 | contig 11818 bp, 9 predicted proteins | sample PopdelMetagenome_2_FD_205662 | JGI IMG/M metagenome (GOLD analysis project Ga0325400, IMG submission 205662) | Populus deltoides microbial communities from Bellville, Georgia, United States - Xylem-PdKOR-R1 | ecosystem: Host-associated > Plants > Phyllosphere > Stem > Wood/Secondary xylem...
GCACTAAGACTATAGATACTGAACCCCCACCTAAGACTATATAAGTATAGAAGACACCACAGAACTTGGTGAATTATTCGATAAGTTAGAGTAGTTTAATGAAGAACTAAAATGTATAAGAAAACCTTACACACACAATAATAATTGCATAAATCAAAGTTTGTCAAAAAAGCCTACATATAAAGCAAATAACCCTATTTACAATAGGTAAAAACATCCTAAACAATACTTGAAAAATAATATGAGAATTTTAAATAAAATAAAAAAAGAATTCTAAATCAACTGAAATTTTAACCCAATATGAAACTAGTACTCTGGAATCTTCTAGTAAAATCTTAGTTTGATCCAACAGTTGGATAAAAAATTATATTTGTTAGAATAAAACTATGCAGTAGAAAAAATATGCTTCTAACTGCCAAAACTAATTAGCTCATGAAATAGATGAATTAGACCTCTCTTGTAAATAGATTAAATTAACTAAGGTTTGATCATTACTTATTGAAGATGTAGCTTTTTTAAAATTCATTTTAATCCAAATATTTTGAATATGTCCATTGAATGTATCTATGAATTTTTTTGCTCATAATTTTGTAAGTGACCCATCTTAAACTTCTAATATATCCTTTGATTTAGTTTTGATTGCATCATGTAGCTTCCAATCTCCACTGCTTTCTGTTACTGTTTTTTCTTGCATTTGGCCCATGAAAATGACCTCGCAACACATCCACAACATCATTTTGTTGTCACCAAGAAAATGATGGCATTCCCCGTCATTATACCATCTATGCTTCTACACTTGCAACTCATCAGTACTGCCACTGGAAACTTTTAATGACATGGGTTCTCCCTCTGTTTATAGATTGTCACAGAATACTTGCTCCTTTCAGTGTTTTGACAAGGCCTAAATGGACAAATGCTGCAGCTGTAGGTTGGAGAACGAGCAATATAGTGAACTTGGTGATGATGGGAGAAAACGCGAAGACAATGATGCACTTATAGAAAACACTAATAAGAGTTTAGTGAGTGGGAAAGAAAGAATGGAAGGTGATAAGTAGAAGGTTTGTAATAGAGGGTATTGGAAAGTGACAAGTAGAAGGTGCTCTTCATGGACCTCAAAACCGGAACATTATAGCATAAAAGTTACAAGGAAGATCGAGTAATTAAAGAAGTTGCATGTTTGTCCGCATTAAGTGTTTTATTTTTGGTTTAGCCAAAGGTTTTTAACGTTTCTTATATTTGTGTACATTTTTTTTACTTGTCTTTTTTGTCGGGATTGAAGGTAAGAGCTGTAGATCGAGATGGTTCCATCGATTGAATCCGAAGATTAATAGAATAGCTTTTAAAAAAGAGGAAAAGGAAAGGCTAATGGCTGCTCATAAAGTTTATGGTAACAAACGGGCCTTGATTACTAGATTTTTCCCGGGAGGACTGATAATGCTGTCAAAAATCACTGGCATGTTGTAATTGTGATGTAGCCGGCAGGGCTGGTATGCATGTACGGTTCTGAGTATTTAAGTGATAATTTAATATTATTAAATAGGGATTTGGTTTAGATAGATTATATGAATATTATAACAACTATTTTTATGGATAATTATACAAGTTTAAGTTAAAAGAAAGTCTAGAATATCCAGAAGCAGTAAGCTACTTATAACTTAATAACAGGAGATTTAACTATTGAATTATACTTAAATTTTTATAGATGATTTTAAGAAAATTTTTTCTTAGGGCAACCATTCACTATATTATAAAACATTTTGTCAAATCTTTCAAAATCATGTTTTGAGCGCAAATATTGTTTATATGACGTTTGTAAAAAACAATTCTATGTTTTTTTAAACTTTATATTTTAATTTGGATTTATTTATTTATTTTCTTTATTTTTTAGATTTTTAATTGTTTTATAGTAGATGTAGGATTTTCTGCTATCATTGGATTCTTTACATTACTTCTAACACCTTCGGTCAAGTTTTTCATGTTCATGCAGTCCTTGACTTGTTTTAAGTTCCTAGAAAGAAACACAACACAACCTATGTTATTCTCTCGATGTTTCAGCTTTTCATTCATTTTTAAGATTTTGAGAGCAACAATCAGTAATACTAAACAAAAAATGGACAAAAAATACATTTGCCAAAGACCCATGCAGCATTATAAAATTCTTTTCCTTTGATAAATAATTATTATTTTGTTGAGCTATTATGGGTGATTTGGTGATATCCTTAGTCACAACAAGCACTGCAATGTGTTAAGAGTGAGTAATACACACACTGTTTTCTAAGCCATGCAACAATCAATTTGATGAAAGTGATAAGAGTGGCTTCTGCACTGTTTACTTTCAAGAGAACAATTGTATTGTAGACCCATTTGATATACAAATCAATATTCTATACATATACATAACTTGTAAAATATATTCTAGGAAAAAGGGCTAAAATTAAGGATATATTTTCTAACGGTTACAAACTTAAAAACAAAGTCAACTTTCCTTGTTATATCCTAGCCATTACATGCTTGATTATTGATAGATTTGCTGCTTATGAAATCTTCAGCTTGATTTAAGGAATCATCCTTGACACGCCCCCTCAAGATGGAGGTACTATCGATGACTCCAATCTTGTTTCGAAGTAGTTATGTGCGTTGACGTGATAGGGGTTTTGTTAAAAGGTCAGCAAGCTGATCTTGTGTGTTGACATGATGAACATGGAGTGTACCCTTTTGCACAATGTCACTTACAAAATGTAAGTCAATCTGAATGTGTTTCATCCTAGAATGTTGGATTTGATTGAAGGTCAAATGTGTTGCTCCTAAATTGTCACATAAAAGCTTTAGAGAAGCTGAAATGGAGAAGCCAAGTTCAGCAAAAGTGCTAGGAGCTATAGTGTCTTAAAAGCAGCGTTTGCAAGTGCTCTATACTCAGCTTCAGTTGAAGATCGTGTGACAGCTCGTTGTTTTTTTTAACTCCAAGAAATAGGATTAGAACCAAGAAAACATATATATGTCGAAGTAGATTTTTGATCGTCAAATTACCTATCTAATCAACATCGGAGTATGTGGTAAGTATGGAGGGTGAGCTTCTTCGAATGTGAATCCCATTAAAAATGGTATGCTTCAAGTATCGAAGCAACCGTTTTGCAGCTGTTCAATGAGTTGTTGTTGGCTTATGCATGAACTGGGATAACTTGTTTACAATAAAAAAAATGTTCAAGTGTGTGAGGGACAAGTATTGCAAAACACCAATGACAGTTTTGAATTTTGTGCCATCAATCGAGGATATGCCATCAAGTAGCTTGAGCGCAGTGCTTGTGCATAGTGGAGTGGTAACATCTTTTACGTCATGCATGTTGATCTTTGTTAATAAGTCTCAAATATATTTGTGTTGAGACAAGAAGAGACCTGTTATAGTGGGAATAACCTCCATACCCAAGAAAAAAATATAGCTGACCTATGTTTTTTAAAGAGAACTAAGTATCAAGTTGGGTAATGATTGATGAGACAAAAGCGGGATCATTTCCTGTAATAACCAAATCATCTACAACACCAAGAAGTAGCTAGTGACATATTTAGTTTTATAGATGAACAATGAAGAATCAACTTTGGAGTTTAGAAAGCCAAATTCTAGAACGACACCTTTTTAGAGCTGAGTACCATGCTCGTAGGGCTTGCTTGAGGCCATAAATTGCTTTTTTGAGCCTACAAACATGATGAGGTGTTGTATCATCTGTAAAAACTAGAGGTTAAACCATATATACATCCTCAATTAATAGACCATGCAAGAATGCGTTGTGAACATCAAGTTGTCTCAATAACCAACCTTGTGTAACAACGAGTGTTAAAACAATTCTAATAGTAGCTGGTTTCACAACCAGACTAAATGTTTCCTTGTAATCCAAACCAGGGCGTTGATTGAAGCCTTTTGCAACAAGCCTTGCTTTAAAGCAATCAATCGACCCATTAACTTTTCACTTAACCCGAAACACCTATTTACAACCTATGGGATTATAGTTTTTGGGTGGAGGTACTAATATCCATTTGTTGTGTCTCATTAGAGCTATAAGCTCTTCAAACATAGCTTGTTTCCAACGAGAATCATAAAGTGCTTGAATCACACAACGGGGTTCAATAGCATGGGGAATAAGATGTTTGGTAACAACATGGAATTGCTTTGGTTTGTAAATTTGATTTATGGACCTAGTGACCATAGAGTGGGTTCTTTGTGGCTGGGATTCATTTGGAACAATAGACATAGGAGGTGAGATTTGAGAGGAGATAGGAATGTCCGTGTGTGTTTGTGTTAGAGAATTGACTGTGAAGGTTAAAATTTACGAGGGAAAGAAATCCTCATTGTGATGTAATACATTGGGAGTAAAACATGGAGAATTTAATTACAATTAGTCCAAAACAAAAGAGGGAAGATCAAAGGTGGTACCTGAAGGTGATGCAGAAGTGGTGGCACGATCTGAGGTCACTGGTGATGGTTTCGGCGAAGTGGGTACATCGATGGGTGGCTCATCCATCCTGGATGATGAAGGAGATGATGTGTGTCTGATGGAATTAATTTGAAATGGGGTTTGAGTTTCGTCTAATATAACATGACAAGAGAGATAAAGTCTGTTTGTAGATAAATCTAGGCACTTGTAAGCATTATGAGTTTGAGAATAGCCAATAAACAGACACAAAATGACTTTTGGTTGAAGCTTATTTATGTTGTATGGTTTAGTGAGAGGGAAATAAAAGCAATTAAATTATTTTAATTTGAGATAATTTGGGATTTAATAAAATAAGATTTCAAATGGAGTTTTGTTTTGTAGTAGAGGAGTTGGTTGCTGGTTAATAAGATATGTGGTTATGGAGAAGGCATGGGACTAACAAGATAGTGGAAGGGAGACATCATGTAAAAGTGTGGCCAGTTTCCACTAAGCGACAATGGTGACGCTTAGAGACACCATTTTGTTGAGGTGTATGAGGGTTATGGTTTAGTGGCTAATCCCATGTATAAAAAAATATTGTTTAAGTGCAATGAATTCACCACTATTGTTCGAGTAAAGACTTTTGATTTTGGTTTGAAATTTGTTTTTAACAAGATGTTTAAATTGAGGAAAGATGTTCTTACATAAGATTTATTTGTCATGGGATAAAACCATATGTATTTGGTAAAATGATTAACCAAAATAAAATAAAATCGTAAGCCATCAAGGCCAACCATGTTTAAGGGACCCCAAACATCAGTGTAAATAAGATCAAGTAGTGCATGACTTTTAAGACTGGTTTGATGAAATGGTTGCTTATGAGCTTTATTGATTGAACAAGAGTTACAAAGAGAAGTTACTTGGTCTTTGGTTTTTATTGGAAGTGAAAAAGACTTGACAATTTGCTCAACAAGTTTTTGAGACAGATGGCCTAGACGTTTGTGCTACCCATCTAGTGACGTCCATGCACATTTGCAATAATTTTTGGAAAGGATACCAATGAGTTCGAAAGTGTGTAAACACCATTTTCACATGCTCCTTTGAGTAGTACCACCCCCATGATTGCATCCTTAACAAGAAAGAAAAGGGGATGAAATTCAACAAAAATGTTATTTTAGGAAGTGAAATGATGAACAAAAATAAGATTTTGTATATACTCAGAACACAAAGTGTATCATTTAAATGGAAAGTGTGAGTAGGTGAATGAAATACCAATGAACCAATATGTGAGACACGCAAACCTGATTTGTCACCAATGACAACTTTATCAGTTCCATCATATTATGAATGAACTGATAAATTTGCAAGATCACCAATGATATTGTAAGAAGTAGTCGAGTCAATAAGCAATATAGTGTCTTTGGCTTGTGAGGTGGACGCACAATTAGTTGTTGCTTTACAAGAGTTCAACCGCGAACAATACTTAAAAATGTGACCTAATTGATCACATATTTGACATTTGGGTTGATACCTGCGCTGGCCATTAAATTTATTCGGCTTCTTGTTGTCACATGGGTTTTCATTGTTACAAGTTGAGGCAAGATGACCATCATATTTGAAGTGGCCTCATTTAATTAGCTTGTTAAATCCTCTAGAGACATTGCCCCTATTTGAAGAGTAGGAAAGCAACCTGCAATTTAAGAAATTAGTTATAACGATGAGCTACTGTGTGGTGGCCTTAAGACGACCTAAGTAGCATTCATGACTCATAAGTAAATCATAAAGATCTTCAAAGGACATCGAGCGTTCCCTTGACCAGATTGGTGTGGTAATTTCTCTGAAATCTGGTCCCAAACCATTTAAGATATAAATAGTAAAGTCATCCTCTGAAATGGGATGATCAATAAGTGCAATCTCATCTGCAAAGGCCTTGATAATATGCATATATTCTTGAATTGACCAATGTTCTTTCTTAATCAAGGTAAGTTCCTCCTTTAGTTGCATGGCACAACCATGAGACATGCTTACATACATTGTGTTTAATTTGCACAATGTGACTTGAGATGTTGTTGTAGCGAAGATAAATGGGGTTATGGTAGGTATAATGAAAGAGAAGATAGTACTCCGGATCAACTTGTCTTGTTTGACCTAGTGGGATTTTTGAAGGGAAGAAATAGAGAAGTCATTTGGGGAGGGACATGGTTTGTTGCCTGTAACATAATCAATGAGATTATAGCCAATTAGTAGAGCTTCAAACCATGCACGCCACTAAGGAAAGGTTGAGGGGGTGAGTTTTTCATTAATTTAGGTTGCAATGTTTAATGCAATTAGTGGAACATCTGTGGTGGATTGCGGGTTTGTGATGGGTGAAGGGAAGTTTTCTAAGTTGGAGATCAAGTTCTCGGTAGAGTGGAGCTCTAATACCATGATGAAAGTGATAAGAGTGGCTTATGTACAGATTGTTACTTTCAAGAGAATAATTGTATTGCAGACCTATTTGATATACAAATCAATATATATATATATATATATATATATATATTGTAAAATCTATTCTAAAAAAAAGGGCAAAAATTAAGGATATATTTTCTAACGGTTACAAACTTAAAAACAGAGTCAACTTTCTTTGTTATATCCTAGCTATTATATGCTTGATTATTGACAAATTGGCTGCTTATGAAATCTTTAGCTTGATTTAAGGAATCATGCTTGATACAATTAACCATCACTTTTCAGGTTTCTCAGACTTCATGGAATCATCAACAACTCAAGCCACAGTGAGTGAACCATCATCATCATCACTATAAGTTGCAGAAAACACAAAAGGCAACCATTCAGGAGTTCCTGCTTTGCAAGAAGGCTAGTGGTGTGAACAAGACCTCCTTTATGAGCTATACCATTTGTATCCAAAACTTATTGGTTGCATTGGAAAATAGGTTTCAAAAGCCTTTGTGGCTTTCTCAATGAAAAATGATCTTAGCAAATAATCCTTCATTCGATAAATAAATTGATTGTTGTCTCTTACCTGCACAATGAAGGAAAAGTGGCAGTAAAGACTTCATTGACTTCTCATTAAGTAATTATAATACCAGAAGTAATTTTTATGTACTCCATACTTCCAAAGTTCTAATAGATGAAATGATCTAAGAAAGGGTTGAAGAAAGAAATTCAGATTCCAACGTAATTGTATTTATTCTCTAGTTTTATGTTATCGAGCAGAACTCTTAATCCAATTACTGGATCAAGTAGAAATTTTACCAGGAATTTCCATATATATATATTTGTTGCCTTTTGACTTGTGAACTTTCTATTTGGAGATGATTCTTTTTCTAATAATGCAAGGATATTTAACATATAATTCCAAGACTCTTCCTTATTCTAAAAGAATCTTTAATAGGCAATAATATAATTTCCAAGTTTGACAATGATTTCTTTAAGGTTCTAAATCCTTTTCTTACAAGGATCATTGGACTAATTTTTTCTATTGCACAGTTTTATTCAATCATTGGATCAAATTCAAACTCCACCATACATTTCTAGAGGTCTTGTTATATACTAGGTTAAAATTTTAGATCCATCCAACATTGGAAGGGCCTTGCAATAAGGTCTATAAGCTACTATACGAGATTTATATTAGTTCCTAGTTGATTTATGATTTTTTTCTATTTTTTCTAGAATTTTTAGGATGTTTTAAACTATTATAAATAGGTTTATTTAGCTTGTACTTATATTTTAGCTTTGGAGCTATGATGTTTTGAATAAACTTGTGTTTTGCATGATACAAAATATTTCTCTTTAGTTAAACAAAGAACAATCAAACTTATCAAAGTATAATCGACTTTGTGGTGTTCTTCTTTATACTTCTCATTTAAATTCGTTAATCGTTGGGTGGGTGTTCATATTCCAATAGTATTGGTGCTTTAGTTCAAGTAATCTCTATGTCACACTCATATTAAACTTGATTTTTTAGCTTATTGAGATTTGTTCTTCTTGCATGTGAATTATGTGACTACATGATCACAAGGTTCACTTCAGTTGGTATCAAAGTTTAGCTCTATTTATCAAGTTATGTCTATTTTTTTGTTATATGAATTTATTTCTGCCTATATCTTTTTTTTCTTTGTATCTTGTTTCAGGTATTTTTTTTCTCTTCTTTAGTTATTGTCTAGTTTTGCGTTAATGGTCCTTTCATAAAAAAAAAAGTGTCCAACATTTTAATTCTACCCAGAATATCTATTAAGAGTAAAAAAGAAATAAAAGAGATCACAAATTCAGGTTTATAGGAGCTAATTTTTTTTGGATATCAAGGTAGATTAAAGTTTTTAGGTTTGATCTCATTAAAATCAGTTGGGTACCTATAGTTTCAGATTTGAAATTTTAGGTTAGAATTCCTATTCCATAGTGTTTTTATATCATATCTTGGTTGTGTTTTGTCTCGTTTTTCTATTTGTGTCATCTATTCACCAAGGGAGAGAGAACTAAGTTTGGGGTTTTAAGGAAAGAATTTGATAAGTTAAAAGAACTATTCTATGAATGGCAAGCAAGAGAGAGAGAGGATCAACAATATCGAAAGGATGAAAGGCAAAAGAGAAGGACTATTTATACAAAGTTGTTAAAGGCAAGTGTTGGCAAGAAAAGAGGTTTGAAGGATTAAACAAGAGACTTATTAAACATGCATTGTATCTATCGGTGATTTGAGGGTCAATCACCTTGAAGAGAGAGAGAATGATACGATCCAAGAAAATGTTGAACAAAGAAATTAAAATTCTAGCGTAATTATACATGCGATCCAGTTTTATGCTATTGAGAATAGCTCTCAATCTGACAAATGGATTAGGCTGAACGTTTACCAAGAGTTCCCAGACATATTGATCTACATTGAGTTAAAATTCTAGGTTAATCGGAGTTATAAAAGGTATCGTGATATAGGTTAGTAGATACAATATTAATTTTGTTATTTGTTACCTTTTGACTTGTGAACTTTCTATTTGGAGATAAATCTTTTCCTAATAATACGAGGATATTCAGTAGATAATTTTAGGACTTTTCCTAGTTCTACATCTTTAATAGGTACCAATATAATTTCTAAGTGTGGTAATGATTCCATTAATGTTCCAAAATTCTTTTTCTTACAAGGATTCTTGGGCTGATTTTCCTATTACATAGTTTAATGCTAATAAGCATTATTTTTTATTCAACTGTTGGATCATATTGAAATTTTATCATACTTTTTTAGAGGTCTTGATTTATTTCGGGTTAAGATTTATATTCAATTCAACATCGGGAAGGCCTTACAATAAGGTCCATAAGCTACTATATGAGATTTTTATTAGTTTACTAGTTGATTAAAATTTTTTTTTTCCTATTTCATTTAGAACTGTTTTATTATTTTTCCGTTTAGGATTTTGTTTACCTATTTTAACTAAGGTTATTTAGCTTGTACTTAGGTTTTAACTTTGGAGCCATGATGTTTTGAATAAACTTGTATCTTGTATGATGCAATACATTTCTATTTGGTTAAATAAAGAACAATCCAACTTATTTAAGTATAATTGATTTTGTGGCGTTCTTCCTTATACTTTTTATTCGCGATTCACTAATCATTAGGTGGGGGTTCATATTCCAATATTATTGGTGCTTTAGTTTAAGTAATCTTCGTGTCACACTTCAATCAAACCTGATTTTCTGGCTTTTCAGGATTTTCTTTCTTACTTGTGGGTTACATGACCATGGGACCTCGTGATCACACAATCCACAATGAAATTGAAAACTATCCAAAGAAAGTCGAATATTAGGTTTAAAACCTTGACCTAAAGGTAACCCTATACCTAAAAACTAAAAGTATTCGAAAAAGAGCTTGGATCTAGAAATAAATTTATACCTAAGAACCCGAAGTATGCAAGTGATGCCACGAAACTAGTTAATCTTCGTTAAGTTAGTGTACGATCTTTTTCCTTGCAAAGAAAGGTTGTTTACAACGTGCAAAACAAAGGAAACATCCTTTTTTATTAAAATCATCATTAATCCAAAGCTAAGACCTCAATACAGCTAAATAACCATATTTATAATAGGTTAAAACATCCTAAATAATTTTGGAAAATTAATAAAATAGGAAAAAAACCTAAATCAACTAGTAAACTAATATAAATCTTGTACAGTAGCTTATGGACGTTATCGTAAGGTCCTTTTGATGTCAAATTGATCTAAAATTGTAACTCAATATAAATAAGGATCTCTAGAAATATATGGTAAAATTTCAATCTCCAGCAGTTGAATAAAAAATTATGTTTATTAGCATAAAATCATGCAATAAGAAAAATCAACTCAAGAATTCTTGTAAGAAAAAGAATTTTTGAACATTAAAGAAATTATAGCTACACTTGAAAACTATATTTGCTATCCATTTAAGATCCTTATAGAATTAGAAAAAATTCTAAAATTAGCTATTGAATATCCTTGCAAGGAAAAAAACTTCTCAAAATAAGTTTACTATACAATAAATACAATTATGCTATAACCTATATATATATATATATATATATATATATATATTTTTTTTTTTTTTTTTATGAACCCCTTTCTTGAACAATAGGTATAACTCGGAAAGCATATGAAAAGAAAAACATATGTCCTTTTATCTTTGCTGCCACAACTATGGTGCATTTATTCTATAATAATATTATAATAGCATCCCCAGAATTATTTTTTTTTTGTTTGTTTTATTGTCATAGGATCTGCAGTGAGAGCACTGCATTATATTTTTAATTATTATTAATGTAGGTGTCCTGGGTCAGTTTATATGTAACTCAATAAATCCCACAGGTTCTAAAGTTAATGTTCATATAAGCCTCTAGTAATCCTGATATTTGTGAAACTCAAACTGGTAATCTCTAGAAAATAAATCTAAAACCTGAACAGTGTAATTATACTTTTAAAATTAGAGAAAGACATTACTTGATTCACCGAGAAGCAACCAATTAAATTTTTTTAGTGGCAGAACAGAGAGCTCAAGAAAGAAAGACAGTGAAGAAGGAAATAAAATACCAATCTATATTGAGAAGCCCGTGCAGGTGGCTTCAAATAAGCCATTCTACTGACCTCGTAATCCCGTAAGGACGGTGTATCCAGCGTTTTTTGGTTATAGATTGTGCTTTCCACTAAATTTGCGATCACCGAAGACATAATCTGAAAGCAGATATTGTTTACATGTAAGACATAATCTTCTCGCTTATAAGAGCAAACCTAGAAACAAATTTCTCTTCAAACAACAACAGAAGAGAGAAATTGACATGATTTTTTCAGACGTGATTAAGAACATCACGCATCTAACTGTCTAAATATGTCACCTCTACCAGTCTCCTACATAATATAACACAAAGGAAAAATCCTTATAATCCAAAGATAGAAGTACC
>Ga0325400_1005646_pt1 | contig 11817 bp, 10 predicted proteins | sample PopdelMetagenome_2_FD_205662 | JGI IMG/M metagenome (GOLD analysis project Ga0325400, IMG submission 205662) | Populus deltoides microbial communities from Bellville, Georgia, United States - Xylem-PdKOR-R1 | ecosystem: Host-associated > Plants > Phyllosphere > Stem > Wood/Secondary xylem...
GGCGGGGGCGAGCGAGCGCCAGTGATCGATCACCGCGTCCTGCACCCACGTCAGATAACTGGCGTTGTTGACGTGACCCATGAAGTCGATGTCGCGGGGGTCGACGCCGATGCGGAAGCGATGGGGGATCGCGGTGCTCACGTCCCTGCCGATAGCACGTCCGGCCACCCCGTTCCACCGCGCTCGCAGCCTTATCGCGGGCCCGATCGCCAGGCGTCCGTTGCCTGAACGCAACGTTGTTTGGGGTTCATGCAACCCGGATTAGGGATCGGCCGTTCCCACCCCAGACATTCAGGGAAAAATAGGAGTAACATCATGCGTAATCTGATCCTGGCGGCCGGCGCCGCGGCTCTGCTGGTTCCCGCCTCGCTCACCGTACCGGTGGCGATGGAGACGGGCTATTCCAAGGCGGAGGCGCAGCGGAACGGCCGCGCTCGCGAGTGGCGTGGCCGCGACGGTCGCTACTATTGCAAGAAGAAGAACGGCACGACCGGCTTGGTCGTGGGCGGCGTCGCCGGTGCCCTGCTGGGCCGCACGGTCGATACCCGCGGTGACCGCACGGTCGGCACGCTGCTGGGCGCGGGCGCTGGCGCCGTTGCCGGTCGCGAGATCGATCGCAGCAGCGGCAAGCGCAGCTGCCGCTGATTCGGGAGGGCCGCCCGCCTCTAGGGCGGCCTTAACCTCTGATCGACTAGGCACGCGAGGCCATGCTTCGCGTGCTTACTCTTGCCAGCCTGTTTCCGAACGCCGTCCAGCCCAATCTGGGGGTGTTCGTCGAGCGGCAGACCCGCGGGCTGGCGGCCCACCCGAACGTCGAGCTGCGCGTCGTGTCGCCAATCGGGGTGCCGCCGTGGCCGCTGAGCCGCCTGCCCCGTTATCAGACCCTGTCGCGCGTACCGCTGGCCGAGACCTGGAAGGGGTTGCCGGTGTACCGGCCGCGCTTCCTCAACCTGCCAGGGACCGGGGGGCGGTTCCACGCGGCGGCGCTCGCGCGGGCGACCATCCCGCTGCTCGAGAGCCTGCGCGCCAGCTTCCCCTTCGACGTGATCGACGCGGAGTTCTTCTTCCCCGACGGACCGGCGGCGATCGCCATCGGCCGGCACTTCGGCGTCCCGGTGTCGATCAAGGCGCGCGGCGCCGACATCCATCACTGGGGCCGGGTTTCGGCCACGCGGGGCCAGGTGCTCGCGGCCGGAACGGGGGCAGGGGGACTGCTGGCGGTGTCGGCGGCGCTGCGCGACGACATGATCGCGATCGGCATGGATGCGGAACGGATCGAGGTTCACCGCACCGGCGTGGACGGCGACCGGTTCCACCCGCGCGACCGGCTCGCGGAAAAGGCCCGCCTGGGCATTGAGGGCGCGCTGGTCCTGTCGGTCGGCGCGCTGATCCCGCGCAAGGGCCACGACGTGGTCGTCGACGCGGTCGCGCGGGTCCCCGGCGTCACGCTGCTGATCGCCGGCGACGGCCCCGAGCGCGCCCGGCTGGCCGAGCGGGCAGGGGCGCTCGGCATCGCCGACCGGGTGAGGCTGCTCGGCAGCGTGCCCCATGCCGACCTGCCCGCGCTGTTCGCCGCGGCCGACGTGATGGCGCTGGCGAGCGCGTCGGAGGGGTTGGCCAACGCCTGGGTCGAGGCGCTGGCGAGCGGCACCCCGATCGTCATCACCGAGGCGGGCGGCGCGCGCGAGACGGTGGGCACGCCCGCGGCCGGTCGCGTCGTGGCGCGCACACCCGACGCCTTTGCCGCCGCGATCCGCGCGCTGATCGACGCGCCGCCCGACCCGGCCGAAGTGCAGCGGCAGGCTACGCCGTTCAGCTGGGACACGAACCGCGACCAGCTGTTCGCGCACCTGTCACGGCTGGTGGCGACGGGCGCCTGACGCCGGGGCAGCGATGGTGGCGTGGGTGCGGGCACTCGTCGCGCCGGATCACCGTCACCCCTGCGCCGGTGATCGGAGCCCTCGTCGAGCCCGGTCTAGTCGAGCGGGTAGAGCGCGCCGACGATCTGGCGCCCCTCGGCGCGCAGCACGCCCCAAGCGCGCGCCGCGGCGCGGCTGTCCATAACCTCGACGCCGATGCCCCGCGCCTCCAGCGCATCGCCGAAAGCCTTGGACGGGCGGCGCAGCGTCGTGCCGGTGCCGAGCAGGAGGAACTCGGGCGGCGGATCGCGCCGCAGGATGGCCGCGACATCGCCCTCGGCGAGCGCCTCGATCCCGGGGGGCGACCAGCCGTCGGCGCGATCGGCCGAGATCAGCAGGCCGTGGTAGACATTCTCGTCGACACGGAAGCCGCTCCCTGAGAAGCCCGCGATCACGGGCCCCAGCGCGGCGGTGTCCCGGTCCATCCTCACGGCAGGTCGGCGGCGCGCTTCGACAGGCCATCGCCCTTCACGTCGGCGGGCAGGAAGCTGTCGGGCTTCAGCCGCAGCCACAGCAGGATCGCGGCCGAGACGTAGACGGACGAGAATGTCCCGATGACGATGCCCAGCAGCATCGCGGCGGTGAAGCCGAAGATGACATCGGGGCCGAGCACCAGCAGGATCGTCAGCACGATGCCGATCGACAGCGACGTGACGACCGTGCGGCTGAGCGTCTCGTTGATCGACAGGTCGAGCAGCTCCTGCGTGCTCATCTTGCGGTACTTGCGCATGTTCTCGCGGATGCGGTCGTAGACGACGATCGTGTCGTTGAGCGAGTAGCCGATGATCGTCAGCACCGCGGCGACGACGTTGAGGTCGAATTCGAGCTGGGTGAGCGCGAAGAAGCCGAGCGTCAGCGCGACGTCGTGGAACAGCGCGAACATCGCGCCGACCCCGAACTGCCATTCGAAGCGGAACCAGATGTAGAGCGCGATGGCGACCATCGCGAGGGCGAGGCTGAGCGCGCCCTGGCGGAACAGCTCGTTCGAGACCTTGCCCGACACGCTCTCCACCGCGCCGACGGTGGCGCCGGGGTAGTTGCGCTCGATCGTCTGCTTGATCTGCGTGGCGGCGCGGTCGGCGGCGGCGGGATCGTCGCTCTCCGGCACCGGCGTGCGCACCGCGACGTCCCGGTCCGACCCGAAGCGTTGGATCGTCGCCTCGCCCACGCCCAGTGCTTCGACCCGCTCGCGCAGCTGGGCGAGGTCGACCGGCTGCTGGAAGGTGACGCGGACCGACTGGCCGCCGACGAAGTCGACGCCCAGGTTGAAGCCGTTGATGAAGCAGAGTGCGATCGACGCGACGATCAGCGCGATCGACAGCCCCATCGCGAGCACGCGGTGGCGCAGGAACGCGATGTTGGTGTTGTCGGGGACGAGTTTCAGCGGGCGCATAATTACCAGGCTTCCTAAACCCCGTTCGTGCTGAGCTTGTCGAAGCACTGTACTTCTTCTTCAAGCCCCAGCATCTGCGGCCAAGAAGAACGGTCCTTCGACAGGCTCAGGACGAACGGGACAAGAGTCATCAGATGTTGATCGTCTTCGGGCGGTTGCGCTTCAGCCAGCCGGCGACGAGCAGGCGGGTGAAGGTGACACCGGTGAAGACCGAGGTGACGATACCGATCGCAAGCACGACGGCGAAGCCGCGCACCGGGCCGGAGCCGAACACGAACATGATGACGGCCGAGATCACGTTGGTGATGTTGGCGTCGAAGATCGCGCGGCTGGCCTCCTTGTAGCCGACCTCGACCGCGGGGAGCGCGGCGCGGCCGCGGATGCGCTGTTCCTCGCGGATGCGCTCGTTGATGAGCACGTTGGCGTCCACCGCGGCGCCGATCGTCAGCACGAAGCCGGCGATGCCCGGCAGCGTCAGGGTGGCGTTGAACATCGCCATCAATCCCAGGATCATCACCGCGTTCACCAGCAGCGCCGCCGTCGTGTAGACGCCGAACCGCGCGTAGGTGAGCAGCATGAAGGCGATCAGCGCGAGGCTGCCGACGACGCCGGCCAGGATGCCCTTGTTGACCGAATCGGTGCCGAGTTCGGCGGAGATCGTGCTCTCCTGCACCGTCTTCAGCGTGACCGGCAGCTTGCCCGAGCGCAGCGCGATGGCGAGTTCGTTCGCCGACTGGACGGTGAAGCCACCGCCCGAGATGGTCGCCACGCCGCCCAGGATCGGGGTGTTGATGTTGGGGGCGGAGATCACCTGATTGTCGACGATGATCGCGAACGGCTTGCCCGTGTTCTCCTGCGTCACGCGAGCGAAGCGGCGGCCGCCCTCGCCGTTGAAGGTCAGGGTTACGTCGGGCTGGCCGTCCTGGTCGTAGGTCTGCTTGGCGTCGGCGATCTGGTCGCCCGAGATGATGGTCGAACGCTTCACCGCGACCGCCCCGCCGCCGTTGGCATAGGGCAGCAGCTGGCTGCCGATCGGGGCCTGGCCGCGCTGGACGTCCTCCGGACTGGCGGCCAGGTCGACCAGCTTGAATTCGAGCTTCGCGGTCTTGCCGACCAGCGCCTTGAGCGCGACCGGGTCCTCGAGGCCGGGAACCTCGACGACGATGCGGTTGCGGCCCTGGCGGACGATGTTGGGTTCGAGCGTGCCGAGCGCGTTGATGCGGCGCCCGATGATCTCGCGCGCGTCGTTCATCGCGGTCTCGACCGCCTGCTCCAGCCCGGCCTGGGTGGGGCGGATGACGAAGCGGTTGGTATCGACGACCGAGATGTCCCAGTCGCGCTGGCCGGTCATCCCCGCACCCGTGGTCAGCGGCAGCAGCCGCTCGCGCGCGGCGTCGACGCGCGACGAATCGCGGACGGTGAAGCTCAGCTGTCCCCCGCGGGTCGAGATGTCGCCGATCGCGATCCGCGGCGATGCGCGGCGCATCTCGGTCTGGATCTGCTCGCGCATCGATTCGACGCGGACGGTGGCGACGTCGCCGGTGTCCGCCTCCAGCAGGATGTAGCTGCCCCCGGCGAGGTCGAGGCCCAGGTTGATGACCGGCTGGGGCACCCACGACGGCCACTTGGCGCGTGCCGCTTCGGGCACCATGCTGGGTACGGCCATCAGCGCGCAGAACACGATGGCCGCCCAGGTCAGCCAGACCTTCCAGCGGGGGAAATCGAGCATCAGTCGTTCGCCGGCTTCGCGCCGCCCAGCGGCGTCACCTCGGCGAGCGTCGCCTTGACCACGCGCACGCGGACGCCCTGCGCGATCTCGACCTCGACGTGGCGGTCCTCGACCCTGGTGACCTTGCCGACGATGCCGCCCGCGGTGACGACGGTGTCGCCCTTCTTGACCGATTCGACCGACGCCTGAAGCGCCTTCATCCGCTTCTGCTGCGGCCGGATCATCAGAAAGTAGAAGACGACGAATATCAGGACCAGCGGCGCGATCGACACGATCGAGGCGAGGCCGCTGTCGGCGGCGGCGCCGCCGGCGGCTTGGGCATGGGCTGCGGGAATCAACATGGCTCTCGATTAGCTAGATGGAGGCGCCGGAGAGGCTCCCTGGCCGGCACATGGGTCAGCGCGCTAACAAAGAGTAGGATCGTGCGCAACTTTTGCCCCCCTGTGCGCGGCGTCGCTTGCATCCCGGCCGCACCCGGCCTAGAGCGCGCGGCTTCGAGGGCGTGGGCAATCCCCACGCGCTCACGGTCGGGGCGTAGCGCAGCCTGGTAGCGCATCACACTGGGGGTGTGGGGGTCGCAGGTTCGAATCCTGTCGCCCCGACCAATTTTCCGGCCGGACGGGCCGTGGAGCCGGAGGACCGGCCATCGACATCCGTATTCTTCGCGTGACAGGTGCGACCCCCCGGCGCGGCGCTGGTGTGGGCTGCTGTCGTTCGGGTGATGTGGAGACGGCGGGCGCTCGTGCGTCGCCAGGGCCGGCGTCGTGGATGCGAGGCGGAGTCGGGCGGCCGGATCGGCTCCTTGCCGTCCATCCGAATGATAATGTGCGCGAGGCGTCGGATGCCCCCGGTCGACAATCACGGAACGGCGCCTGCCGGGTGATGCCTTTTTGCAACGCAACATGACGAATTTCGCAACCGCTTCCCGACTCGGGAACCCGTCATGTATTGGTCATAAATCAGGGGCAGGGCGCGACCGGACCGGCGAAGATGCCGTGTCGGAGCGTTGCGCTCACAAGGGGATTTTTCAGATGCGGAAGCAGTTGTTTGCCAGTGCGGCGTTCGTCGCGCTCGTCGTTCCGGGCGCGGCCTATGCCCAGTCGACCGGTTCGGCGGAGACGGACGGCGTGGCCGAGGAGGTGATCGTTCGCGGTACCCGCGCCACGGGCGTGGGCGGGGTCGACATCCCCGATACGGCGAAGAACAAGCAGGTGCTGGGCCAGGAATTCATCGCGCGCCAGACGCCGGGCCAGACCGTCAACGACATCATCAACCAGCTGCCGGGCGTCAGCTTCCAGAACAACGATCCGTTCGGTTCGGCGGGCGGCACGCTGACCATCCGCGGTTTCGACGGCAGCCGCATCAGCCAGACGTTCGACGGCATCCCGCTGAACGACACCGGCAACTATGCGATCTATTCCAACCAGCAGCTCGACCCCGAGCTGATCGAGCAGGTCAACGTCAACCTGGGCTCGACCGACCCCGACTCGCCGACCGCCTCGGCGTCGGGTTCGACCGTCAACTACCGCACACTGGTGCCGACCGACGATTTCGGTGCGCGCCTGGTCGGCTCGTACGGCGACTACAACTTCTTCCGCATCTTCGGCATGGTGAACACCGGCCAGCTGACCTCGTTCGGCACGAAGGCGTGGATCGCCGCGTCGCGCGCCAGCAACGATGTGGTGTTCAACAACTTCGGCGAGATCAACAAGAAGCAGGTCAACGCCAAGATCTACCAGCCGATCGGTTCGGGCCGCGACTTCATCTCGATCTCGGGCCACTATAACGAGAACCGCAACAACTTCTTCGGTTCGGCCCCGCTGCGTCTCGACACCAACGTGTTCACGCAGAACACGACCACCGGTGGTGCGACCCCGCAGAACCCGCAGCTGGTGACCGGTGCGGTCCGCACCGCGGGCACCGGCAGCAGCAACCGCTTCCCGATCAGCCGCGACGAGCTGCCCTACAGCATCGCACGCTGCCTGATTGCCGTCGGCCGCCCGGGCGTCGCCGACACCCCCGCACTGGTCAACGCGCCGGGCGCTTCGAACAACGGTTCGGGTTGCGGCACCAGCTTCGACGAGCGCTACAACCCGTCGAACACCGGCAACATCCGCATCAACTCGCGCTTCAGCATCACCGACAGCCTGACGCTGTTCGTCGATCCGAGCTATCAGTACACCAAGGCGAACGGTGGCGGCACCGTCACGGCACGTGAGACGGGCTTCACCCGCGCGGCTGCCGGCACGACGCTGCCGATCACCACGCCGCAGTACGGGTTCATCGGCGGCCAATATTATACCGGGCGCGACCTGAACGGCGACGGCGACGTGCTCGATCAGGTGACGGTGCTGGCTCCCAGCCAGACCGAGACGAACCGTTACGGCGTGATCGCGTCGCTGCGCTACGAGTTCGCCGAGGGGCAGAGCATCCGCGCCGGTTACACCCGCGACTACGGCCGTCACCGCCAGACGGGCGAGCTCGGCTTCCTCCAGGCGAACGGCGTGCCGTTCGACGTGTTCCCGGTCGACAACCCCATCACGGCCGTGAACGGCACCACGGTGCAGAAGCGCGACCGCATCAGCCGCGCGGTGCTCGATCAGGGCTTCGCGCAGTATGTCGGCGACTTCTTCGGCGGCGACCTGCGCATCGAGGCTTCGGTGACCGGCAAGTGGTTCACCCGCAAGCTGCGCAACTTCTGCTTCTCGACGGCGGCGAACGGCAACGTCGACTGCCTGGGTAGCGGCGTCACCGACGCGCAGATCGCCGCCTATGCCGCGGCCAATCCGTACACCGCGACCAACAACGCCGCGGGCGTTCCGGTGGTGACGGGCTATTCGGCACCGCAGCGTCGCACCTACAAGTACGACAAGATCCTGCCGGCCGGCGGCCTGACCTATCGCATCACCGACGGGTTCAGCATCTTCGCCAACTATTCGAAGGGCATTCAGGTGCCCGGTACGGACAACCTGTACCAGGCGTTCTACTACCCGCAGGCCTCGACCCCGGCGAACCCGACGCCCGAGACCACCGACAACTTCGACGCGGGTCTGCGTTACACCAGCAGCCGCGTGCAGGCGTCGGTCGGGCCGTGGTACACCCGCTTCCAGAACCGTCTGGCGAGCGCGTTCGACTTCGACACCCAGCAGACGATCTACCGGAACCTGGGCCGGGTCGATAAGTACGGCATCGACGGCAGCTTCTCCTACCGTCCGATCGACCAGCTGCTGGTGTACGTCTACGGTTCGTACCTGAAGTCGGACATCAAGGACAACGTCGAGATCGGCCGCTGCCCGACCACGCTGACCACCGCCAACACGACGGTCAACTGCACGGTCGCGGGTGCCCCGATCCTGGCGCAGACCGCCGGCAAGCGGGAGTCGAACGCGCCCGTCTACACCTTCGGCGGCCGCCTGCAGGCGTCGCTCGGTCCGGTGGAGTTCGGTGCGCAGGCCAAGCGGACCGGCCCGCGCTACCTGAACGACCAGAACCTGGCGCAGGTCGCCTGCACCTCGGCCCTGGTCAACACCATCTGCCCGACCGTGGCGAACACGCCTGCCAACTACACCGGCACCCGCGGGTTCGAGATCGCCACCTACGGCGCCAAGACCCCGGCCTACACGCTGGTCGACTTCGATGCGCGCATCAACCTCGACTGGACGGGTTGGAGCAACCCCAAGACGTACCTGCAGCTGAACGTCGTCAATGCGTTCAACAAGTTCTACGTCGGCGGCTTCTCTGGCGGTCAGACGGCGGTGTTCAGCCAGCCGTTCGTCCAGATCGGCAGCCCGCGCGCCTTCATCGGCACGCTGAACGTCGGCTTCTGAGCGACTTAAGCACCGGTACCTGACACGGGCCGCCGCTCATCCGTGAGCGGCGGCCCTTTCTTTTGCGCTGGGCGCGGGGGCTCGCTAGAGGCTGGGACCCGTGCAGCCCGCGATCTTCTCCCGCCCCTTCTTCGAGCAGAAGAGCCGTGCCTTCTGGATGCTCCAGGCGGCGGGCTGGTCGGGGTATCTGCTGCTGCGCACCGTCGCGGGCATCTCGAACAACTTCAGCATCCAGGCGACGCTGACCTACATCATCGAGGCGATCGTCGGTTACTGCCTCACGCTGCTGCTCTCGACGCTGTACGGCTACTACCGCGGTCTGCCGCGGTTCCGCGCGATCGCGCTGACGGTCGTCACACTGGCGGCGGCGTGGCTGATCTACTCGGTCATCCAGGCGTTCAACTTCAGCTTCATCCGCAACGCCGAACCCGGCATCAACTGGAGCCTGGTGCTGGGGTCGTCGTTCCTGACGCTGACGACGCTGCTGGGCTGGACCGCGCTCTACTTCGGCATCAACTGGTACCTGATCGTCGAGGAGCAGGTCGACCGCATGCGCCTGCTGGAGAACGAGGCTTCGTCGGCCCAGCTGGCCATGCTGCGCTATCAGCTGAACCCGCACTTCCTGTTCAACACGCTCAATTCGATCTCCACGCTGGTGCTGCTGAAGCAGACGCAGGCGGCGAACGCGATGCTGAGCCGGCTGGCCGCGTTCCTGCGCTACACGCTCGCCAACGAACCCACCGCACACGTGACGGTCGCGCAGGAGGTGGAGACGCTGAAGCTGTACCTCGACATCGAGAAGATGCGCTTCGAGAAACGGCTGCGCACCCATTTCGAGATCGACCCCGCGGTCGAGCGCGCGCGCCTTCCCTCGCTGCTGCTGCAACCCCTGGTCGAGAATGCGATCAAATATGCGGTGACCCCGAAGGAGGACGGCGCCGACATATCGATCACCGCTCAACTCGCCGCCGAACGGGTTCGCATCACCGTGTCCGACACCGGCCCCGGCTTGAACACGGCGCCCAAGCGGCCGAGCCTGTCCACCGGGGTCGGGCTCACCAACATCCGCGAGCGGCTGGCGCAGGCGTTCGGCCCCGATCACCGCTTCGAGATCCGCGCGCTGCCCGAAGGCGGGTTTTCCGTGGTGATCGAGATACCATATCAGCTGGACGAACCGGCGCGGGAGGGGGCCTGACACCGGTGGGACGGGGGCGAACAGAGACTTGAGAGTGAGAGACCGCGACGCATGACCATCCGCACCATCCTCGTCGATGACGAGCCGCTGGCGATCCAGGGCCTGGAACTTCGCCTGGCCGAGTTCGACGACGTCGAGATCATCGACAAGTGCCAGAACGGCCGGGAGGCGATCAGCGCGATCAAGACGCACAAGCCCGACCTCGTCTTCCTCGACATCCAGATGCCGGGCTTCGACGGCTTCTCGGTCATTCAGGGGCTGATGGAGGTCGAGCCGCCCCTGTTCGTGTTCGTCACCGCGTACAGCGACCACGCGCTGAAGGCGTTCGAGGCGCAGGCGGTCGACTATCTGATGAAGCCGGTCGATGAAGCGCGGCTGGCCGACACGCTCGACCGGGTGCGCCAGCGCCTGTCCGAACGCCGCGGCGTCGAAGAGGTCGAGAAGCTGAAGGAGGTGCTGGCTGAAGTAGCGCCGGACTCCGTCGACGCGGTCGGCGACGGCGGCGGGGGCGAGCACGCCGCCAATCGGTTCGAGAAGCTCATCAACATCAAGGACCGTGGCAAGATCTTCCGCGTCGACGTCGACACGATCGAGGTGGTCGAGGCCGCGGGCGATTACATGTGCATCAAGACCGGCGACAACACGCTGATCCTGCGCCAGACGATGAAGGATCTGGAGAAGCGGCTCGACCCGCGACGGTTCCAGCGCGTCCACCGCTCGACCATCGTCAACCTGGACCTGGTCCGGCAGGTGAAGCCGCACACCAACGGCGAGTGCTTCCTGGTGCTCGATTCGGGCGGGCAGGTTAAGGTGAGCCGCAGCTACCGCGACGTCGTGGCGCGGTTCGTCCACTGAGGTCGAAGAGCCGGGTGCGGTGAGGGCCGTGCGGGCAGGATCATTGCGTTGCGGGCGGCGGCTCCGATGCCGGTGCCGCCGCTTCGGTCACCCGCCGCCGTTCGCCCCCGTCATCAGCTCGATCAGCATCATCCGCCCGGCACGGTCGTTGGCCGCCTGGTAGCTGCCGACCACGCGCTCCTTGGCCGCCTGACCTGCGGCGCCGCCATACCATTTCGTCAGCGTATCGATATCGCCCGGCGGCAATGTCGACAGCGCCCGGATCAGATCGCCGTTATCTTGGCGATCGACGGTGGCGGTAGCCCCGCCCTTCGCATCCTCGGCCTGCCGGGTCTTCGCGATCATGTCCGCGACCTGATCCGAGATGTCGGAGCGGGAAGCGCCGGCCTCCCCACCGCGCAGCCGGCTCGACGCCCAAGCCATGCGCGCCGTGGTCAACGCCTCTTCGGCGGCGAAACGCGGTGCCGCCATCATCGCCGCGAGCGCGGTGATCCTCGCCCTGGCCGCGGCAGTGGGGCCGGCGTCCCGCGGCGAGGTTGCCGCCCGAGCCTTCGCCAGCGTGTTCAGGGCGCTGATCACGTCGCCTGGAGCGCCCGGGATCACGGCCGCGTCGAGCAACGCTCCGTGCAACGCCGCGCCCTCCCGACGGTAGGCGCCTTCGGCCGCTTGGCGAAGCGCGGTGGCCGGCACGCCGGGAAGGCCTGATCCCGCCTCGATCGCATCAGGGATCGCGCTGAATGACGCGGCCACGCCCTCCGCATCGAGCAGGGCCGCGCCTTCCTGCCCCTGACCGGGCACCTGCGTGCCCCCGTCGGCATGCGTCGCCGCCGGCGCGTCCTGCGCCGCCGGTCCACACCCGGCGAGCGCGGCGAGGACGGCGAGCGTCACCCACGTGCGCC
>Ga0325400_1005647_pt1 | contig 11816 bp, 6 predicted proteins | sample PopdelMetagenome_2_FD_205662 | JGI IMG/M metagenome (GOLD analysis project Ga0325400, IMG submission 205662) | Populus deltoides microbial communities from Bellville, Georgia, United States - Xylem-PdKOR-R1 | ecosystem: Host-associated > Plants > Phyllosphere > Stem > Wood/Secondary xylem...
GAGCGAATTTGGGCAAAGAAAGAAGAAAAAGTCCTTGGTGGATTCTACTTGCTGCACTTCACTCAAATTTGCCACCTTTTTGCGGTTGACACGTGGAATTCAGTGGAGTTGCCATGTGCGAGAAATGAAGTGGTTTTGGCGTCAGCTTCGCAACCCTGGGAAGACGAAGGATGGAGTGACCAGATTTCGCGCGTAGATGAAGGGTGCGTTTTGCGCACCCATGCAACCGCTGTTTTGTTAAATTTTATTTTTTATTGCTACAAATTAATTTTTTTATATATTTTTAAATCAAAACTAATTCTTTTTGTTTCTTTCAATTGTATTTATATATTTTTAATTTTTCTTGAGGAAGGCAAGTATATTAAGTTTCCCATTGCTCTGCTTAATTTCTTAGCAATGGCGCCTGCTAAAGTCATCGAAGACTTGAACTGTTCATTCCGTAATGGCTAATCAGAATATTGAAGAAGTCCTTTCTCCTCCCATGTAAGTAACACCCTTGCAATATTAATCGTCTCTCTCGTCACCGAAAGCACAGCAATAATTAATTATTATGAGCAGCGAAGCCATGGACTTCTCTGAAGATTTTCAAGGTTCTAGGAAATCGACCAAATATTTCATAACTTAGGGGGGCAAGTCATCATCTACTAAGCCAGCCAATCCCGAGAGTTCTTTTCTTATAAAAATATTGAGACGTGTTTGGGTGTTTGGTGAAGTAATAAAAATTAATTTTTAAAATAGACAACAATGGCAGTGCTGCGCCAAAACAGACACTAAAGCATTAAAAAAATCAAAAGCCCACAAGCTATTTCTTCTACCTTTTCTTTTCTGTCACACGGGCCAGCCTGCATTTAAGGCCGTACTGTCAACGGACCAATATGTTTCTAAAGACCTAGGCCCATTATAGTTTTAGGCATCAACAAGGTTGATTATTTTTCAAACGACCCAGGCCCATTAGTTTTTTCAGATGACCCAGGCCCAATATTTTTCTGCTGTTGGTTTTAGCTTGTCTTGTTTTGGTGTCTGTTTGTGGCGCAGTTAGGTTATTAATCAACTTCTTTTTGGATTCAGGGTCGGATATGGAGAGTACCAAACCTGACCCCTGGTACCCTGTATCACACTTGTTTTCCATTTCACTCATGGAACACAATTAAAAGTCTCGTGAGCCTTCATCAACCAGGGACCTGAAAGGGTCTTTAAACACTTGCCCAATTCTCAATAGTGTTGTCTTGCTTGTCCGTAGATAAAGACAATGGAGGCAGACTTGATGCACCATGATAATCAAGAAGATGGAGCAGAAGAAGAAGACTATGTGCTTCTTGATCTTGATGCTGTTTTTGCCCAAGTTGATATTTCTCCAGATACACCATATGTTCTTTCTGTAAGTTTTAACTAATCCCTTCTACAATTTGCTAAGTTTTTGTTTCTTTTGACACTGGAGATTGTGTCTTTGAGTTCTTTAGCATCAACCCACTTCAATTTCTTTGATGAATATGGTAAAAACTGAGATTTTGCTGGGTTTTGCATTTGCATGAACATTTCCATGCCATTACTTATTGAATTTTAATTAAGTAGTTTCTGTTTGCTATTTTAAGCCGATAAACTGTATGTTGGACTGTGGTTTACAATTTCTGAAAATTTTGTACAGATTTTAGGTGCTGCAATGCATGCTTTATTACAATTGTTTTTTAACGAGTAAGGAGCCCTTCTTATTTTGAGTTTACTCGAGCGTGCCATAGTTATAATTTTGATCATTGAATTCGAACTGTACATGCTTTTGCTAGAATAAGCTGAAACAATTGTGTGTTTGTATTTTGATTTGTGACTCGCTAGTGCGGATATTTTTCTTTGTTTTTTAGCTGTTGCATGCCATGTATTATTAAAATTATGTAATAAACAAGAAGGCCTTTTGATTGTTTGACACCACCCCATATTGAAATATTGCTTAATGCTGCTGCTTGAAGGATTCAACAAGGAAAAGCCTTCACTGTTTTCTGATTTTCTTAAACTTTATTGACTGGGTGCTTTATTTTTAGTTCAAAAGGATGATGATGGCTTCTAATTTTCTTTTTTGGCTCAGAATTTTGTTGACTCGGTATGAATTTTCCTTGGGATCAATTGCTTTTATTTGTTTTGCCTGCTAATAAAGTTAATAATTTGCTTTTGCTTTTATTTCTAGAGTGTCTAAATTCTTCAAACCATTGATTTTTTCTTTTCATCTCAGCATTGTTCTTTTAGTTGATCATTTGTTTGAACTCTAGGGTCTCGACACTGCAGAGCCAATATTGATTATAGATGACAAAGTGAAACTGGTGAGTGGATGGCTTGACATATCATTTATTCGTTTTTGTATTCATCTCGAGTTTGAAGGGCTATAATTTCAATTGACTGACAAATTGATAACAAACATATGTTTGGTTCATTTTTTTTTTGCTTTCTCAGATTGGGAAATATGAAGATACAATCGGTACATGCTTTGTTTTCTCAGAAAATGGTGAGCTTATCTCTACTTGTCTTCTTTGGTTTAAGGAACTAGACTAAAAAGAAGTTTTCCTTGCATAAATTAACCATCTAGCTGACTTGAGGGTTAATCAATCATACTTTGGCTACCATGATAAATTGATTGATTCTCAATTTTGGTCCTGTTATTGGCTTTTATGGCAAATATCAAGGGAAATTGAATGATTCTACCGCATAACAGAACTATGAATGTCCGCATAGGAATCTAGATGTAAGTCTCAAAATATGACCTATTATTTAGAAGTTATTGCACAAGACTGGCTAAATTAATTCCCATTTACATCAAATATTATAGTGCGTTTTTGTGTGTAAACTTTAACACATAAAACCTGGATCTAACAGCTAGGACATGGGATCATCAACTCACCTTTGGATTTTTGTTTGCAATTAATTGTTTATAGCAATGGTTCACCAAGAGAATTGGATGATTCCAGAGGGGGGATTTGATATTTGTTACTGCAATTCTGCTAACAGAAAAGTGTGTTTGCAGAAGCTGCCCCTTCGATTCTAGAAGAGACAGGACCATCAGAAGCAAACCTTTTTGCAGGCAGATGTATAGTGGATCCTAACCAAACTCCAACTAAGGAAGTGAAACCAGTTGCACAGCTCCAGAAGATCCTAAAGTTTAGGTTGTTAATGGATGAGGATGTTCAAGATTTCAATGTGGAATCAAAGACGTGAAATTTGTGAGTAGAGAAATCCCCTCCTTCGGAATTTCAATGCGAATATTCATTTCCATAAATGAAGATGGTTGGCCTAGCTAGTTGATGGTAAATGCTGATTATTTAGTTAGGTAGTTTCAGATAGAATACCTTCGGTTGTGCTGTCAGATTCTCTCAAGTCCTAGTAGTTTCATTTGCTCTACAGCATGTATACTGTCTTCTGAGTCCTAAAAAATCTGTCTTCCTGTCTGCAAGTAGTTTTGCTATTAAAAACGTCTGATTTCGAACACACTAGTTTTGAATTGTGTTCGCTTTATGGCAGAAATCAAGTTTTTCTCCAAGGATTTTGTGCTGCTAGATGCTAGAAAGGTTGACATTACATTAGTTATGTCAGGGCAATGATATAATGTCATGTTTTGTTAGAAGCAATGAATTCTATAATATAATGGTCCATTGTATTTCTTTCTATGCTTGGCTGTGCAATTCTGGGGCATAAAAAAAAGAGGCATGAGATCGGTGAGACAATTCTGGGGAATCATCAACTAGAACATGATTCCAGGAGGTACAGCCCGAACCTAGGGCAAAAATTTTCCCTCGAAAAAATCTTTTTTTAGACACAAGTATAAAAAATATGATCACCACCATGCCGCAGGGATAAGTGCATGATGCTGAGTTCAAACTTGGATCGCTTAATATAATTGAATAAAATCATTTATAAAACAAAGAATGTTATCAAGTTTAGTCTGGATCAAACTAGTTATTGCCATGTCCTAAGTTCTAACACAGTTGAATGTTATGATGCAATCACAATTTGAATAATTATACAAATTTACCAGTAAAAAATCAAAACATGTTCTATGTAATTCAACCAGAACCAATTAGAATCATGATCCAAACCAAGCTTTTGTGTAGAATTAGTTTTATAAACCAAACAATACAGCCCCGAGTTGGGAATTCAAGCCTTTCAAATCATCAACTTCGCAAAAGACAAAAGAAATATCTTGGAAGTGGCATGAAGATTCCGAAACAGAAAAATACAGAAGCGAGTACTTTAATTTGGAGCTGAAAGAGATGATGGAATGATGAAGCTAGTGCTCTGGTATTTTGTCCATCAAATATTTCAGAACCGCTTTAGTTCCCCTATCCAAAATTGTTCTCCGGATGCTGCAGCAGTAAAAGGTACACATAAAAAGTAAGCACCGACAGTGGTTCAAATTCTCATAAAAAAGATGAACAAAAGAGAGGGTCTGCTCTTGGTCAGTCAACCATGTTTGATTGTTTCATAACGAAAGAGTTCTCGGTATTGTCATTTAACCATTCATAAAATTACTATGTGAAACTGTCTAGAAATATAATCAATTGAAATTACGCCTTAGCCAGAACTATAGCTGGTCGGTTTACATGAATCCATTTTTACTTCTGTCATGTAGGGCAACATCCTCTGAAGTTAATAACTTTTTCATACCACAGAGGAATATTTATGAAATTGCAGAGTCAACAATGGTAAAAAGCATCTCACCTTCTCAATGGATTTCCATCAAGTCTTAAGGCTTGGAGGCTCGGCTCAAGCAAACCCTGATGAAAGAAATCATGTAAACCAACTGAAGGAAACATCTTATCTAATTGGAATGCAGTTAAATCAAGCTTGACAAACTAATTAGGTGACCCACTTTATAGACGCTACAACAAATTTTAGTGGTTTGCCGAGCAAGTTCCAATTTCAATAAGAAGAAACAAAAACAAAGAATAAAAGTTGTGTAATAAGAAAGGCTAAGCTAAGAACCATCCATGTGATTATAATGAAAGCTGCGAATAAATTTAAGCAGCACATATAGAGAGTTCCTACAGTTGTCATAATTTATTTGCTCCAAGCATGCAAATTCAGTACATTAAATTTTGGAGCCAGTTATATCAACACAAAGGGGTTATATCAACACAAAGGGGAAAGGACTAGGTATCCTCACCAGCTCTGGAGGAAGTGCTGAAATATTATTGTCAGACAGGTCAAGCTCAGTGAGAGAGGTGAGATTTTTTAACCCCTGCATGTCATATTAGCAAACCATCAAGGACTCAACACCAAGAAAATGCACCATAAGGGAAAGAAGCTGCTTGTTTTCTTTTTTAAGAGAAACAAGATGTATTAAATAATTCAATTCTATTCAAATTTAAATGTCAATAGTTAAATTAGAAAGACATTAAAGAAAAATCTATAAAAGAAATGATAAGAGTTTAATTTCTCTACTCAATTAGTAATATCCTCAGAGCCCACTTCTTTCCAAATGGAAAATGAAAGACTACCATCACAGTAGCAGGGCCAACATATTTAAATAACCGATAAAATAAAAAAATAAAAAATTCAAATAGATGGCTGGACCAAGAAAAATGGCGTTCTTGTCCTATATGGATCCTTTTCAAGCTTTGTCTATCAACATTAAAGCTATGAAAACTATGCTGACATTAACAAGTTTCAAGTAAAAAAGAAATCAGCAGGAGCTTTGGTAGGTGAAATTCTTTTTTTCTTAGAAAGCAAATAAACTACCTCTGGAATTGAGTGAAGTGAGTTTTGGCTCAAATTCAGGATTTGCAGTTGCTGTAAGCTCAATATATCTGATGGGATTTCACGTAATTGAACTTGTCTGTCAAAGTAATACCGAAGTTAAGACATATCAAAAAGATATTAGAGAAATATTTAAACAAAAAAACCTAAAAATGCACAGAACATGAATCACATAAATACACACACATTCACACATGTGTGTGTGTGGATGCAATCAATGCATGTATTTTTGAATGCATGCATGCATACAAGCTTGTTATAATTTCCAGCCAACTGCTGAGCTGACCTGAGGTAAAGCTCTTTCAAATGAGGCAAGCTAGAAAATGCTGGATGACCGAGCAGTGAAGCTGGATTGCCACTGAGATCCAGAATCTGAAGCATAGGGACTGCTTGAAATCCATCTGATGGAATCTACAGGTCAAGTAAAAATAACCGGATGACAAAGACAAACAACTAAAATTGACAAAATGGAGTTGGAAATCCATCTAATGGAATATTTTGGTAGGGCATATGACAATGACTTTGGTAGTCAGGAGTACATATTGAAATACAAACAAATGGAGAACTGTCAGCATAGAGTTGAGCGCCATCCCCATCACAACCACAAAGTTGCCTATATGCAAATCTTGACCAGCAACATAAAAAGGATAACGACAAGAACCGTGTGAGTAAGAGAGAATTGGAGAGAGAGGGGGGGGTATTAGGTTAACAAAATCATTACAGAATATGGAACAACTAATAACTCCTACAGCTCAGCTGATTCATTTCATGTCTCTGTGAGTGCATCTATGAGAGAGAGGGGTGAAGGGAGGTGTTAAGTTAACAAAACCATTACAAAATATGGAACAACTAAATAACTCCTACAACAGCTGAGCTGGTCCATTTCATGTCTCTATTGTATTGTGTTACATTTGGATACAGGACAGAATCATAAACTAGAACCCTTTTACCTGTGTAAGTGCATTGTTGTCCAGCTTCAAACATATAAGATTGGGAAGTGATTTCAAAATTGCACATGGCCAGTCACTAATCTTGTTTCTGGATAAAATCAAACACTGCACATTTAAATAAATTTTAATTTGTATTAGTACCAGTTTCTGGTTATTTAAAATGCCTGCTGATCAATGTTTGACTCTCAAGACCAGGCAGCGTCCAGTCAAAGCCAATCATAAATGACTTACACAAGAATCTAAATAAGAGGTTGACAAATTAATTCTAAAAACAGTGAATGAAAAAGGTAAGTTCCAATGTTGATCCATCCAGAAGAACATCCCTGCACCAATATTTTTTGGTTTGCATACAGTTCACAAGATCAGTCACTGATTAATGCTTCAAGGTTTAAGGCTTCAAGCCACCTCAACATATTGGAATCAGATAAAACAATCTCCTGCCCACAATGCATTTGGTATGGTTATACCTCATTAAAAACTTTTTGAAGAATACCAAAAGGAGAAAACAAATTTCAAATTTAATGAAAGAGAGAAGGCCAGCTTCGATGCAGAAGTTGGCTCAATATAAGGTAAGAGAACAGTTGCAAATAGAACATTTTACCTGAATGTGTCCAAACTCTTTGAGCAAAAACAGAAATAAGATGAGCCAAAAAAACTTGCCTGAAGGGAAACACACAAGGAGAGTTCAAGTGGCAGCTCTTGAATAGAATTCCTGGATAGATCAACCTTTACAATTTCATTTGATTCCCATACTTCTGATGGGACAGCACTCAAACCCAGCCCTTGTAGAGAGAGTTCCTAAAAGCACAAATATCAAATGAGACAAAAAAAGAGAAGATAGGCAGTATTAGTTTAGCAAATTGCAAGTACAGGTCCCAGTTGTAAGTTCAAATGGATGCTGAAATTATACATCTAAGTTTAATCAACTACCAGAATCCCCTCTTTGCAGAGAAAGCTGGTAAACAAAAGTGATGAGCTGACAGTATTGTATATGTGCTAATGAAAGGTAATTTCAGTAAAAACAAGCGAACAGATATCCTCAATATTTCAAATAATCTGCAAGATAAGGTTACATGGAAATGATATGATGGTACCTTTGAACTGACAGACAATCTAGCTGTCATGGAAATTAAATCCTTCTTCGCTGGAGTAGATGCTTTAGAATCTACATGAGAAGCAAGGCATTGTTATTCAAAACGATATGTAATTAGAAATCATGGAAATTTGGTATTCAAAAAAGAATATGAATTCCAACATCAGCAGATCAAATTAAGCAAGAAAAAGAAGGAATTATCAAGTATGGTGCATGGATGCACAAACCTTCTCCTTCAGAGAGTCTACTTCGAAGATAATTCAATAAAGTGGCCGTGGGTCCAGAAACCAATGAGCTGGTAAATAAGATAAAAAATAAAAATAAAAAAATCAGATAAAAAAAATTTCTGATGAGGTCTTATTGATAGAAAAATTGTAACATCTACCAAAAACCAATGCCATGCCTCGCACCTTCGAAGAGTTCGCAACGGATTGCCATTTAGCAGGAGTTTCCTTAGAGTTGTCATCTTCCCTAGGCAACAAAATACAAAACAACCCGTTATTCATCTGTCATTTCAATATTAAATGATCCACAATTTTCAAATTCCTCTGGCTGCCTAAATAGTATAAATCAAAATAAAGAAAATTGAGAAAGAAATATGGGATTAAAGGTTATTGAATTGAGCTGCAGGGAAGAATTGAGCTAAAGGCATCACATGCAAAGCAAATTAGACAAGAATTAAATCTTTTTACATACTGTGAGCGCTAACCTTACCAAGTTCAGGGGGCAATCCAGTCAAAGAATTATTTGAAAGATCCAGCATTGAAAGTTGTAATTTACATGCCTCCGCAGGAATCTCCTTCAACTGATGAATAAAAAGTAATCAGATTGCAAGTCATACTTTAATGATCCATTACACTGAGTTGGTTAGATGACCATAGAAGAACATCATTCTGCGTAACTTTTATTACTTGATTTAATTAACACTGGAAATAGTTGCAGTATTAAATGCACGAGGGACTAATTTCAAGTCTGATAGAATAGAAAGGAATATGCAACGATATGAACTATTCCAGTTGGCTAATGCAGCTAACCTTTTAAAGCAAAATTGTTAATTGGCATAAGTCAATAAAGTATTAAATGAAAGTTTCATGATCCTGATATGACACAATAATTTAAACAGTTTTCCTGTCAAGTGAAGTTGAAGAAAAGTGATGCCTTGTCCCAATAACTAAAAGTAGAGAGTTTTCCTTTAAATAAAAGGTATTCATATCAAAGTTAAATTTAATCAACTAGCTACCTGGTTTGAATGGAGATCCAGTGTCCCTAATCGAGAAAGTGCCCCTATTTCTGCAGGTAAGGTAGACAGCGCGTTGTTCCTGAAAATTGGAGGTTCCAGATGCCAGATGAGTATTAAAGATGTAACATTTGTACTCCCGATACTTGAAAATTCAAATGTTATTTTAATCAATGGGTGAGATAACAACCCCATATAGAATTCTGCAAGGGAACAACAACCCATTATTGAGGGAGGGATTGTTGAGATTCCTGCAAAACCAAATGCAGAGAACTTATTAAAATGGGCAGAAGAAATATGTTCAAATGAAAAAAAAAGGACATTGTGCATAGTAAGTTCTTAGATGATCCACTCACTATTCTGATGAAGGTCAAGGCGGATGAGTCGTGAAAGGCTTCCAAAGTTATCTGGTATATCACTCAGCAAGTTTTTTGCTACACAGATTGCATGAAGAAAAAAAGAGCATTCAAATTTTCTACAGATGTGAAAACAGGGATTAGGCCATGACAAACAAAACAGCTACTGCAGATAATTACATGCATTAAATTCGGTAAGCATGGTCCACGATGCCATCAAATTCCCAGATAACACCTTCAACTTATTTCCCTGGCAAGGACCAAAGGTATAATAAACAAATCAGACCTTTTCTATCCTCTATTGATGCATAACTGGAGCCCCAAATATATCTAACAAAAGGCTGAACAACCATCATTGACTTCTGTAAATAATAAATCCTGGTAATACCTCCACATCTACTTTTGTCAGTTTTGAACACCTTGCTAGATCTTCAGGCAAGCTGGTGATAGAATTGTTTGATGCCTGGAGAAAAAGTATCACACAGCAAACGTCTCATGTGAATCATGGATGACACTGACAAGTGTATTTATGTATTCTGATGTCATGCCATGTCATGCCAAGACAAAATGTTGTTCCAAAAGTGAAGGTTCATTAACAGTAGGTATCATGCAAGCCTCTCAAGCTCAAACTTCACAACAATGAAGATTGCAAGAATTCTCATGCTAAAAAAGGAAAACAAATCAGCGCATCTATTCATCAATAAATCATGATTCAGCATTACCTTCAAGTCAGATAAAGCCAAACATCCTCCTAGTGAGCTCGGAAGCTCCCTCAGCTGATTGCTTGAACAATCAAACCTAGGCCAAAAAACATCAAACAATCAAACACACTCACAAACACCGACACACCAATGCAACCAGAAATATGGATAAAACCAAGCCTAATTGTTCATTAATTGGAGAAGGCGCCTACTTGACGAGAGAAGTTGCTGATCCGATTTCGTCAGGTACTTTCTGAATCAAGTTAAAAGAAACATCTAATAACTTAAGCATAGGGAGCCTGTCAAAAATTAAATTCGAAACAAATCACATACACGTAAATTTTTTTAAAAAATCAAAATACGAAATCCTACAAATCAGGAAGAAAAAAATTAATTACTCACTCTCCTATTGCAGCTGGAAGCGCAGAGAGCTTGTTATGGCTAACATTCAACACAGTTAGTTGAGATAAATTCTTAAGGTCTTCCTTTATTGACTCAATATTATTATGAGCCAAAATCAGCTTTTGTAGCTCCACATTCTGTGTAAACAAATCAATGAAAACCGCTAGTTCAGTAAATTAAATTAAAGAATCTATACACTAAATTATGTTAATCAAAATTAAATGAAAACATTATGATTTAATTATAGAAACATTTACCTCCCACCATTTTTCACCTTCACCAACGGCGTCCAAAATTTTGTAGACCTCATCAGGTACTTCGCTGAGAGAGCGGTTGGAGAGGTTAAGAGAACCGGAGCTTCTTGCAGCTTTCAGAACGCGATCCATGCTTTCTTTGACATGTACTTTTTAGATCTGTACTTTGTTTTTGATTTTTCGAAACAGAAAGAGAGACAGGAAGAGGCTTTCTATCTATCCACTCTCAGGTGTTCGCTAATATGCCCCGTTTCGCGTTGTGGTTCATTGTTGTTTTTTTAAAATTCTTATTTTTTTATTTTTAAATTAATTTGTATTTTGTATTATTTTAATATGGTAGGTCAAAAATGTATTTTCAAAAATAAAAAATATTTTAAAAAATAATTTTTAATACATGGATGATGTTTACAATTATTTTCTATCATTTGTGTTTTCTACTTTTTAAAAATCAATTTTGAAAATCTAAAACTTGTTTTATTTAAAAAAAAGTCAATAACTCGGGGTTCAACTTCATAATTTTGTTTTTATAAAAAAAACAATGTTCGAGCATTTTTAGCGTGTTTTGAAAAGGTAAAAAAAAATCTATGACTCAGATGATAAACTCGTCTAGGTTCAATAAGTTGATGTCACTTAATTGTATGATAAAAAAACAAAGAAAATAAACAAATTGAATTTTAAAAAAAGTGATCACGATGTCCGGATAAAAAGAACATTCGTTAAAAAAAAATTACGAATCTCAATTTCATAAAAAACAAAAAAAAAAGATTAATATCAATCTCAATGAACATGTTAAATCTGCGACATGAGTCGTGAAACCAAGATGACCCCATAAAGAGTAAATTAAAAAAAAGTATGATGGTCAATTCCTAAAAATCTAAATGTAAAAGGACAAAATAAAAAAAATTAATTAACAAAAATGATCCAAAAAAACACCTGTGAATCAGGATAAGTCCGCCAAACCCTGCAAGTCGAATCTTGTGAATGAAATAACCTAATAGAAGGCAAAGCAAAAATAATTATGAAACTCAATTATAAAATCAACCCAATTTTGAAGGACAAGACTTAAAAAATACTCAATCCTAAAAAA
>Ga0325400_1005648_pt1 | contig 11816 bp, 7 predicted proteins | sample PopdelMetagenome_2_FD_205662 | JGI IMG/M metagenome (GOLD analysis project Ga0325400, IMG submission 205662) | Populus deltoides microbial communities from Bellville, Georgia, United States - Xylem-PdKOR-R1 | ecosystem: Host-associated > Plants > Phyllosphere > Stem > Wood/Secondary xylem...
TTGAATTACATTTTCTTTTCCTCACATGACGCGTCAAAGAGTTGAGATGTAACCTAGTTATAGGGAGAGCATCCCTACCTCTTCATTTATGTTCCAATGTTGGGCATCGAATTGGTGGCTAGCATTTTTAACTTGAAGCATGCATGTACTTCCGTGCTTGCCCATTTTTTATTTCTTATTCTTACAAAAAGAGTGGCACCAAGTTCATGTTTTTGATGATTTGGATGAAATTATCGATCAAAAATGCAATTAGCAGATGGAAATAACACCTCAACTTTAATCCATCAGCAATCCTAATCAAATACTTAATTACTCCTCTACCGCATTAATGCAATATTACTTTTATCTTCGGTATGTATTTAAACATCGGGTTACTATACACAAGTTGTCCTATATAACTACAAGACAGCATGCATCTGGCCGCGCATGCTTGAAAAGTTGTCCCATGACTCGCCTCCGGAGACGAACATGCATCACATAGATGAGAAGCCAAATTATATGCTTTATTGGTCCTAAAATAATTCAGAAACATCTTAATTACCATGGAAGACAATTCCCCTCACCTTTTCGGTCTCTCTCCAATTACAATTGCCATTATTGGTATTATAGCAGCTTCTGCCGGGCTATTAATCTACCATTTCATCGTGGTCCTATGGTGCCCCCGATCGAGGGAAATTAGATCAAATATTTACTCAAGGCTCCAGGACCAGTTTTCAAGACATACCAACCAGCTTCGAAAATTCGATTGCATCCCTTATCCCCACGTGTAAACACACGAATGACACTGGTCGAATGTCAAAATCTGACACCTCTCGGCTACAGGGTTCTGGTGAACCACAGAGAAATTTGACATGGGAAGCAAGCTGCTAACGTTATCATTGATGACCGATGTAGGGCAAATCATTTTTTTCTGGCAAGTCATTAATTTTATGGCCTGGATTAGTTATACGGTCGTATGGTTTGAACTACCATTTTTTCTAGAGTTTTGTACTGCCACTCATTTGTTAATTTGAGTTGCATGTACGCTGTGCCTGTCAGCGCAAAATTCTTCCAATGGATAGATTAGAATTCAGATTTCAGATTGATTCAAGGCACGAAACATCTTACTGGGTCATTTGACACCCGGGCCTAGGCCTACAGATATATGAACTTCCAAGCCCACAAGTCCTTTGTGTTGCAGCAAAAAGCGTAGGCTAAGACGAGGAAGCCCATTATCAGAGTCATCAAACAATCAATCATGGAAGTCATTTGACAATAAACCAGACATTAAATGAAAGCATGGGACTTGGTTTCCAGTAATTTCAAAGAAAATAATCATTTTGAGGGATTAAAGTTCCATGTAATCGCGTGTGAGACAAGATTCATTGTTAATCCATCCATTATTCATGTCATATATGTCAACAAACAATATGATTAAGAATTTGAAACACTTCTCAACTAATTTGGGCTTGAGTTACAATAGATCCATCAGGTATCCCACCCTTTCCCAGATAGATTTTCACAAATCCCATGTGATTAAAGCAATAATCTCTTACAAAACTTTCGAAGGAAATGATGTCCTAACGCCCACAGGAAAGTAAAATGGTTCAAGGATACCACCATTTCCATAACGTAATGATGGTGATCATCACAGCTTCAATAGTGATATGAACCATCAATCAAGCTTCATGCGATGGGAGGTCGTTTTAAGAGTTGCTGGGCCAGTACAATCAGAGGACCTCTTAACTCCCATCATTTTGAAGCAACTCATGCGTAACAAAGGTGACACTACTTTCTTTTCTAGGTAAAGCATTAAAATAGTTTTATGCAATGCCCAAATCACATTTCGATTTTCCCTCTTATGCTCGTGGAAGCTCCAAGAATTGAGTGCCATCCGTGTTATTTCCCTTTTTTCCTCCTCCAAGAGAGTGTTTGGTGCGAGAGTAAGGGTATTATCATTGTAATTTTTCATCTCATTTACTCGGTGTGTTTGGAAATGAAAATATAGTAGTAATTATTTTTTAAAAATTATTTTTGATATTAACATATTAAAATGATACAAAAACATATAAAAATTAATTTATAATAAAAACAATTAAAAAATAATTTTTTTCAAAAATATTTTTGAAACCAAAAACAAATAATCATGTAAAATAATGATAAAAAAATTCAAGTGAGGTTAAGATTTGAAGGGCTTATGTATTAAACCTTGGAGAGAGTGGGGGAGGAGGGGTAAAGAAATTTTTTAGGATGAAAAATATTGATTTTTATGCTATTTTTTTAAATTTAAAATTATTCTTACTGTTAGTTGTTCTCTCATCTCAATTTTAAACCATTTATTTTTTTTATAATCTTATTTATTTGAAAATAAATTTATTTATATTGGGATCTACCAAAATCTGTAATTTTTTTCAACTTTTATGAAGCACCTTTGAGGTTTCTCTCTGGAATATCTTCTCACATGCTTAACACCACACTCTCAGATCTTATTCTTTTAATATTTCACTCTCAAAATCTTCTCCTTGTATTGTTGGATATTAAGAAAAACTCCGAGAGTAGAACAAGGGTATTTCGGTAAGAGAGAACAAAATGTCCATCATTGACACATCAGTTTCCTTTTATTTGCGATCCCATGTGAGCATCCCTCGAAGAGTGTGTCCTGTCAAGCCATAAATTAGCGAGTAATATAGCCGACTTCCTTTCCGCCTCGTCCATCGATGATATGTTTTTATTAGCTTGAATTTACGGGTAATATTTGTTTTTTAAAATATTTTTTTATTTAAAAAATTATTTTTGATATATTATATTAAAGTAATTTAAAAATAAACAAATAATTAATTTTAAATAAAAAAATAATTTAAAAATAATGAAACACAAGTTGTATTGTATCGCAACTTCAAATAATGAGTTTTTTTTTCATATTTTTTTTATGCTTCATTCAAACCTCAATCTCCATCATATTTCCAAAGACAATTTAAAAGTGTATTTGATATTCTTATAAAGTAAGCTTTTCAAAAGTAATTTTAAAACACAAATTCAAACCGCCTCATTTGTTTACTAATGTACAACTATTCAAGTGACCTGGAGGCTAAGCTAAATATGTAATTATCCACAACTGTGTGGTTTAGTTCATTGGTTTGTCGAATAAAAAAAAAAAACTTTTATAATCATGCTTCATGATTTGTGATTGTGATTTTCAGAGAAAGGGAGCCTTTTGGTTTGGTTTTAGGAGGTGGGTGTTTTTTCTTTTTGGGCTTTGTTAATGGCAGATAGAGTTGGTATACTGGTTAAAGCATTTGCTGAAGAGAAGCAGGGAGTTTGATGTGCTGTTGGCCTGGCTTTTGTTCAGTGCAGATTGAGACTGCTCAGTAGCTCTTGATAAGCTTTTGTTTATCTTGGGTTTCTTTTGTTGGCTTAGTACCACAGGTGATTCTCGAGTTATTTATGGTAACTTCTCTGTTGGTTCTTGGCTCTTTAGTAGTTATTGATTGGATGTTTTAAGCAGTTTTCATGTGTTTTCGAGACAGAAGATGAAATCTTTGAGTAGCGTAGGGCTTGGTTTGAGTATAGTTTTTGGTTGCCTTTTATTGGCCCTTGTTGCTGAGCTTTACTACTTGTTATGGTGGAAGAAAAGGTTTGCTAACAAAGAGATTGGAGATGATTACAGCAGCCCAGCGAGAGAGCTCTTCTTTATGTTCTGTTTAAGAAAGCCATCTTCTTTAAGGCACAATCAAGAACTATGTTCATCAGTGAGAATAACAGATGCACTTGTCCAACACGAGCAAGAATCCCAGCTCAATATTAATACAAGCAAAGATATATTGCTCCGGCCCTGGAGTGATGATAATGTGGAGACAGAGCTCATGAGGCTGCATAGTCTCTCAGGTCCACCAAGATTTCTCTTTACAATTGTTGAAGAAACAAAGGAGGACTTAGAGTCTGAAGATGGCAGGTCTAGAGGTGATCCTAAGAGTGCGAAAGGATCAAGAAGTAGAAGCTTAAGTGATTTGCTTCGTACTGTGGAGACTCCATATCTAACCCCTCTTTCTTCTCCACCATTTTTCACACCTCCTCTTACTCCTAGCTATAATCAGATTGGATTCAATCATCTCTTTGAATCGTCAAAAGATGCAGAGTTCAATAAGATAAGATCATCACCACCTCCAAAATTCAAGTTCTTACAGGATGCGGATGAGAAACTACATAGAAGGAAATTGATGCAAGAAGCAGGGGAGAAGGTCAAAAGGCATGATGTTTTTGCTCAGGATCATACCAAAATACCTGCTAGTTCAAATTCACACAAAGATGAGGATGATGGGCCTTTTATCACCATCATTATTGACAGGAACAAAGAAAGAGAGCTTAACGAACAAAATCATCAACTACCAGACTACCAGTCAAGCACTTCCCAGGTACTTCCTCTTGCTACTTCACCTTCAACATCAAAATCAGCAGCCAATTCCTTCTTTCATTAGATCTCCGTGATCAAGTAAAACGAGATAGTTTTTTTTTCCCCCATGTATTTCTATTAACCAACTTTAGTCTTCTTTTTAGGAGTTCTTTTTCTTTAATCTTTTTATGGGATGGTGTTAGAAGGTTAACCTTGCCAAACCCTTTTGCAATGTCTGAAAAATCTTCGGGTGGGTGGGGGAGTTGGACACACTCTCTGCAGTATAATGTTAAAAGTTGGACAAGTGCAAGTGGGGGTCTTGAGGGAGTAATCTGTTGTCTTCACTCGTCATGAATCTCTGAGCTGTCTGATATCTGTAATCATTCTGGTGAGTGGTGGTACTACTGATGTTTTTGTCCAAAAGGCACTGTAAGAATTCTTTCAAGACCATGCACTTCTTTATTTATTTTTCTTCCATGTTTTGTTTCCTTTCTCTCCGTGCTCATGGCAAATACATAAACTGACATTAGTGCCATGTCCTGATCTTGGATTCCTTTGTTGCGAGGCAATTTGTATGTACCCCACCAGCCTTTCTTACAAATTAATCTAGACCGTCGGATTAACATCTGAGAATCAAAACAAATGAAAGTTTTGGTTGGCCAGGGAGTCTAATATAGATGCCTAGATAAGGGTGACCAGCCAAAAAAACGACAAAATTAGAGAAAAGAGGTGCTTGTGACTGGTGAGACGCTTCCTGGGTTTTTTCGTAACAACATAGAGGCCATTTACCCGTGAATATGTCTCGTGGGATTAGGCCGAAAGGTCGCCACCTTGGCTTGGAGAATCAAATCGGGCATCGCCTTTATCCATTAAATGCTACAAGAGAAACGTGGCTCAATCATGAGGTTTCGGAGGCATCTACTTTCCATACATATAGATTTATTTGGGCCACGCTGCTATTGCAGTCCGAGAGGAACTAGGAGTCGTGACTTCTTGGTAAGGGGAGGAGATGGCTCAAATACAAGCTGATTGGCAAACGTACTAATAGACTGCACCCAGGCGAATGAACCAAGCATTGTTTAGCATGAATGGTGCGAGCTTAACCCGTGTAATCAGTGAGTAGTGAGCTAGCTACTACCCCAACCTGGCCCCACACCCCACAGGATAAGAGCCCTTTTGGGAAACTAAATAAGATCAGCGTCACAGCACTAACTAGTTTTCATTCTGATCTAATCTAAACAAATATATGATGATCAGAATAACATATGAAATCTAACCAGCATTCCACATCCTCAAAAGCTAAAAGTCACTTAAACCGCTGCATCAACGACTCGACTGTAATTGGCATCGACAGACAGCGTGCTGCCAGTTGAATCCACTAATTTCAGTTTTTTCTTGGTGGAAATTTTCTTTTCAAGTACGGCGAAACTCTGATATCGTCATTCTCATCTAAGATTTCAGAGAAGTAGCACCTTGCAGAGACAATGTGCACTCGGAGTGTCAATCACTCAACAGAATTCATCTCAACATGTAATTCTTTATTGATGAATGATTTGTTTCATTCACTAAACACGACTTCACAAGCATCTGTTCGGCGCCAAGACCAACCAGAGGTAAGTAGTAATAAAAAAACAGTCCTTGCCATTTTAAGTTACGAGCAGTGTCACATGCAACCGGCCTCTAAGAAAGACAAACATGGTGACGGGACAAATTTCTGACACGCCAAGAGACTGCTCTTAGTCTAGTAAGTCACAACAATTCTAGTATATGATTAAGCTTACACATTTGGAAAAAAAAAGAGTAAAAAATACATGAATCCGATGAGATGCCTCAAATGGATAGACAAATGGCAATATGCACTGAACAAAGAAAAAAAAACATCTCTTTTTACTTTGAATAAATGAGAACATCTATCGTCAATCTGATATGGATGAACAAATTCAGAAAACATTGCGAACAATAAGAAAACATGGTAATGACGTCAAATTCCTAGCGCAGCAAAACCAGTTATTCCAAGCTCAACAGAGAGTGCATTAAGGCCAGGCTCTTCCAAAAGACTGAGTGCAGTGTATCCATAGTAGGAATGGTACAGATCTGGCAGCTCATTTGGGAATTTACTGAAACCACCATACTGGTCCAGGAACAATTTAAGCAAAAGAACATTAGAATCCAAAAATAATATCATCACCTAGTAGATATGTATCAAGGGAGAACTAAGAAATTATTCCCATGGCACTTGACAATTCACATATATGACCATGATTGGTCGCTGGTTTGACATCTTATGCATCACACTGTACTTTTTACCTCTACATCTTTGATTTTTTGACAGAACTGCAAATTTAGGTTTCCCCTGGGAGTTTTCAGTAAGTAACAAATATATCCTCCATTCTGGCCAGCTTTCATCACCAGTCAAGCAGTTTCCATTTTTCAGTGTATCAAGGAAGACCCACAATTAAACACATGCGGAGGATACATAATAACAGCCCATAGGAGAAAACTAAATTAACAATATCATACATGAAATACATGCAATTTGACCAATTGGAAGGACAAGCACCAGTACCTCAGATTGACAAGTGAGCAAAAATCTCCGCAAAGCTGTTCCATCAATCAACTTGGATCCACCTAAGATCCTCAGAACTGCCCCAACCCTGTGCAAAGCATGTTTCCCATGTCAAAACACGGAAGAAAAGCCTGTTGTAACGTGGAACTTCAGGAAGGTGTTCTTACACTTACCAAAATGCATAACATGTGTCGCTAGGCTTGTTAGCTCTCCCTTGGAATCCACCGTCAGCTGCTTGTCTCTGAAGCAGAGGAAAGAGTGTCAAAATTACAGCCAAGGATGATGGAAGACCTTAAAGTATCAAAAGTTAAACAGAAAATTGAAATATCTGAGGGAGCAAATGGAAGTTATGATTTCACAAGCATTTAGTCATTTACAAGTTCTCTAGTCCTTAAAAACTACAGTGTCAGTCCATTGTTTACATGTTTAAATTCTAAGAGCTACAAGTTCAAGGTCTAGTTTTGATGCTTTGAAATGATTCCAGAGATCAGATGAAGCAAGTAAACCTGTAAGCACCATTCCAACAACAATGGAATGTCAATGATGGAAGAAGCTGCACTTTTTGACAGGACATCATCTTCAATAAATCCCATCAAAGAAAGAGAAGCAACTGCACAGTAAGTTCCTCCACCTGCCCACTAAGATGAAAATTATTGGTAGATAGCATTGAAAGAAGCAAGCTCACAAGGTCGTATAAACAGAAGCTCGTTTATAAAGATTTCTCAGTAAAACTTTATAGATGATTACAATAACACAATAAGATCACCGCCAAATGCAATAAAATTTAAAAGCAGATGTTGGACCCAAAAAAAATAGAGGTGCAAAGCAAAAAGAAGAAAAACACTATCAGTTAAAACTAGAATTTGTGTATATGTTGCAGAAACTAACAGTATCAATGAAATGCAAATCAACTATCCCATTAGATTTACATTTTTTAAAGAGGATCTACCAACCATATAAGAATGTTCTGCAACTCACCATGAGATTCTGAACCAGGAATCATCCCAAAGCCACCGTCATATGACTGAAAAGAGCAGCAATACTTGTAAGTAAACATGAAATACATTTATCACAGGGATTATCAAAAGTGCAAAATGAATTGCAGAGGGATGGATAACGGAAAAGAAGTTCACTAAGAACAAATATACCTGGCATTTGAAGATGTACTCCTTGGTTTTTTCCCTATCCATGCCACTCCAATCCTCCAACATAAAACAGATGGCCGCTGATACATCAATTAGCTATAGGAATATTATATCACTTTAAGCAGCCTCATGAACAGCCCAAAGTTTTCTTCCCCTTACCAGCACAATATATGAATCGAAGATCTGTCTCTGCTCCAATATGGATAGGCAGAAAGCTGCAAAATAACAAAAAGATTGAAAAAAAATAGAAGGGTTATAAGACATCATTTCAGCTCAATGCCAAAATACACTACTTTTTTTTTCTGGGTGATCTCCAGAAAGTAAAGTTACATATGTAAAGAAGGGGGTGAAAAATTAAACAGAAGAGTGGAACTAAGCCGAAAGGTTAATCAAGTTCTTGACTGAGGTGGATCAAAAACATAATTCTCGAACAGAGATTCACATAATATAGGCACTATCCATCAGGATCAGAGAGAGCAAACTTAAAAAGCAATAGTATTGCAGAAAATATAGCAAGCGCAGAATATTCAAGTAAAAAACCCTATCACATACCTCCCATCAGGTTGCTGGAGGTTTCTAATTGACATGGATATTAATTTGGAGTCGATATTTGACAAATTGTAGCCAACAGTCTTCAGTATAGACAGGGCACAATACGTGCTTGCCAAATGGCTGTGATTCTGAATTAAAATCTACAGGCAAATCAAACATCATAAGCTATATCCAGGAAAAAAGTATATGGGCACTAATGCCATAAGTTTTCTTGCAGAAACATAATAAACAGTTCAGAGCAAGGATTAGTGAGAGAAAAAAAAGAAGCCTATAGGACAGTTTAACTCTGTATATCCACACCCCATCATTGTCCGAAGAAAATTGAGAAGATCTAGAGCCACAAAACCCATAGAACTGTCCTGCAACAATCCAACAGCTCATTATAATCGTTAACTAGCCATTTTAAAAATTAAGCATTATGGTTATTCGTGATCATAGTAATCGAATTCAACAAGATTTATTAGCAATCAAGTTCGTACCACTGTTCAATTCAGCTTTATCTCCAGGATTAGATTGCAAAGATAAAACCCAAGCAGCAACCGCATCTTTGTCAACCTATAACATGAAAAAACACAACCGATTTCTTAAATCACTGTAAAACATCAAGCAATCCACTAATTTTATCGAAATTTTAAATCAAAATGACAGAGAGTAAAAAAAATCAAACTTGCAACGAAATCCAACCCGAAAGCAACCCAAATTATCTTCCAAATTGTAAATGTATTATATGTTTTAAGAGCAATTAGGCTAAATGATAAGAGATTACGCGATCAAGGGAACCGAGGATGTCGAGACCGGAGATAACGAAGTAGGCGAGAGTGAGATGGTTGATCTCCTGTGATTGGTAATGGTAAGGTAACATATGGTACATCATCTCCAAGAAGGCCACGTGGCGTTCCTTGTCGAATGTTAGCGAGGAAGATGGCGGCGATTCTTCATCTGAGGACGATGATGGGTCCCAATCTGGTGTTGGTGGTGGTGCTGCTGTGTATGTAGTCATGGAGTTCATGGTCTTTCACGAAGATTGAGGAAGTCTGTGAATCTGGTTCTGGTTTTTCAGTTTATTAATCCTGAGAAACACCTTCTATTAGCACCAAAGTACCAGCTTTTAGATTAGGGTGTTTGGCTAGTTGTGGTTACTGTTTTTTTACTTTTAAAAAAAAAAGTTTATTTTTAACATTATATTAAAATAATTTAAAAAAATAAAAATATTAATATAAAATATTCATCTTAAACAGTGCTTTCATAGAGTGCTGCTGCTGCAGTCTCGACTCATATTTATTTTGTTTTTTTTTTCCTTCCAACGATTTGCTTGGGCTTATATGGGCTTTATATTAAGTCCAACGGAGCCGAGACTAAGATACAGGGTGCATTGAAAGTTTTTTCAGTAAAAAAGTCTTTTCCGTAGTTTTTATAGTTTTTTTTAAAAAAACAAAACTACCACAATTACAAATAAACCTTTAATTTATCAATAAATTTTTTTTAATAATGATTATTTTTTAATATATTTTTTACTTAAAAATACATTAAAATAATAATTAAATTTTTTTTTACTATTTAATTAATAAAATTATATATGCGATTTATATTACCTTTTGAGAACTTTCAAATTTATATTCAAAATGCTCCTGTAATTAAGGTTGTCAATTCCGTTTTGTTTCATTTGGAATGGCTGAAACATTCTGTATCAATTCAAAAAACGGAACAAAACGGAACAAAATTCATCTCATTTTAAATCTCGGTTCGTTCCTGATTTTTCGGCTAAATTCTACCTGGAACGTTCCGGTTTCATTTCACATGTTTCATTCCGCTTTTGAAAAGCCATTGAATCAAATTGAACCATATTCAATTTAATTAATTAAACAACCCAATTATAAAAAACTCTTTTTCATTATTATTTTCATTACTATTTTCAACAACAATGATATTGAAAATTATTATTATTATTTTCATTAACAATGATATTAATTTTTAAAAATTAAATTTATCACTAATATATATGGTTTATATTCATGTTGTTTTTTTCATGTTTATACTTTGTAGGAATTTGAGTAAAACAATTGATGTTTTAGATTCAATTAACCTTGATAACATTGACTTAACTTTATATTTAAAATATTTGTGTTAAAATATTTTATTTTCACAATATTTTGATATTTTGTTTAAGTTGAATTACTTTAAGTTAAAAAGCCTATTTAATCTTGACTATTTAGGAATATTTTAAATTATATTTATTTGATATTGTGTTTGTATTGCATAATTTATAATTAATTTATTTTGAATTTGAATTATGTTTGTTGAATATATAATTCTAAAACGACATGTCAAAAAACTCCAAAACTAAAATAATTTTTGTAATTAAAAAATTACAATATCTATTAAAACAGAATTGAAAACCTTACTTGCATGTAACTAGACCTGGCATGCAATAGGAGCTAGAAAATGGTTGGCTCTCTAAGATCTTAAGAGAGCTCCAGGATCTTAGTCTCCCAATCTGATTGGTGAGCGGGACACTGATAATAAATCAGAGTCTTTTCTGTGCACTATTTTGATTTTGTAGAATATCATGTTGAGTGTGGAAAGAGAGAGATGAAAAACAAAAGGCATATACTGTGATGACCATGTACCTTTTCTTTTGTTACAGTCAGATTACCGAAAGCCTCGTTTTTTGTATTTTAAAAATGTATTTAAATTTTTTTAAAAAATTATATTTTTTTCTTTAAATCAATATTCTTTTCATATTTTCAAATCATTTTAATATGTTGATGTTAAAAATAATTTTTTAAAATTAAAAAAATATCATTTTAATACATTTTCGAGTTAAAAATATTTTAAAAAATAACTGTAACTACACTCTTAAACACCCTGAATCCTGATACAGGTTCTGGTGTATTAAGTTCCTCTAATATTATTAGCACATAATGTTCTGATTATGCAACTTTTTGTAGTTAATTGGATGAAACCAGCAGAGCTCAACCTTTTTCTGATAGAGAAAAAATCATCACAGCTGGAAAGACCATTGTATGATGTCACAATGGAGAAGCTGCTGTTGCCACTTGTTATATTCCAAAGTATAATCTGTCATCTTTCTGAAATGAAAAATAATTATAAAAATAATGTGTAGCATGATATCTTATGCAATCATGATTAGGATTGGTGTCTCGTGCATGTGAAAAGATTACTA